>Ga0208888_100395_pt1 | contig 21205 bp, 20 predicted proteins | sample LakWasM115_HOW13_2_FD_183929 | JGI IMG/M metagenome (GOLD analysis project Ga0208888, IMG submission 183929) | Freshwater sediment methanotrophic microbial communities from Lake Washington under simulated oxygen tension - Sediment Metagenome... | ecosystem: Environmental > Aquatic > Freshwater >...
CTGCTGAAATACAACCTGCCGCATTTTGTGTAGTCACGGAATGAGAAGAACTTGCGGCAAGTCCGCTATAAACTAATGTTGCCGAATAGGCACCACCATCAAAGCTATAGGTTTGTCCTGCCACTCCCGTTATTGTTATGGTTCCAGTAGCAACGGTACAAGTAGGTTGGGTTGGAGTTAAAGTTGGAGCAACCGGGGTAACTGGTTGTGCATTTAAAGTAATATTAGAAACGGCGGAAATACAACCTGCGGCATTTTGTGTAGTCACCGAATGAGAAGAACCCGCCGCAAGTCCACTATAAACTAATGTTGCCGAATAAGCGCCACCGTCAAAACTATAGGTTTGTCCTGCCACTCCAGTAATGGTTACGGTTCCGGTTGCCACAGTGCAAGTAGGTTGGGTTGGAGTCAAAGTGGGAGCAGCTGGTGTAGCCGGTTGCGCGTTTAACGTTACATTGGTAACTGCTGATACACAACCAACGGCATTTTTCGCAGTTATGGTGTGCGAGGAACCCGCTGCTAATCCGCCATAAACTAAAGTTGCAGCATAAGCGGCCCCATCAAAACTATATGTTTCTCCAGCTACACCAGTAATAGTAATGGTACCCGTCGAAACGGTACAAGTTGGTTGGGTTATTGCAATTGCAGGTGCAGCAGGAACGGGAGGTTGCGCATTCAAAGTAATATTGGATGCTGCTGAAATACAACCTGCCGCATTTTGTGTAGTCACGGAATGAGAAGAACTTGCGGCAAGTCCGCTATAAACTAATGTTGCCGAATAGGCACCACCATCAAAGCTATAGGTTTGTCCTGCCACTCCAGTAATGGTTACCGTTCCAGTAGCAACGGTGCAAGTAGGTTGGGTTGGTGTTAAAGTTGGAGCAACCGGAGTAACTGGTTGTGCGTTTAAAGTGATATTGGTAGCATTTGAAACGCATCCTAGTGGATTTTTTGCGATGACAGTATGTGAAGATCCAGCTGCCAGCCCGCTATAAACAAGTGTTGCCGAATAAGCGCTTCCGTCAAAGCTATAAGTTTCACCAGCAACGCCAGTAATGGTTACTGTACCTGTTGCTACGGTACAAGTAGGTTGAGTAATCGAAACTGTTGGGGCCGCTGGAGAGGTTAAGATATTGCATGGATTGGCTTGACATGTTTGTGTTCCTGACGAGAAACAGGTTCCAACTGCTCCAGAAGGAGTTACCGTGAGTAATACATTGTCATTGGGAGCTAATCCAGTTTGTGTATAGGTCAAAACATTTCCACTTCCTCCAAAAACTGTTGGACCGCCATTTATTGAATAAAAAATTACGTATGTTGCTGCACCTGGAACTGCTGGCCACGTAAAAGCGACTTGATTCAAAGTGGCTGCACCACAACTTATGGTTGGAGATAATAGTGGGTTAATAGTTACCGTAACAGTGGTGGAGCATCCGCTTGCATTTGTATAGGTAATGTTGGACGTCCCGCCTGAAATACCAGTTACCAAACCAGTGGAAGATACTGTAGCTACTGCAGGATTTGAAGATACCCATGGAGTAATCGCAGCTGCAGTTCCGTTTCCAGTCAGCTGAGAAGTTCCGCCAACACATTTTACTAAGGTGCCACTGACTGTAGGATATGGACTCACAAATACATTCACCGCAGCATTATTTCCAAGACTATCAGTGTAGGTGATTGTGGTTCCTCCAAATGGACCAACACTGGTGACCAAACCTGTATTAGAAACCGTTGCCACTGCAGGATTCGAAGATACCCAAGGAGTAGTTGGATCAGGTAAACCAGAACCTGTTAATTGTGTAGTCAGAGGACCCGGCAAGCAAATACTAAAATTACCAGTAATTGTTGCCAAAACGGATGAAGTAACGCTAAATTTTTCTGCAATTTTAGAGTAAATTGTGGTGTTTTTGTTTGCGCTAAAGTTGCTGTTTTTTATTTTAAAGAGACTTCTGTTTTTTATTGTTGTGGTGTCGGGTACAAAAACCAGCGGATTGTCTGAAACGAAGGTATTGAATTCAGTATTTTTTGTGTGTGTAAGTTGTTTATTTTGAAGAGTAGTAAAAATGGCCGTACTCCTTTTCAAATTTGGAGTATTACTCTTGTTTTTGCCTGAAGGAACGACTTCCTGAGCGAATACGTTAGCACTCAGTAATACCAGTAAAAAAAGATAAATATTTATTATGATTGATTTTTGAAGTCTAATTTCCATGCTTTATTTTATTGCTTCCGTAAGCCTTGTAGCTTAACAGCTTTTTTTCTTTTTTTTAGAGTTGTAAAAATTGTTAAATTTCCTTGAGACCTCTAGCAAAAGTTGTTAATTAATTTCAATTTAAAAAAAAATATAAAATCCTTTATTCCTTTATATTTAAATAAGTTGCTCGTCAAATTTAAATTATTTATCCCAAAAATAAGTGAATCAGAAATATAAATTTTTACCTTAAGGTTATTTTAAGGACAAACTAATTCGCAACCTCCAAAAAGCACCAAAAAAAAAGCCTGAAAACAAAATTGTTGTCAGACTTAATAACTCTATTCATGTTCCTTCAATTAGATATCGTCGAAATCTATATCCGTGAAACTAGTTGTTTTTGGCGATTCTTCTTCCGTTTTTTCCGTAACATATTCTTTTTTGAAATCCTTTTGATGTCTTTCAGAAATGACTTCTTCTCCTTTGTGATTTAAAACATAAGAAGTCATATCTTCTAGAATTTCAGCAAAAGCGGCAAAATCTTCCTTATATAAATAAATTTTGTGTTTTTTGAAGTGGAAAGAACCGTCTTCTTCTGTAAATTTTTTACTTTCTGTAATCGTAATATAGTAATCATCCGCCTTTGTGGCTCTCACATCAAAGAAGTATGTTCTTCTTCCGGCTCTCAAAACTTTAGAAAAAATTTCCTCTTTTTCTAGCATATCATTTTCTCTCATAATCCTACTATCAATTAGTTTAGTGTTAAATTCATTTGCTTCGCCAGTTCGCTAATGCTCGTGTCAAAAATGATAAAAATTGTATTACAAAACAACAATTATGACAATTCTTTTTCTGAAAGTTGTTTCGCATATAGCTCGGCATAATACCCTTTTTCGTTTAGTAATTGATTATGAGAACCTTGTTGAATGATTTTGCCTTCGTCCAGAATAATGATATGATCCGCATTCTTAGCAGAGGAAACTCGATGACTGACAATGATCGTAGTTTTGTTCTTGCAATACGCTAAAAGATTGTTCAAAATAGTTTCTTCAGTTTCGGTGTCAACCGCTGATAAACAATCGTCTAACAACAATATGGGAGCGTCTTTAATTACTGCTCGCGCTATCGAAACTCTTTGTTTTTGTCCTCCAGAAAGTGTAATCCCGCGCTCGCCTAAAATGGTTTCATAACCGAGAGTAAAGTGAACGATATTGTCATGAACTACCGACATTTTCGCTGCTTCGATTACTTCGGTATCAGTGGCGGTTTCCTTCCCAAACTTGATGTTGTTTTTTATCGTATCCGAAAATAAAAAGGCATCTTGCGGCACAATGCCAATACTATTTCTTAAATCAAACAAATTGAGTTGACTGATTTCTTTTTCGTCAATTAAAATTGCTCCTTCAGTAACATCATACAACCTACTAATCAAAGAAAGTATGCTCGATTTCCCAGCACCTGTTTTACCCAAAATCGCTAATGTTTGTCCTGGATTGATTTTGAAACTGACTTTCTCCAAGGCTTTAATATGAGTATCTTCATAAGTAAAACTAACGGCTTTAAATTCAATCGCCCCTTTAATGATGGATCGCTCTGGATTGCTATTTTGAATGTCGGGCTGTATTTTCAAAAACTCATTGATTCTCTTTTGGGATGCTTCTGCTTCTTGCACCATCGAAGAAACCCAACCTAACGAAGCGACCGGCCAAGTCAGCATGTTAATATACAGGATAAATTCTGCAATGGTTCCAATGCTTTTAATCGTGCCGTGAATGTACATCATGCCTCCAAAATAGATCACGACTAAGTTACTAACTCCAATTAATGCCAGCATTAACGGACCGAATAAGGATTGTACCTGCGCTAATCCCATACTTTTGGCTTTGCTTTCTAAAGACAAATCGATCATGTTTTTTTGGTATTGATTTTCTAAGGAATAGGCTTTAATTACTCGAATTCCTGAAAAAATCTCTTGCGTAAAACTAGAAATTTTAGAAAGATATTGCTGGAAAATAGTGCTTCGCTTGTTGATTTCAGAACTCAACTTAAATATGGCATAAGACAATATTGGAAGCGGAAGCAACGCATAAAGGGTTAGACGAGGCGACACATTATACATATAGATAATGACAATAGTAAATCGAATGAAGGTGTTGATGGTATACATTACGGCAGGACCAACATACATTCGAACTTTACCAACATCTTCGCTGATTCGGTTCATCAAATCGCCTGTTCGGTTTTGCTTGTAAAAATTTTGAGACAAATTTTCATATTGTCGAAAAACTTCGTTTTTTAAGTCAAATTCAATGTGGCGCGACATCACAATCAAAGTTTGTCGCATCAAAAAAGTTAGAAAACCAGCAATGATGGTTGTAGCTACAATTAGTAAAATGTTGTGAATCAATTCTTTTTGAATTAATGACGAATCAACTGAAACTTGTTTAGAAAAATCTTCAATCGCTTTAAAAGATTTACTAATTAACTTAGGAGTAAATAAAGAGAAGATTTGCGCTACTATTGTCGTGACAATTCCGATTAAAAAACTGTATTTATATTTGACAAAATATTTATTTAAATATTGTAATTCTTTCATTTTATTATGACAATCGGCTTTTATATTTAATTGTTTACGTTAAAATTAAAATTATAAATCAATCACTATTGTCGGAATAGTAAAATCATTTAATTATTGTATTGCTAATTTATCGCAAAAAAAATACGATATTTTAAATTTTATAATAAATTTGTGTTGACTTTTTGACAAAGCTTCAAATTTAAACTAATTTTATGACTACAGAAATCGTTACCCCAAAAGAACTTCAAAAGATGGATCCTGTTTTTGGCCAACTATCCTTTGACAATCATGAACAAATTGTTTTTTGCAACGACAAAGATACTGGTTTAAAGGCAATAATTGGAATTCACAATACAGTTTTAGGACCTGCTTTAGGAGGAACAAGAATGTGGAAATATGCCAACGAATGGGAAGCTTTAAATGACGTTTTAAGACTTTCCAGAGGAATGACTTATAAATCAGCGATTTCAGGTTTGAATCTTGGTGGTGGTAAAGCGGTGATTATCGGTGATGCTAAGACGGAGAAAACTCCCGAGATGATAACCAAATTTGGACAGTACATCAATTCGCTAAGTGGGAAATACATCACTGCAGAGGATGTTGGAACCACAACGGGCGATATGGATTTGATTCGCGATGTAACGCCTTTTGTTACAGGAATTTCTGAAAGTCGAGGTGGATCTGGAAACCCTTCTCCTGTGACTGCCTACGGTGTTTACATGGGAATGAAAGCGGCTGCGAAATTCAAATTCGGATCGGATAAATTGGAGGGCAAAAGAATATTGGTTCAAGGAATTGGCCATGTCGGTGAAACCTTAGTTGATTTAATCACTAAAGAAGGTGCTCTAGTTCAAATAACGGATATTAATGAAGCACGTCTTCAAGAAATGGAAGCAAAATACGGTGCGAAAATATACCATGGCGCGGATTTGTATAGCGCGGAGGTCGATATTTACGCTCCATGTGCATTAGGTGCAACTATCAATGATGCCACGATTCAAAAAATTAAAGCGCAAGTGATTGCTGGTGCTGCGAACAATCAGTTGGCCAATGAAAAAATTCACGGTCAAATTCTAAAAGAAAAAGGCATTGCTTACGCACCAGATTTCTTAATCAATGCTGGCGGTATTATCAATGTTTATGGAGAAATCGTAGGATATGGCAAAGATGAGGCAATGAGAAGAACTGAAAATATCTACAACACTACTTTAGAAATCTTCAGTTTCGCCGAAGCTCAAAACGTAACAACACACCAAGCGGCTTTGGCAATTGCTGAAAACCGTATCGCTGAGAGAAAAAAAGAACTCGCGAAATAATTTAAGGTTACAATATTATTTCTATTTTTGCGGAGCGAAAGAGTTTCTTTCGCTCCTTTAATTTTTAAAAGTTCTTAAGCAGTGTTAAATAGAAGACATATCCGAGTAAAAGTAATGCAGTCGATTTATGCGATGCATCAAAGTAACACTGACAATATTGAAAAAGAAGAAAAATTCCTTCGCTACAGCATAGAAGCAATTCAAGATTTATATTTACTCATGCTGTCTTCTTTAATTGAAATTTGTAAAAAAGAAGTACAATTTCTAGAAAAATCAAGTAAGAAACATCTTGCTACTTCTGAAGATAAAAATGCAAACACGAAGTTTGTTGACAATGCAATTTTTAAAATACTTGCTGAAAACAACTCCTTAAGTATAGCATTAGAAAATCGTAAAATTACCAATTGGACACAGAACGACGATTATATTTTATTGCTTTTGGCAGAAGTGAAGAAAAGTGACTTGTATAAAAAATACATGGCCACCCGTAAGTCGACTTTCGCTGAAGATCAAGAATTTATAGTGACACTTTTTATGGAGGTCATTGCTTCCAATGAGAAACTCTGCGACTATTTGGAAGATTGTAAGTTAACGTGGGTGGATGATATTCCCTTGGTGAATACGCAAATCATCAAACAATTGAGAGCCTTAAAATCGGAAGTTGATGAAAGCTTTGCCGTTCCGAAATTGTATAAAGATCTGGAAGACCAAGCTTTTGTTTCTGAGTTGTTTCGAAAAACGATTCTAAATGAAACCGATTTAGCAAAAGAGTACATCAATAAAACACCGAATTGGGACACCGACCGAATTGCAGAAATCGATACGATCATTTTGAAAATGGCCATTTGCGAGTTCTTGAAATTTCCATCCATTCCCGCCAAAGTGACGATTAACGAGTATTTAGAAATTGCCAAAGAATATTCGACACCAAAAAGCAGTATTTTTATCAACGGAATTTTAGACAACTTGGTTAAAGAATTTCAAACTAAAAATAAATTAAACAAAACCGGAAGAGGATTATTGTAATGGCGAATGTGATGAACTCAAAAAGATACTTAGCCTTAGTAGCGATTCTATTATTCGTTTGTTTTTCTTGTAAAAAAGAAACAGCAGTGACACAAAATGGAAATGATGGTAGCGGTAAATATCCAATAATGAAGTTTGCTACCAAAAATCACGATTTCGGAGAAATCAACGAAGGCGATAAAGTGTCGTATGTTTTCGATTTTGAAAACACCGGTACTAAAGATTTGCTTATTTCAAACGCTTATGGTTCTTGCGGATGTACTATTCCAGAATATCCAACGGATTACATCAAACCTGGAACTTCTGGCAAAATTAAAGTCTCGTTCAACTCAGCAAACAAATCAGGATTGCAACATAAGACGGTTACCATTATTACCAATACCAAAGAAAAAAGAGAAGAAATCTCAATAGTAGCATCAGTCAAACCTAAAGCCGAGAACAATTCCGGCATCATTCCAAACTAAATTTATTATGGGACAAGTACAACAATTTTTACCGTTTATTTTAATGTTCGTTGTCGTGTATTTCTTCATGATCCGACCACAACAAAAAAGAGCCAAACAAGAAAAACAATTTGAAGCCGACCTAAAAGTGGGTGACAAAATAATTACCAAAAGCGGAATTCACGGCAAGATCTCAGAATTAGCCGATACCACGATTGTCATCGAAACCATGTCGGGCAAATTAAAAATGGAACGCTCATCTATTTCAATGGAAATGAGTGCTGCCCTAAACAAAAAATAAGAATACCCAAAACGAAAAAGCCACTCTTAGTAGTGGCTTTTTTTATCGGTAGTTGTCATTGAGTCCAAGACCAGCAAGAATTTTAGGCTTTAATTTTTCCATTCGCAACTGCTTGGTTTCTATACGCTTGGCGGTTTCTATATATTCTATCCATTCTCGCTGTTTGTAGGGTGCAAGTGTCTTAAAGGCGGTAGCTAGAGCAGCGTCTGTATCCAATTGGTTTTGAAAAAATGCAGAAATTACCGTTTCCTTTTTTTGTGGTTTGAAACTTTTCCCCGCTTTTTCATTAGCAATCGCTTCCTCAATATATTTTAGAACTTCCGTTTCAACCACAGCTTCTTTGTCGGTAAAACGCCATTGGCGTAACGCTTTGGTTGTACCTTCTTGAGCATTGACCAAAACTTTATTTTCATCTTTTAGGAATACCCCGTTGAAGAACCAAATGGTGAAATAGTTTTTAAAACCTCCAATTCCCAATACATTTTTGCCTTGTAACGTATAAACGATTCCGCCCCACTTGTTGGTTTCCACGAGTTCAGTTTTTGCAATAATCGCTTTTAATAGTTGCAATTCGACTTCCCAACTATTGACTTTATCCCAAGTATGTTTTGGAGTGGTAGCCGACATTATTTTTTCTTTTTCTTGTCTTTCTTCTCCTTTTTGGTAAAATCGGTTGTGGCTGTCAATTCAGCTATTTTGATGATCACATCCACCGCTTTTTTCATACTTTCAACCGGAACATATTCATATTTTCCATGGAAGTTATGCCCGCCGGCAAAAATATTAGGGCAAGGTAATCCCATATAAGACAAACGGCAACCATCAGTTCCACCGCGAATAGGCTTGATAATGGGTTTGATACCCAAATCTTTCATAGCTTTTTCCGCCAAATCAACAATAAACATTACAGGTTGTACCTTTTCTTTCATGTTGTAGTATTGATCTTTGATTTCCGTAATGACGATATCTTCTCCAAATTGTTTGGCGAATTTCTTATTGATTTTTTTGGTAATATCGTGGATTAAGTCTTTACGCTTCTTAAATTTTTTAGCATCGTGATCTCGAACAATCACTTCTAAAACAGTCTCTTCAATGCTACCTGTTAAATGGTGCACGTGAAAAAAACCTTCGTACCCTTTGGTTTCTTGCGGGATTTCTTTTTTGGGTAACTCATTGATGAAATCGTTGGCAATTAGCATTGAGTTGATCATTTTTCCTTTGGCATAGCCTGGGTGAACGCTTTTTCCTTTGAAAGTAATTTTTGCACTAGCGGCATTAAAGTTCTCGTATTCTAATTCACCAATTTGACTTCCATCCATAGTGTAGGCCCAGGCGGCATCGAATTTTTCAACGTCAAACAAATCGGCACCACGGCCAATTTCTTCATCTGGGGTAAAACCTACTCGAATTTTCCCGTGTTTGATTTCAGGGTTTTTCACTAGGTATTCCATTGCCGAAACAATTTCTGTCAAACCAGCTTTGTCGTCTGCACCTAAAAGCGTCAATCCATCGGTAGTAATTAGCGTTTGTCCTTTGTATTGTAATAAGTCTTTGAAGTACTTAGGAGATAAAATGATGTTTTGTTCTGCATTAAGAACGATATCACTACCGTCATAATTTTCTATAATCTGTGGATTTACATTGGCACCCGTAAAATCAGGAGTGGTATCATAGTGTGAAACAAAACCAATCGTAGGCACTTCATAGTCAAGATTGCTAGCCAAGGTTCCCATAACATAACCATTTTTGTCTATAGTTACATCGGTCAGTCCAATATCTTTAAGTTCTTTGACCAATAATTTGGCTAAGACCAATTGCTTTTTGGTACTTGGTGTGGTAGTGGAGTTTGGATCCGATTCGGTATCGATAGTAACATAACTGATAAAGCGGTCTATAAGGTGTTGCATGTGTTTTTAAGTTTTTTATAAAGTGGAAACAAAGATACGAATTGAATGAATGCTGCAATGTTAAGTTTTAGAAGGCATAGGAGGTCTTTATTTTAGCTTATACATTTTACCCCGATTCACGGTCAAGGAAAGATCGCGATTGCTCTTGGTTGCAAATTTAATGGTGTCTTTGTTTATTTCGCGCTTATCAATTTCAATGGGATTTTCATCAGCGCTTTTCCGAAGAAGTATTTTAAATTTTTCATACTTAATTTTTCCTTTGTAAGTTACGGCATCTGGCATTTTTTGCACGAAAGTACTGTCCGAAAAAACAATCTCATATCCTTGTTGGCCTTTGTCATAAACGACTTTATAGGTTCCAACACATTTGGTTTTTTCTTGTTGGACCAACATGGAAACAAGTCCGAACAAAAGCAAGAATAGTGGTTTCATACGTTTTATTTTAACATAACGAAGTTACTGAAAAGAATCTATTTATTTTTGAAATTGAACCGGGTTTCAAATCGTAGCCATTCGGTTTTATTGGTCTAACAAACGTCGGTGGTAATTGATTTGCCCCAAATGATAAGCTAAATGCGACGTAAGATGCACTAAGAAAAAAGCAGTACTGGTCTTTTGTTCGAAAACTAAAATTGGGTATTCTTCTTGCAGGCTTTCTTCACTAATTTGCTGCAAAGTAGCTACCACAATTTGTAACGTAGTATCAATCTGGTGCAGCAATTCTATTTTCGGCACCTCTTTTTGAGAAAATTCCAAAGGTCGGTTTCGAATGTAATTAGTCTTTCCCAATTCGGCACCAATATAAGCGTTCAAATTTCCCATTAAATGCAAACAGAGGTTTCCGGCTGAATTCGAGATGGATTTTTCAATCAGCCATAGGTTTTTTTCGTTAGTATAGGAATCGATTTCCACTTTTAGTCTGTTCAAATCTCGTTCGAAAAGCTGAAGTAATATAGGAATTAGCATAATTAGATGGATTAGGTTTTAGAGTGTTGCTTTTTGTTCGAAGAAGGCTTTGAAAAGTACAAGAGAAGCAACAAAAAAAGCACGGCAACTAAAGACGAAGGTAAGGTTCCAAGCGCTAAGCCACCTTTCGCTATGGGCTTGGTCAAAAAATCACCAAAGGTAGCTCCGAAAGGTCTGGTAAATACAAAGGCGATCCAAAACAATACGATCTGATTAATTTTAGTGAAATAATGCAAACCAACGACCAGGAGAATGATAGCGCCCGTTAATGCGGCTCCGTACAAATAGTGCAATCCTAAATTATCACTCAGAAAATCACCGAAAGCTGTTCCCAAACTATTTGAAAATAAAATAGCAATCCAATAATAAGTTTCTTTTGCTTTTTGCTTGATTGGAAACACTTCAAGGTTATCGTATTTTTTGTACCAAAAAAGTAATGTAACCAGCAAACAAATCAACAAAACTAAACTTCCGATAGCATAGCCAAAATTTAGAGTGCGATCCATAAAATCAGAAAGTTCGGTACCTAATGTGGTAGTCCCGACTATAACGCCCCAATATAGTAATGGGATGTGTTTTCTTGCATAGAGTTGGACCGTTAGGATACCTATAAAGAATATAAATGTAATGGCTATAGCCACCGCATAACCCAACTGCAATGTCATCGAAACATAATCGCCCAATGTTTCTCCTAAGGTAGTGGCAACAATTTTTTGCAACCAAAAAAATAAAGTAATTTGGGCTACTTTGTTATAATTCTCTTTCAACATTTCGATCTTGGATTGTAGTTTTTGAAGACGAAGTTATGAAATTAATGAAATGCTACCGGATATTTTAGTTCATTTAATTGAAGTTTTTATCTTACAAAAAAAAGGGATGTTGTTGAATATACGCTTTTTGCATAAAGCTGAAATCGATTTCGTAGGATTTTTCCTGTTACTAATATGCTTTTTTGTTTTGTCTTTTTCAATTTTTAATTACTTTTGAATCCCAAATGAGACTACTTGTATTTTTAGTGTACCTGTTTTTCCATCTGCTAGGCGGAGGGCAGACAGTTTATGCTAATACACAACACAATCTTCTTAGTGCTACTTCAACTCAAAGTCTTACCAAAAAACATCCTGTAAAGTTTACCAATAAAAATCAGAGCAGCACCTTAATCGAGGATACTGATTTAGATTTAGAAGAGGAGCATGCTGGAAACGAAAATTATGAAATCGGCAGCGCCAATACTTTTTTTAAGGACAAAGACAAGTTGCATGACAAATGGTACGCAACCCATTTTCAACTATTCTACTTTAAAAAGTACTCCAAAGATTACAAAGCATTTGAGACATTTAGCGGTCATTCTTCCCCTATTTATATTACTCAAAGAGTTTTAAGACTTTGATAAAACGATATACATCGCTCTAAGCTTGCATTTCTTTCAAGCCTTCCAAGATGTATAAATCCCAATCCTAATTTGTAAAATAATTTTGAATCTCATTTCAGAGTCTCGAATCTTTTACATCCCTAAATTTTCTGTATTCACAGCGTAAAACGCTCCAATTTCATTTAAAACCATGAAGAGAAATGCCATTTTCACAGGCTTTATTGCCTTGTTGTACCTTACAAGTTGTACAACTAAAAAAGAAGTAAAAGAAGAAACCGGCAAGTTTACGGTAACCAATGCGGCCGTTATCGATACTTCTTTTACTAAAGAATATGTTTCCCAAATTCACTCGGTACGAGATATTGAAATTCGTGCTCAGGAAAAAGGATACCTTCAAAATATTTATGTAGATGAAGGTCAGTATGTAAAAGCGGGTCAGGTACTGTTCCGCATCATGCCTAAAATGTATGAGGCCGAAGTTTTGAAAGCAGAAGCCGAAGCCAAAGCAGCTCAAATTGAACTTCAAAATGCCAAAACGTTGGCGGATAAAAATGTGGTTTCCAAAAGTGAACAGGCCATGGCGCAAGCAAAATTGGAACAAGCAAAAGCCGAAGTATCCCTTGCTAAATTACACTTGTCCTTCACCGAAATCCGAGCCCCATTTGATGGTACCATCGACCGCATCCCTAAAAAATTAGGAAGTCTTATTGAAGAAGGGGAATTGCTCACAACCTTATCGGATAATAGTCAGATGTTTGCCTATTTCAATGTTTCGGAGCCAGAATATTTGGAGTATCAAAACAACGTGAAAGGTCGCGCTGAAAACAAAGTTAGTTTGTTATTGGCCAATAATGAGCCTTTAAAATACAAAGGTAATGTGGAGGTCATCGAAAGTGAATTTGACAACGAAACGGGTAACATAGCCTTCAGAGCTAAATTTCCAAACCCGGATAAGCTTCTTAAAAATGGAGAAACGGGGAAAGTTTTAATGACCGTACCCGCTAAAAATGCCCTAATCATCCCGCAGAAAGCTACTTATGAAATTCAAGATAAGATGTATGTTTTTGTGGTGGATAAAAACAATGTGGTGAAATCTAGAGAAATCACAATCACTGGCGAAATTCCGGATCTGTATATCGTTAAAAGCGGAATAATTGCCGATGACAAAATTCTACTCGAAGGAGTTCAGCAAGTGAAGGACGATGATAAGATCAAGTTCGATTATCAGAAGCCCGAAGATGTTTTGGCTCATTTGAAATTGAAAGCAGAGTAGTCTTAACCCTAAAATCTTAAAAAATAATGTTTAATAAATTTATACAAAGACCAGTATTGTCGATAGTAATATCGCTCATTATTGTCTTTTTGGGAGCATTGGCACTGATGCAGTTGCCTGTTACTCAATTTCCTTCGATATCACCGCCAAAGGTGAATGTTACTGCGGAATATCCGGGTGCTAACAATGAATTGATGATTAAGTCGGTAATCATTCCGTTAGAAAGAGCGCTGAACGGTGTTCCTGGAATGAAATATATCGCCTCCGATGCGGGTAATGATGGGGAAGCAACCATCCAAGTAATTTTTAACTTGGGTACAGATCCGAATCAAGCGTCGATGAATGTCCAAAACCGTGTGGCATCTGTTGTTAATAAACTACCTCCTTTGGTAGTGCGTGAAGGGGTGAAGATTACTCGAGAAGAATCGAACATGCTTTTGTATGTGAATCTCTACAGTAAAGACCCTAAAGCAGATCAAAAGTTCCTGTTCAACTTTGCCGATATTAACTTGTTATCCGAATTAAGAAGGGTAGATGGGGTTGGTTTTGCTGATATTCTTGGAAACCGGGAATATGCAATGCGAATTTGGTTGAAACCCGACCGAATGTTGGCCTACAAGATTTCAGCAGACGAAGTTATGGAGGCGTTAAGCCAACAAAGTCTCGAAGCCTCACCTGGGAAAACAGGGGAAAGCTCTGGAAAACGATCGCAATCTTTTGAGTACATTTTGAAATACGCGGGTAGGTTTACTACCAAAGAACAGTATGGTGATATTGTTTTGCGAGCTAGCCCCAACGGAGAATTACTGCGATTGAAAGATGTAGCGAATATCGAATTTGGTAGCTCGATGTATGATATTTATTCGAATTTGAATGGTCGTCCATCCGCAGCAATTGTATTGAAGCAATCCTACGGAAGTAATGCCAGCCAAGTAATCAAAGATGTAAAAGCCAAATTAAAGGAAATTAAATCGAGTTCGTTCCCGAAAGGAATGGATTATGAAATTAGCTACGACGTTTCTAAATTCTTAGATGCTTCTATCGAAAAAGTAATTCACACTTTAATTGAAGCTTTTATATTAGTAGGGTTGGTTGTGTTTTTATTCTTGGGCGACTGGCGTTCGACATTGATTCCGGCAATTGCCGTTCCGGTATCGCTTATCGGTACGTTCATCTTCATGCAAATTTTCGGAATTACACTGAATTTGATTACTTTATTCGCATTAGTATTGGCGATCGGAATTGTCGTCGATAATGCCATAGTCGTAATCGAGGCCGTCCATGCCAAGATGGAAACGAAGAATCTCTCCGCACGAAAAGCTACTAGAGAAGCAATGCACGAAGTTAGTGGGGCTATTATTGCCATCACCTTTGTAATGGCGGCGGTATTTATTCCGGTTGCGTTTATGTCGGGTCCAGTTGGTATTTTCTACAGACAGTTTTCGATTACCATGGCAACCTCCATTGTACTTTCGGGATTAATTGCTTTGACTTTAACACCCGCACTTTGTGCGATGATGCTGAAAAATACGCATGGGCTACCTAAAAAACAAACTCCAATTAATAAAATTGTTGGTGCTTTTAACAAATGGTTCAACGGAGTTTCCGATAAATATAGAAAAATCTTAGGGCTTATTGTAAATAGAAGAAGCATCACATTCGGAATGTTGATTGCCTTTTGTGTCGGAACTTATTTCTTAAATGGAAGCCTTCCTTCCGGGTTTATTCCGAATGAAGATCAAGGAATGTTTTACGCAGTAATTCAAACGCCTCCGGGTTCTACTTTGGAACGAACCAATCAAGTGTCGGAAAGTTTGCAAAAAATTGCCGAAACCATTCCCGATGTACAGTCGGTTTCTTCACTTGCTGGATATGAAATTCTAACAGAAGGAACTGGGTCTAACTCAGGAACTTGTTTGATTAATTTAAAGACGTGGGACGAACGCAAGCATTCTTCTCAAGAAGTAATTAATGAGCTCGAAGAGAAGTCCAAAAATATTAAAGGAGCTACAATAGAGTTCTTCCAACCGCCCGCCGTTCCGGGGTATGGAGCCGCCGGTGGTTTTGAGTTGCGTTTGCTGGACAAAGCAGGCTCTGGCGATTACAAAAAGATGGAAACCGTAAGTAATGACTTTGTTCGAGAACTAAACAAACGTCCTGAACTTGCTTCTGTATTTACTTTTTATAGCGCCAGTTTCCCACAATACATGCTTAAAATCGATAATGACTTGGCTCAGCAAAAAGGGGTAACAATCGAAAATGCTACCAACACGCTTTCAACCTTAGTGGGAAGTAACTATGAAATTAGCTTTATCAAATTTGGGCGTCAATACAAAGTAATGGTGCAGGCTTCGCCTGAATACCGAGCCTTGCCTGAAGATATCTTGAAATTGTATGTGAAGAATAACCGTGATGAAATGGTGCCATTCTCTGCGTTTATGAAAATGGATAAAGTATACGGACTCTCGGAAATTACCCGACACAACATGTACAATGCCTCCGAGATTAGTGGTCAAGCAGCACCAGGATATAGTAGTGGTGAAGCCATTAAAGCGATCAACGAAGTGGCCGAGAAATCGTTACCTCGTGGATACGGAATTGATTGGGCTGGTATTTCTAAAGATGAGGTAGGCCGTGGTAATGAAGCACTTTATATCTTTCTAATTTGTCTAGGTTTCGTGTATCTGATTCTGGCCGCGCAATACGAAAGTTTCATTTTGCCTTTCGTTGTGATCTTGTCGCTCGTTGTGGGTATTTTTGGAGCCTTTTTATTCCTGAAAATTGCCGGGTTAGAAAACAATATTTATGCCCAGGTGGCCATGGTAATGTTAATCGGATTACTCGGTAAGAACGCCGTATTGATTGTCGAGTTTGCTGTGCAAAGGCATCGTGCAGGAGATTCCGTTTTGGAAGCTGCAATTGAAGGTTCTGCCGTTCGATTCCGACCGATCTTAATGACATCCTTTGCCTTTATAGCGGGATTGATTCCGTTAGTTTTTGCTACCGGTCCGGGTGCTGTAGGAAACCGAACGATTGGTTCCGCTTCAGCAGGAGGGATGCTCATAGGAACTATTTTTGGAGTACTTATCATTCCAGGATTGTACTACATCTTTGGAATAATTTCAGAGAAACATCAATTTGTTAAAAAAGAAGAAGAAAATCCATTAACCGAAGAAATCGATAACAATGTTTAAATTTAAGTCATACCAATATCTTATACCGCTAGGCATTTGCTTAGCGGTGGTAAGTTGCAAGGCACCGGCTGGAGCTGTTTCTACAACTAACGTAACTGTTCCGGAGGCTTTCAGTACTTCAAAGGATACCACCAATATGGCGACGCTACCATGGAAAAAATTCTTTAAAGACAAAAACCTGGTCGCCTTAATAGATACTGCTCTTCAGAACAATCAAGAGTTGATGATTACGTTGCAGGAAATTGAGATTGCTAAGAACGATATCCGAGTTCGCAAAGGTGCTCTTTTACCAACGGTAGGAGTTCGCGCCGGCGCTGGAATCGAAAAGGTGGGTAGATATACTAGTCAAGGTGCTGGAGATGCTTCTACCGAAATTACGCCAGGCGTAGAAGTTCCTGATGCCTTGACCGATTATACTATAGCCGCTTACGCCAATTGGGAAATCGATGTTTGGAAAAAACTGCGAAATGCCAAGAAAGCCGCTATAAGTCGATACCTTTCTACGATTGAAGGTAAGAATTTTGTGCTGACAAACTTAGTGGCTGAGGTGGCTGATTCCTATTATGAATTACTTTCATTAGACAGCCAATTGGCAATAATCCGACAAAACATCCAACTGCAAAGCAACGCTTTAGAAATTGTAAAAGTGCAAAAGGAAGCGGCAAGGTCAACAGAATTAGCGGTTCAGAAATTTCAAGCGGAAGTCTTAGCATCACAAAATATGGAATTTGAAACGCTACAACGCATCCAAGAAACAGAGAATCGAATCAATTTCTTATTGGGACGCTATCCGCAAGAAATTCCTCGCGACCAAACCAATTTCTTGAGTTTGACTTCAGAGACTATTAATTCAGGAGTTCCATCGCAATTGTTGGCGAATCGACCTGATATCAAACAAGCTGAAATGGAATTAGCAGCAGCAAAACTAGACGTTAAAGTGGCTCGTGCCGAGTTTTATCCATCATTAGATATCTCGGCTTCGTATGGTTTGCAAGCGTTTAAAACGTCTTATTTGTTTACATTTCCAGAGTCGATTTTGTATTCGCTAGCCGGAGATATTGCCGCGCCGCTGATCAATCGAAATGCCATCAAAGCTGAGTTCAAAAGTGCCAATTCTCGGCAATTGCAAGCTTTGTATAATTACCAACGCACCGTTTTGAATGCTTACATAGAAGTGGCGAATCAACTTTCTAAAATTAACAATTTAGAAAAAAGCTACGCTCTTAAAACGAAACAAGTGGATGCCTTGAACCGATCCATTGATGTGGCAAATGATTTGTTCAAATCGGCCAGAGCGGATTATTTTGAAGTATTGATGACACAACGAGATGCTCTAGAATCAAAACTCGAACTAGTGGAGACGAAGAAGGAACAACTCAATGCGGTAGTTCATGCTTATCGAGATCTTGGTGGTGGTTGGAAATAACCAAACCTGAATAACTAAAAAAGAGTCGGTCAATTGTGCCGGCTCTTTTTTTTGCTTCTTACGAAGTTTTTATTAGCACTTTTTGCAACGTGTAGTTTTCTGATTTGGAAATTATTACAAGTAAAATCAACAGAAACGATTTCATTTTCTTAATAACTATTTGCTCGTTCCTGCATAATCACGCTTTGATTCTTTTTCCTTTTGACTAGATTTGGACCAAGGTAATCGCGGAGAAAGAATTCAATAGAAAGCAATTTTGAATTCCGTTTCGAAAACAAAGATGAGGTAAAAAACTATGGGAATGTTTGTAATCAGCAAGCGGTTTAACGGTGAGTACAAGTTTATTTTCGCCTCAAGGAAAGGCCATACAATTTTTACAAGTATCCATTGTAAACACAAATTGGATTGTGAATTGATGATAGCAGCCATTCGGGAAAACCTTGAATTATTTGCTTTTACAAAAATTAAAAGCGCTGGCGGAAAATACTTTTTTAGGTTGTCTAAAGAAGGTTTAGTTTTAGCCAATAGCCGAAAATATTCAACGGAACTCAGGCTGAGTAAAGGCATTGACGAAATTACAAAGTACGTATCCACAGCAGAAATTTTAGATTTTTCTGAAAACGAATTTGTGTTCCCGGAGGCAAATGTTATTGATGCCTCACAATAAGATTGTTAGAGTAATTGTGTCAAAGATTACAGCCACTTTTTCATTCTTTGCTGATATTCCGTTTTATACGTTTAAGAATTATATACAACATTTTACACTTGCTGATTGTTTCTGTTTTGAGTAGTTTTGAACACATGCGCTTCGTTCACTTTAAAGCAAAATTGGATCTTACATTTATTAGTACCTAATCAATTGGAAGCCTGTGCTTATTTCTCCGATTTCGATTTGGTCAATGATTTGAAAACTAAAATTATTTTTCTGATAAAGTTGCCAGTACAATATCGAGATTATCAATACTCATTTTGAATCCTTCTTTGAATCCCATTTCAATCATCCGCTCTAAACGGGCAAGCGATTCATTGTAAATCGAAATACTCACTTTTGTAATGCCGTTTAGTTCACTGAAATTATAATCCCAATCAGAACCGGGTAATTCAGGATTCTCATCCTGATCTGCAAAAGCGTTATGCATTTTAAAATTGGTCTTTGGAGTAATCGATGTGTAGCGCTGAATTGACCAACGTTCAACTCCTTCGGGACTAACCATAGCGTAAAATCTTCGACCGCCAACTTCAAAATTCATATGTTTTGTTCTAGATGTCCAGGGTTTCGGGGCGACCCATTGGTCTAGTAATTCTGGTTTGGTAAAAGCATCCCAAACTAGCGCAAGCTCTGCTGCAAATTCTCTGGTAATGAATACCGTTTTTGTGGCTTTGTCAACGGTAAAATCAAATAGCAAATTGTTTTTCATTTTTTATCTTTTTTAAAGGTTGCTAATACTTGGTCGAGTTGGTTAAAACGGATTTCCCAAATTTTGCGGTACTGTTCCAGCCATAGGTCAATCTCTTTCATTTTTTCTATTTCTAAAGAGTAATAGATTTCCCTTCCTCTATATTCTTGTTTTACTAATTGGCATTCTGTTAAGATGCGTAAGTGTTTAGAAACGGCTTGCCGACTGTTGTCAAAATGTTCTGCAATGGCATTAGGTGTCATGGCTTGCATAGCAATAAGGCCAATGATGGTCCGCCTAGTTGGGTCTGCTATTGCTTGAAAAATGTCACGTCTTATTTCCATTTTGATTCATTTGCTACTGTATGGTTGCAAATATATATGCAATTATTTGGTTGCGCAAATTTTTATCAATTTTTTTCGATAAAAAGAGAATAATGTTAAAGATTTAGTGGGTAGTATTCGTTAGTTACTTTTACAAATAGCGCCAATATTCAATAGTTAACCTAGTTGCAGCTAATGGACTGAAATTTCTCCATTGCTACAATTTGAATGTTAGAAAATAGATTTTCAAGTTGCAATGAAACTGAGCGATAGGTTGTGTTGGAAGTTACCAGGAGCTTTTTACTTGTATTCCACATCAATTATTTTACTGCCTTTCGTGGTGATTATAATAATTTGATACGAATCGACAGGGTTGCCTTCTTTTGAAATGGCCGGTTTCCATTTTCGAGGCATTTTTTTTACCACAGCTAAAACTTGTTCTTGTCGCGATTTTACTTTTCCTTCATACAAAAATTGAAAGTTACCAATTTGACCTTTGCAATTTACTACAAAGCTAATGGCAGTTCTAAATAGATAAATAGAATCTTCAATAGCATTGGCGCGAAAAAAATTCTTTAATTCTTCGACCCCACCGTTGTAACTTGGATTACAATCAGGAATGTTTAGATCCATTCCGACTTTTTTTCTCAGTACCCAATCATTAACCGTATAATTGACAGTTTTGGTGCAAGTTTTAAAGGGTTTTGAATCTTGAGCAAAACAATAATTAGAAAAAATTACTAAGAAAAAGAGAAGTGTTTTCATAGAATTCGGATTTTAAAATAGCTGTATGCGTTTCGCAGCTAACTTTCGTGGCGGGTTAATGAAATAGTTTTTTCCGTCAATAGGAGCGAAGTTAGAAAAAGAAACGTGCAACTATGACAATCGCAGCCATGAAAACTGGTTGCTGTTAGCTGTTGCTTTTTCTTACTTAGATTTCAATTCTTTTAATACTTGCTTCATAAATTTTTCTTTATCTTTTTTAGCTTCTTTAATTGTCTCTTTTAATTTTATTGGCATTGTAAAATATTTATCTGTCCAAATATAGATTTCTATAATAATAGGCAATAACTCTATTCCTTTTTGAGTAAGTTTATATAATTTTTTGGCTTTACTTTCAGGATGTTCGAGTTTTTCAATAACACCATTTTCTTCAAGTGATTTCAATCTTGCAGCTAGAATGTTAGTTGCAATTCCCTCCTCAGATTTTATAAAATCATTATAAGTACATTTATTAGTGAACATTAAGTCACGAATAATAAGCAGTGACCACTTATCTCCAAATATATCAAGTGAGTAACTTAATGGGCATTCCGATCTAGGCTTTATCATAGTTAATAAAATATTTTAAAAAAATAATTTAAAAACAACTTGCAAAATAAAAGTTGTTTTATATATTTGCACTTGCAATATGCAAGCAAAAATAAATATAAATTTTTAAATACTAATAAAATGAATCAAAATATTTTAATAACAGGTGCCTCATCAGGATTTG
>Ga0208888_100397_pt1 | contig 21190 bp, 23 predicted proteins | sample LakWasM115_HOW13_2_FD_183929 | JGI IMG/M metagenome (GOLD analysis project Ga0208888, IMG submission 183929) | Freshwater sediment methanotrophic microbial communities from Lake Washington under simulated oxygen tension - Sediment Metagenome... | ecosystem: Environmental > Aquatic > Freshwater >...
TCTAAGCTCTTTCTTCTTAACTCTTTCTTCTCGACTCTTTCTTCTCTAAATCGTTTCAGCCAAAGCCAAAGCTTTATTAAGAGCACCCAATTTATGATAAACCTCCTGCAATTCGTTTTTTTCTACTGAGCTCGCTACAATGCCGGCGCCTGCTTGGTAATGCAATTCGTGATTTTTGCTGAGGAAGGTTCGAATCATAATCGCGTGATTGAAATTGCCCTCGAAATCCATAAAACCAATAGCGCCGCCGTAAAAGGTTCGGTTTGTGTTTTCAATTTGCTCGATCAATTGCATGGCTTTGTGTTTGGGTGCACCCGATAACGTTCCGGCTGGAAAAGTATCTGCGACAACCTGCATGTTTGGAATATTGGGATTAATTTGACCCGTAACTTTGGAAACCAAATGAATCACATGCGAAAAGAATTGTACTTCGCGGTAGTTTTCTACGGTGACTTGATTGCCGTGCCGACTCAAATCGTTCCGCGCTAAGTCGACCAGCATAATGTGTTCTGCATTTTCTTTTTGATCTTCGGATAATTGTTTGGCTAATTGCGCATCTTGTTCGTCGTTTCCGGTTCGCTTAAAGGTTCCGGCAATGGGATGGATTTCGGCTTTTCGATTTTTGATCACCAATTGGGCTTCCGGAGAAGAACCCATGATTTTGAAATCGCCATAATCAAAAAAGAATAGGTAAGGCGAGGGGTTGATACTGCGTAAAGCTCTATAAACATTGAATTCATCGCCTTTAAAACCTTGGGTAAATCTTCTCGATAAAACCAATTGAAACACATCGCCTCGATAGCAGTGTTTTTTGGCTAAAGCGACGTTGGCTTTGAATTCAGCATCTGTTAAATTGGAATAATTTTCGCCATTTTTGGTAAACGAATAGGAAGCAAAGTTCCGAGTTTGTAGCAATTGTTCAATCGCCTCCAGATTGTTTTCACCGGTGGTCGAATGGCAAAAAATGTAGGCCTCATTCTTAAAATGATTGATGGCAATAATATTTTGATAAACGGCATAGTACAACTCAGGAAGCTGCAAATCAGTTGCTTTTTTTGCGATGGTAATTTTTTCGAAATACCGAACGGCATCATAGGAAATATAGCCAAACAATCCGTTATTGATGAATTTAAAATCGTTCTTTTCCGATTCAAATTGTGAGGCAAATTCTTGGATAATATTGGGAATGGAAGTGGTGCTGTCGATTTTGGTTTTTAAAACTAGGCCATCCGGAAACGATTGAATGATGGTTTCGTTTTCAATTTTGACAAAGGCAATTGGGTTGCAACAGATGTAGGAAAAACTGTTATCATTCGCATGGTAGTCGCTACTTTCCAACAACAAACTGTTGGGGAATTTGTCCCGTATTTTTAGGTAGACACTAACCGGTGTGATGGTATCCGCCAGTATCGGTTTGAAGTGAGTTTTGAAGGAATATTTTTTCATGAGCATTTACTTTTAAGCAATAAAAAAAGGCTTGTCGTGATTGACAAGCCTTTTAGATATTTTGATTTTAAAATATACTTATAGTAGCCTAGTTCACGACGTTTGACGTAAGCTGTTCCACCACCAAGTATTGTTTAAAATAGATTTCATATTGTTTTTCTTCCTCACAAATATAATAATGTTATTTTAGAATCCAAATAAAATTTTAAGGGAAGCCAAAAATAATTGGCACAAAAATTTCAAAAAAAAACCCTGACAGCTTAGTGTCAGGGTTTTCCAGGATAGCAATTTTCCCCTGATTAGAATTGAAGATTTACATTCAATTCAAATTCGTTATCGATGGCTTTGTCTCCAAGATTGTCGAAGAAACTTCCAGAACCATATTTGATATCATATTTAGTACGGTCTACATTGAAAGTAGTACTAGCCGTATTTCCTTTAACCGCTAAGTCAAAAGTTACCGGAAGAGTTTTTCCTTTGATTGTTAAGTCGGCAGTTACCGTGTATACACCAGCTGATTTTTCAGCAATTTTTTTAAATCCTAAAGTAGATGTTGGGAATTTTTCAACACCAAAGAAATCATCCGATTTCAAGTGACCGTTTAATTTTCCTAAGTATTCTCCAGTCAAATCAGTTGAAGTCAATGAAGTCATGTCTACAGTAAAAGAACCTCCTTTTAATTTGCCTCCTTTGAAAACCAATGTTCCTTCTTTGAAGTTTACAGTTCCGTTATGTTTTCCGGTTACTTTTTTAGCTAACCAATTCACGCTACTTTTAGTAAGGTCAATTTTTTTGTTTTGTGCGGTTACAGTTCCTAAGGATAGGCTTACTAGTAAAGCGATAGCAATCAATTTGAAATTTTTCATTTTTAAAATTTGTTTAAATTAGTATTATTTATTTGTAAAGGATTAATTAGAGCGTTACGAATAGATCATCGTGTGATTTTCTAACTTTTTTGTAATGTTGAGTAGCGTCTTCTTCATGACGGTAACCAACAGCGGCTACAACAGCAGCATTTAAGTTTAATTTGTCAAAACCTAAAATCTCATTGAATTGAGCAGCATCAAAACCTTCCATCGGAGTCGCATCAATATTCAATTCGGCGGCAGCAGCCAATAAGTTTCCTAAGGCAATGTATGTTTGTTTAGCTGTCCAAACCGCTTTAGCATCGTCCGACAATGGCGTAATAGCACCTTTCATAAAATCACCGTAACCGTCTAAAGCACCAGCTGGCAAACTTCTTTCAGCAATAGCATTTTCTAGGTAACCATCGATATCACTAGCGTCTACTTTAGTTTGATTGGCAAATACAAACAAATGGGAAGCATCAACTATTTGACTCTGACCCCAAGCAGCAGGTTGTAATTTAGCACGTAGGGCTGGGTTCTCAACAATAAAGACTTTGTACAATTGCAAACCGTACGAAGAGGCACTTAGGCGAACAGCTTCTTTTAAAAAGTTTAAATCCGCAGCACTGATTTTTTTGGTAGCATCAAATTTTTTAGTGGCATAGCGCCAGTTTTGATTTTCAAGAAACGTTTTCATATAATTTTTATTTAGGATTAGGTAATGTTCGGTATTTTTCTAGTAACGAATTGAGTTGTTCCAGTTCTGCTGCAGTCAAATTCGAGGCAAATCGAAGTTCATGAGCAATGACTTGAGGATCTAAAGCTTCTAAAACAGCCAACCCTTTTTTGGTAATCAAGACTTCAATTTTTCTGCGATTATCCGGGCAAACTTCTCTGGTGACCAACTCTTTTAATAGTAATTTATCAACCAAGCGAGTAGTGTTGCTGGTCTTTGCTAACATGCGCTCTTGGATGACACACATATTGGCTGGATTTCCTTTCTGACCCCTCAAGATGCGCAACACATTGTATTGTTCACTCGACAAATCATAAGGTTTTAGTATTTCATTGAAATCTTCATGAACTACATTTTGAGTATAAAGAATATTGAGCACCACTTTTTTAGAAGGATCCATTTCCATACTTGATTTTATAATGTCTTCAATGCGCATAATTCCAAATCTTAAATTTGTATGTACAAATGTAATACTATTATTAATTGTATATACAAATGTTGTGTTATTTTATTGTTAAAAAAAAGTAAGGCAGTCGCGAAGGCATTTTTAAACAGAAATCTGTAATTTTGAAAAAAAGAAAACCATGGATTTATCACAACAAGAATGGGCAGCGCAATTAGAGAAAGATGCCAATGCCATAATACTAGATGTTAGAACCGAAGATGAGTGTCATGAAGGAATAATACCCAACGCAATTCAAATTGATATCTACAAAGGTCAAGGTTTTATCTACAAAGTAGAAGAATTAGACAAAACTAAAAACTACTACGTGTATTGCAAAGCAGGCGGCAGAAGCGCACAAGCCTGCAACATTATGAACCAACTGGGAATTGAAAACACCTACAATCTCTTAGGTGGCATGATGCAGTGGACTGGGGAAGTGGTCGCGCCAGACAGCCTTTAAAATAAAGGATTACATTCAAATGGCTCTTTCCAATAAGGTGATATTTATCATTTTATATACAAGGTATTAGCAGTAATTTCGAGGAAGGAAATTATTAATTCTAATACCATGAAAAGTAGCTATTCATTTTTTGTAGTACTGGTTGTACTGCTAATCGGTCAGACTTCTATCAAAGCTCAGGATGCAGGTTGGGTAGCGCCAAAATATACGAATAGCATTGTAAATCCCCTTAAAGGAGATGCAAAAGCAAGCGAGGAAGGAAAGGAGTTATTCAATCAAATGTGTGTGTTGTGTCATGGTGTCCAAGGAAGAGGAAACGGTGAAGCGGGCAATACGCTAGATCCAAGACCTGCCAACTTTCTAGGATTTGATGTTTTTCACCAAACCGATGGCGCCATTTTCTGGAAAATCACCGAAGGAAAATCACCGATGGCTTCGTATGAAGAATTGCTTACGGAAGACCAACGTTGGAAATTAGTGAATTATATCCGGACTTTAGAGAAAAAATAAACCACCAATAATTGCCTTTTTAGAAAGTAGACAAAGTTGCCAATGCCAAAGAAATAGGAAAAGATTATTTCTGAAAGCGCTACTTTGCCTACTTTGTTTATATTTGTTTATGACTAAATCGGTTTTGTGTATCGGCGCAACGTTAATAGATGAATTGTATTTCTGCAATCAAACCATTGTTCCTCATACCTCAAATCCAGCAAGCAAAACCAGTAGCATCGGAGGAGTAGTCAGCAACATTTTACAACACCTTGCTTTATTAGAGGTAAAAGTAAATTGCATCACCGCACTCGGAACCGATGCCGAAGGGCATTTCATTACCGAAGAATTTCAAAAAAGAGGTATTAATTTGAAGGATGCTCTTTTTATCGAAGAGGCCACCGGAAAATACGTATCTATTTTAGACACTAACGGCAATTTGCACGTTTCCGTTTGCCAGGACATTTCCGAAAAATACCTAACACCGGCTTTTCTAGAAACGAAATCGGATAGCATTCAAGAAGCCGATCTGATTATTATAGATACTAACCTCAGTTCCGAATCCCTACAATGGGTAATCGATTTTGCAAGAAAGTATCAAAAGGAACTAATTATAGAACCCGTCTCCGTACCCAAAGCCGCCAAGTTAGCCCAATTAAATCTAGACGGTGTCTTCCTAATTTCACCCAATGAAGCCGAACTTAGCGCAATAGCCTCGATAGCAACAATGGAGGAAACCCAGCTGGTGAAAAACCTTCAAGAACGAGGAGTAACCAACATATGGCTAAGCAAAGGACACAAAGGTTCCGTCTTATACAACCCTACAAATACCATTAAACTGAATGTTCCAACTATAAACCTGGTAGACAGCACTGGGGCAGGCGATGCCGCTGTAGCGGGCTATGTCTACGGCTATGTCAACGGAGCAACGGAGCTCCATTCCATGCAATTAGGGCATGCTTTAGCGTTCCAAGTATTGCAGGTAAAAGGAGCAGTCGACCTCCAAATCACGCCAGAAAAACTAATAAAAGTAAAGAAAATACATTACCATGATTCCTAAAGACTACCTCCAAATTAGCCCAGAAGTACAACACGCCTTAGACCATAAGCTACCGATTGTGGCACTAGAATCGACCATTATTTCACACGGAATGCCTTATCCTCAAAATGTCGCCACCGCCAAACTGGTAGAAGAGGTCGTTCGGAACAATGGAGCTGTGCCTGCCACTATAGCCATCAAAGACGGCAAATGCCTAATCGGACTTTCAGAAGCCGACTTAGAATTCTTCGGCAAAACTCAAAACGTATGGAAAGTCAGTCTGCGCGACATGCCCTACGTCATGGTCAACCAATTGCCAGGAGCCACAACCGTAGCTGCCACCATGAGAATTGCTTCGTTAGCGGGTATCAAAATCTTCGCGACTGGAGGAATAGGAGGAGTGCACCGGGGCGCTTCTGAGACCATGGACATCTCAGCCGACTTAACCGAAATGGGACAAACCAACGTAGCGATCATAGCGGCTGGAGTAAAATCCATTTTAGATATTGGAATGACCCTTGAATATATGGAAACTCTAGGAATTCCAGTAGTGACTTATGGTCAGGACGAATTTCCTAGTTTTTATTCTTCCAAAAGTGGTTTCCAATCGCCATTGCGACTAGATTCTGCCGAGGCCATTGCCAAACTTTTTAAAGCCAAATGGGATTTGGATTTAAAAGGATCAGTATTAATAGCGAACCCGATTCCGAGTCAATTCGAAATGGAACAAGACGCTATAGAAAAACACATTCTAGAAGCACTAGCCGAAGCAGCAAAACTAAAAGTAACCGGCAAAAAAGTGACCCCATTCTTGCTAAAATACATTGCCGATCATACGCAAGGAGAAAGCTTGGAAGCCAATATAGAATTGATCAAACACAATGCAAAAACGGCAGCTACGATTGCCGCGGCTTTGAATAGTTTATAACGTTAGAATCAAAGCGATTTGACAATACTTTAGTTTGATTGCGTCAAGTCTCACTTTTTGAAATATAATCGTTTGGCCAAATCCCAATCGATGTTTTTTGTATCGGTAATCTCAAGAAAATAGTCGTTTTGCCATTTTTGTGATTTTTGTGCTTGCATACTGCTGGGCAAATCCCAGGGTGGGTAAACTCTAAACCCTCTTTTACCTTGCTGAAGTTTTCCCGAAAGTACCCCGTGTTGAAAAAGAATAGCTTTAGGAAAGATAAAATGGCCCTGCTGATTTTCGAAAACTGCAGCAATTATGATCAAATCTGCCGAATCACTCCAGTCATAGGGCTGCGTTGCTCCTTCGTTATTTCTTTTCCAGAGCGTAACAAATTGGCCAATTTTTTTTGGTGTTATTTTAGCGGTCCTAAAAACTACGCTAGATTGGTCAAGTTCAAAGTGATGAGCCGAATAGTCAGAACTCTCTTTTTCTGCTATCATGTTCTTCACCTCAATGCCGAGAGGATCTAAAACGCGTACTTTTATTTCAAGCAAGATTGCAGGTATCGTATTTGGAAACATTATTTTGGACTTATTGAAATACCAGACCAAAGATATCTCATTATTTCTTGTGGTTGATCAACTAATCTTGATGTGGTAAATGTTTTTCAATTGTCAGACAACTGCAAGAAATAAATGCAAAGCGACTCGTTACGAAATCCTCTGCCATATGGCTATAAAGGTTAAAACCATTAGTCTTTACAGGCTCCGCCGAACTGAAATTTCTAGTTGTATGTTGGCTGTATTAAAAAAAAACCTTATTCGATTTCATGTCGCCAAAAGGGTTTTACAATTTTATTTTTACCCAATCGCAGCAGCAATAGGGCGGCCATTACACAAAAAACAATAGCTTGAACGGTTCCTTCCGGACCGAATGCACCTCCGGTAATGAAGTCATTTCCTGAAATTTTTGTAGTCATCAAACTGCTTGAGTTTTCATTTCCTGACGTAACGGCTCCAAAAACTCCTGATTGCATAAAATTCCATGCAAAATGAATAGCGATTGGAAACCATAAATTCCGCTTATAGATATACGCAGCACCCATAAGGAGTCCGGCTTCAATTCCGACACAAATGCCCGATAGCAGTGTACTATTTGGATTAGCCAAATGTAAGGCACCAAAAATTACCGCAGAAATCAGCAGGGCAAAATAGCTCCCCAATTTTTCTTCAATGATCCGAAAGAGAATGCCTCGGATTAAGATCTCTTCAAAAATCGCAACCGAAAATGCCACGGTAAAAGGAATAACTAAGGAGGAAAAGGGATTAATCCTAACAATTTCAAAACTACCAGCAAAAAGAATTACAAGTAAGGTTAAGCATTGTAATAAACCTCCGATTAGCGTACCTATAAGTATGTTTTTAATTAGGCCCCTATTTGAAAATTCTACAATCTTTCTTTTTTCAATTCGGCCGAAGAACCAAATATAAGTCAGAATTACGGCGGCAGAGGATATAATACCTTTTAGCAGGTTTCTGTAATTCTTGTCTAGTCTTGTTAATTCTAGGATTCTTCCCGATTGCTGTGCTAAAATAAAGGCAATAAAACAAACTAAAAGTCCTAGTAGGATTCGAAGTAAAGGAGTTTGCCAAATGCTTTTTTGGCGAGTATTTTTTTCCATAAGTTGAAGTATAAGAATGGTGATGTTGCTTGTTTGAATTTTCAGTAAATTTATTGAATGGTATAAGTCGTGACGTCGGATTCACTTAACCGAAAGTAACCAAGAGGATAGTTCCCCAAATTCGTTTTATTTATGATATTACCTCTCACAGTCGCTGGAGGTGATTGAAACGGGCCGCCACCAGAACTACCAGCCACACTTAATAAAATGCTCATATAATTGTAATAGGTTTTTGAAATGCCATAATGGGTAATTTCAACTTGCTGGCCCGGCGCAGTATCTTCTTCAAGTACGAGACTAAAAAACCTATTGCCCTGAAAATACTGATCGTTGTCAATCGAGTACTCTGGTTTTAAATTCTTAGTGAATTTGTATCGGTAAAGATAATAATTGTCAGCATCTGCCGGATCCACAAAAAAGGCTTTTAGCTTTAGGAAATCTGCGTCCAAGCCCGTTTGAAGTTCCTGCGTAACATTGGTGATGGGTGCAACGGATTGTAACGTTTCCGTAGCACTATAGGTCTGTCCTTTATTGATAATCGTTAAGCTATAGGTTTCATCAAGAACCGGAACAAAATCATTACATACGTAAATGCCGCTATTTGGTGTTTCCAGGAAATTGAAAACGATATTTGAGCTATTCTTTACAAATACGGTAGCCCCTGAAACTACGGGTATCATGTTGCTGTAATAGTCGGTGGTTGTAGAAAGTTTAATAACTTGATGGTTTCCTAAAGTCCCTTTTTGCCATAGTAAGGAAGCATCAATTACCAGTCGGGGTTGATCAGTATTTAAAGGGATATGGACTACTTCTTCGCAACTCACAAAGAAGTTTCCTGCGAGCATAACTAGTAGTACGAAAAGTGTTTTTTTCATGGTGTTTATTTTTAAAATTTGAAGTTATAACTGACCGCAGGTACCATCCCAAAAATCGACGTTCGCAATGCTTCATTAAGTCCCGTGTTGTCATTTTGCTTGAACGTAATGGAAGCGGCACTCTGGCGATTGTATACGTTGTAAATACTAAATACCCATTCGGATTTCCAGCTGCGATGGTCGTTCTTGTGTGGACACAAGGTCGCCGAAAGATCCAAATGATGGTAGACGGGCAATCGGTTTTCATTTCGCAAACCATAACTGGGTACGGCAAGTTCCATATAGCTATATTGCCCTTTGGGAAAGGTAGCGGGTTGACCAGATTGAAGCATAAAGTTGGCCCCAAAACTCCATTTTTTATTTAAAGTATAGGCACTAGTAACCGCAAGATTATGTAATTTATCGTAGGCAGAGCTGTACCATTGGCCGTTGTTAATGCCAGTTTCAGAACGGTTTCTTCCAGGCGTTTGTTGTTCTGATTTCGACAAAGTATAGGAAATCCAACCCGTAAGTTTCCCCTCGTTTTTACGCAACATCAGTTCTAAACCGTACGAGCGCATGCGACCATTTAGAATTACTTGTTCAATGGCTTCGTTCGCAATCAATTCAGCACCGTCTATGTAATCCATTCGGTTTTGGATTTTTTTGTAAAAGGTTTCGGCTTCGAAGGAATAGGTATCATCGCCAAAGTTTCTGAAATAGCCCAAAGCCACTTGATCAGCAATTTGTGGTTTGATGTATCGGTCGCTAGGCATCCAAATATCAAGAGGGGTAGGCGACGAGGTATTGGAAACCAATTGCAAATACTGAACCATCCGATTGTAACTGGCTTTGACTGATTGACGGTTATCCAATGCATAAGCAATCGAAAAACGGGGTTCCAAATAATTATAACTTTGAATTACTTTATTTTTTGCATAAAATTGAGTTCCTATCGGACTGGCTTTTTGGTAAGTCTGCGTATTGGCATCAAAAGTGACGGGTTCGTTATTGGCATAAAGGTTCTCAGTAGATTGGCCTAGTCTGTAAAATTGACTGTACCGCAATCCATAAGAAAGAACAATTTTCTGAGACAGTTGATGTTCCACATCCACATATAGGGAAGGCTCGAAAGCATACTTCTGATCCAATTGTTTGAAATTTATCCCCGAATTGGAATTGGTTGGACGAATTGTCCCAGGATTGAAATCATAATAAATGCTATTGACACCAAAATTCAATTTGAAGGTATCAGAGAGATAATTCTTGAAATCATATTTTAGGTTGTAATTTTTAATTCCAGAATCCCATTTGAAATCGGCTAAGTCCAACCCCAATCCAAAATAGTAATCACTATAAATCAGTGAAAGATTTGAGAATAATTTGTCATGGTACAAATGGTTCCAGCGCAAGTTTAGAACAGAATTGCCATAGGTATTGGAAAAACTTTTGTCTAAGCTAACCACATCACGACCAAAATAGCCTGATAAGTACACGGTATTGTTGGGGTTTAGTTTGTAGGAGAACTTGGTGTTTAAGTCATAAAAATAGGCTGCATTGTCTTTCTGATCATTAGACAATTTTAAAAACAAATGGCCATAAGAAGCCCGACCGCCCAGTAAGAACGAACCTCTGTCTTTCACTAGTGGCCCTTCAGCAAGCAACCTGCTGGAAATTAGTCCGATACCACCATTCATATGAAAACCAGAACTATTGCCCTCTTTTTGATAAATATCTAAAACGGAGGACGCTCTTCCTCCATATCGGGCCGGAATTCCGCCTTTGTAGAGTTTCAAATCCTTGATCGCATCCGGATTGAAAACGGAGAAAAAGCCAAAAACATGCGAAGAATTAAAAATTATAGCTTCATCCAAAAGGATCAAATTTTGATCAGCGGCACCTCCACGAACATTAAAACCAGAAGCTCCTTCACCGGCATTGGTTACGCCGGGAAGTAGTAAAATTGATTTCAGCACATCGACTTCACCAAGCACGACAGGCATTTTTTTGATGGCCGCAATAGAAAGTTTGTGAATGCTCATTTCCGCTTTTCGAATGTTGGTGGCTTTTTTTTCACCTGTGACAACGACTTCTTGCAATTGTTCTTCACTATTGAGTAGTTGGAAGTTATTTTTGGTATTTTGCTCAAGGGTCACACTTGTGGTCATCGTTTGGTAACCCAGCGAACTCAATTGTAGTAAATAAGTTCCTTTTGGCAGGGTGAGGGAGTAAAACCCATATTCGTTGGTGGTGGTGCCAGTTTTTAATTCAGGAAGATAAAGGGCAGCACCAATAAGACTCTCATTGCTCTTTGCATCAGTTATAGTACCACTTAACGTGACTTTTTGTATCGACAGTTCGCGGATACTGGTGCCTTGCGAAAACACACTAGTCACAAAGAGCAAGAGTGTGGTGGTGAGAATATAAATTACTTTTGTGTTCATATTTTTAATTTTTTAGAGTGTTGTACTGCTCATTGGGCCCGTAGGCTTTACTTTGGATTATAAACTGTTATGTACTTTCTTTTTGATAGCTTTGGGAATGGCGTTTTGGTTGACCAGTACCGAAATTGTCTTTAGAAGAAAATAATCTTTAGACATGTACAGATAGCCACCACAATCATTATTGTCAGTCGAGTTTTTGAGGATGTAAAACGGGTTGCCTTTTTCGTTTTCAGCGATCCCAATAATGTGCATATTATGGATGTCTTCGGTAGTGCGGTTGTCGAAGGCCAATTGTCGGACTTGTGGGGTGATGATTCTGGGAGTTCCCAAAACAGCAAAACCGTCTTTATATCCTTCGTAGATATCTCCATCCCAACCAACCGAATAATTATGCAGTAGGGCATTATCAACGACAGCAGTTAAATCAGATAGCGGAAGATTCAAATAGAGATTGTTGTCCCAGTTTGCTTCAATCTCTAAAATAAATTTGGAATAGAAGGGATGGTGGGTAAACGACGTAATCTCAACATAGTCGTTGGGGTTAATGCCAATCCGTTCTTTTGCAAAGGACTTTGGCGTAAAAAGCTTGCCATCGTATGTAAAAGTTTCGGGCACTTTACCCATGGTTTGGGTTAGTATTTCATCGATTTCTTTTCGGTAAATTGCTGGAGTAAATTCACCATGCGAATGGGTAAAGAAGGTAACCTTTTCCAACAAGGCGTTGTTCATTGCTGCATGATCGTGCCTACTATCCGAATCGTTTTTTCCAGCGTATATACTTTCAGGAATCGCCCCAAATTCTTGATAGGCTTTCAAAACACTAAAAGTTAAGTCTCCTTCAGTGAAGGCACTGGCTCCATTTCTTCGGATGTAATTCTCGGCTTTATGGATATAAGTAGGTCTTACAAAAAACATAGGTGATAGTACGACAGGTTTTTTTCCAAGTCTTATGGCTTCCGTTTCAATAAAGGAAGTGGTAGCAAAACTCCAACACGTTCCCGTTGCCTGCTGATCCTTAATAGGGGTGCTTGCTAGTAGTTTCACTATCTTAAAGCCTGCTATTTCAGGATTTGAATTCGTTTTTAGTTTAAAAACATACGAAGTTCGTTTCAATGATAAAGGCGTGCTGCCGCCCCACATTCCCGATATAATAGAATCACCAGGTATGAATACGCCTTTAAAAATTAATGGTGCTGTCTTAGGCCAGCCCAACGATTTTCGAGCATCAGCGAAAACACTATCCTGTACCATCCATACCTTGTCGAGGGAAACGTCTTTTAGTCTCTTATCCGGAAAATCCATTTGGCCTTTCGTCGCATTGCTTTTAGATTCAAATTTAAAAAGCACCAATTCGGATGCCGATTGGTCTTTGGTATTGGTTCTGCCCATCCAAGAGCCATCTAAAGGGTTTTGAATTTTAACTTGAGCAAAGCTTGCGCTTCCACTAAGTAATAAGAGGGCTAAAAGGAATGTTCGTTTTTCCATAATGGTCTTCAAAAATCAATTGCTATTATTGGATACAAAAGTCCCAGAATTAAACCGGCACTACAACTATACTATGCCAAGTATGGGAAGGTGTCTGCAAACTAGCGTTTTAAGTCTGCAAAAAGGCGTTGAAAGCGGATGTCAAATGCAACACCTTAATACTTTTAGTATTCTTTTTTGATTTTTACGGAATTGCTCCAAACCAGTAGACAGCGCTTCGAGAGATGATTAAAACTTTCGGTAACTAGTTCCTGCTAGAAGAACGACTTTTCAATTGTAATCCAATAACAGTTTGGTGATATTCTCGAACTTTTCACCGTACTGCTCCTTGATGCTTTGCAGGCACTGATTGATGATGTACCGATGGTCCGCTTGATTGTATTGTATTATTGGGATATCATTGAGTTTTTCCAGTTCCGATTTCGACAGGCTTTCAGGCATTAAAACGTGAAGTTCATCCAAGGAAACGCCTTTCAATGTGCTGGTTGGGACTAATGTCAATCCGTATTTCGAGGTAACGGAAACTCCGGTAGTCACTACCGTTTCTAAAACCGATGGAAATGTCCGGTTATAAGTATCTATGACCCCAGCTAAGGCAAGTTCAGAAACACCGTCTTGTAGCAGTACCCCAACTTTCCTGTTTTTTCGAAATATTAATTTAGAGGCGATGGTAAGTTTATGACCAATCTCCACCGCAAGACTTTTATGATCTACTTGAATCGTAGCATAAGGATAGCGAATGTCTTGCATTACCTTTTGAAGGGTTTCTTTACCAAACAAGTCCTGTATGATTGTTAAGCTGCCTTCCACGGCATTGGAAACTCCGGCAGTACTGTACAAATGATCACGTTTAGTAACCGACAGGTTTTGAACCCAATTTGGGTTTTTGAAGAGTTCTTTACTGTCCGTAAACATAGAAGCATGGGTTGCAAGTGGGATACCATCATAGATTCCAGTTGCTGCCGCTACTAAGGATCCTGCACAAACGGAAAGGACCGCCGTGTCGGTAGTGTGGTGTTTCTTAATCCATTGAATAATCGGGGATTTTGGGTCTTTGAATACACTGATCATTGCCGGCAGTACCAGCACATCAGGTTTGATTTTTAGGGAATCTAATTCAGCAAACGTGGCAGTCGGATAACAATAAAGTCCCTTGAGCAATACAATAGGGTTTTTTGTTTCAGCCGCTATATAGACATTGGCTTGTTCTGTCGCGTTGAATAGACAATAGGGTGCCATCAAATCAAATATTTCAGTGCCATTAGTGTGGGCAACAATGACCACCGTTTTTTTGGATTTGTCATAGACAAAAGGTTTTTGATTGTGTGAAACCGTACCTTGATATGTAGGAATTTTTTTAAATTCACGAAGTGGTTGACAGCTAGTGTATAGCAGTGCCGATAAGCTCAGTACTGGTGCAAGGATCCAGAATTTTGTTTTAATTTTCATGTTTTATCTTTTAAGTTAACAAGGTGATGTAACACCTAATAATTCTTCTTGGGAACAGTACAAATTTAAAACGGTACTGAAGAGCCGTACTGACAAAAGTGCGTCACAAACGGACAGCAAATATTTTGCAAAAAAAACCGCTCTATAATAGAACGGCTTCTTAATGTTGGTGCAATCAGGTTTGCTTAATGACAGGTCTCACAACTGCAAGTGGAGCCACAACTACAATCATTACAACTGCAATGGGTATCGAGGCATTTGGCTTTTTCTGTGGGTAAACCCGTTTTACTACTTCCTGATTTTACATGACTGGAGTACACTAAAGCGGATACGGTTAGTACCGGAATTAGAACCCAAAGTTTCGTTTTACTTTTCATTTTTTTTAATTTGTGTTAGACAATTTCTTGTTTTGAATACCGCAAATTTATAGGGAGTACTTTTAAAGCTACAGCCAACTAAGCGTCAAAAACGGACAAGGATTACATCGCAACCAAGACCTGTTTATTTGATTTTCATTCCAAATAAAATCCGGGAAATTATATAGGGCTTAACTAAAAACGCATACAACCCAACCGACACAACAAAGGATACTAACGTGATGAAAAGGTATTTCGAAAGAATACTTTCTTGGACTTGCACGACATAGTAGGCAATAATTACAATTACGGTTTGATGCAGAATATAAAACGGGTAAATGGCTTCATTGGCCAACTGCAACAACGGGGTAGAAAAGTTTAGGTATTTCTTGGCATATCCCAGAAAGGTCAGTACCCAAATCCAAGCACCAGCTATCACCAAAGCAAAAAATAGAAGATTGCGAACGTTCATGCCCCAATCGGGCTCGATGTTGTTCCAACGGAAATAATTAATCAACAGGGTGCTAAAAAAAGCGATCTTCAGGTTTACCCGGCGGTGTTCTTCAAGGTGTTTCCAGAATACGGGATGGATTCCTATAAAGCATCCAAATAAAAAGTATAAAAAATATCGAGTAAATCCCGCCCAATCATTAATAAAGTCATGGGTTTCGTTTGGATACCAAAAATAGAGAAAACTGGCAGCCAAAAGGATACAGGCAAACCCATACATACCAAAAAGCGCTGTAGAATTGGCCACCCAATTTGTGAATGTTTTTCCTTGTTCTGACCTGAAAAAAAGCACAAAAGGTATGGCAATCACAGAATAAACAAAAAGATAGGCAATAAACCATAAGTGATGCCAACTCAAATTGCCTTCAGGATAAACACCCGTCGTAAAGATGGAGGGATAAAATTCAAAAAAAGAAGCGTATTTTTCCCCCTTGAAAATCCTTTCGAAATAAATTTGTGGTGGCACAATAACGAGCATGCCAAAAAGTAACGGCACCACTAATCTTTTGGTCCGTTGCCACAGGTATTGCGCTACGGTAAGTTGATTTAGTACAAAAATGGTTCCCACGCCCGAAATGAAGAACAAAAGAGGCATTCGCCATCGAGAAAGAAAATAATTGCATTCCAATACTAAGTTGCTGGTCTCTTGATTTTTAATATGCCAATCCCATTCCGCCACAAAAGGCATCGCCGAATGGAACAAGTGCAATAAAAGGATGGCTATAACTCTAAGCCAATCTAAATCGTAGCGTCTTTCTTTCATAGTTTATGGTATTGGATATCTAAATCGGTTTATTATTGGAATTGAGATTGTATAGGAAGTCTATGCAAAAAAGCAGCACGGTCAAGTTATGACGTTCCAACTTTTAGTTTCCCATAAAATGATAAAGGCAAATGCCACCCACACCCACAGTAGTGAAAATATAACTGATGGTAGAAACCTTTCCAAATAAGCTCTTAGGTGATTTCGTTAATCCTTGCTTAAAGGCCAAGACGATAAACATGGTCGGATTGGCCAGCGTACCTGCGCACGCAAGCAGGATCAAGATGGGGTGGGGATGACCTCCAAAAAAGGATAGGATTAGTAGTAAAAAGCCCATTAACAAGTAGTCAATATGCCCTTTTAAGATATATTCAGTATTTACTTTTGTTTCATCAACTCGAAGAATATACCTATAAAGTACCAAGATCCAAGAGAAGGTTAGCGAAAGTAAAATTAATACGAAACCCATGTTTCGTAAGCTCATCGTGTTAATAATGTCAAGCATGTTATTTTATTTTTAAAGTTGTTAATTTGTAGGGTTTGTTTCTGAACACACGGTAAAAAACGGAAGTTTAATTACGTGCTTTTTAAAATACGTTGCAGTTGGCGAGCCGACTTAAAACCGCACTGTGCGGCAATATATTCAATAGTATACTCAGGATTGTTTACCAAGGTCTTGGCAAATTCCACTCGCAATAAGGTCAGGTATTCAATAATTGTCGTTCCGGTTTTTTCTTTAAAAACACGACTTAAATTACGCGGACTCATCGCCACAAGATCCGCTAAGTCTTCCACACTATTGGACGCTGATAAATGGTTGATCAAATAGTCCTGCACTTCGTGGATTTTAGGATGAATATGATTCCGGTAATCCAAATAAATGCTTTTTTGAGAATGGTTGTCGTTTCGTCGGTAATATACCACTAAGCCTCTGGCTACTTTATGGGTGAAAAACGCCCCTTTAAGTTCTTCCAAAATAAATAGAGCCAAGTCAATTCCCGAGCTAATGCCGGCACTCGTATAGATATTATTGCTCTTTTTAAAAAGCACATCGGTTAAGACTTTAGCCTTCGGAAACCGCTGCTTCAACGCGTCAATTCTTCGCCAGTGGGTCGTGCATTCGGTATCATTTAGCAGGCCAGCTTCCGCCAAGGCAAAGGCTCCGTTACAAACCGAACAAACCAGCACTTTCTTATTTGACTGTTCTTTGAGCCAATTAAAAAAATCTCTTTCAGCTCGAAAAGCCATCGAGTTTACATATTCGAAACCCATTCCGGGCATAAAGATATAATCGCCTTCTTTTAATTGAGCTTCCGTATATGGGGCCACATTGCTAAAGGCTAAACCAGAATTGCTAATGGTTTCCGGAGTATAGGCGTAAAATTCAAGGGCTACTTCAAACCCGTAAAATTGAGCTTCTGTAAAGACTTGCAAGGGTCCAGCCAAATCTAAAATTTCAACAGTGGGCGGGATGATAAAGGCTATTTTTTTCATAAAAAGTACTTTCAAATTAAAGAGTAAAAGTATCTGGATATAGGTCTTCTTTAAGGACAATGTTGCGTCAGAAATGGCCAAATTAGTTTGCTGTAAATGGGCATGATGGAATGTTATCTTATTCTTTCAGGGCCTCAAAATCCTTTTGTAACCATTAAATTTATAAATTATAGTGGAATTCTACTCAAGAATCTCACAATGATATCCTTGTTGCATCAAATAATGCATAACGTATTGGTTCTTAAACGGACTCGTTCCTTCGATGCGGAGGATCTTGTCACAATCCTCTAAGTCAAAATTTATTTTAGATGCGGTCAGTATTTTCTCCAAGTTTTCCACGATGCGCAGCGCGTCTTGTTGAAGGACCACATTGGTTTTAAACACTTCAATCATTTTTTTTACGAGTAAGCGATTCGGTATGGATTCTTTTTTGATGCAACACTCTTAACGTGAGATAAATTCCTACCGTAAAGTCTACGGACAAACAAAACCACTCATAATGAGGAGGAAGCAACTCTGCGTTTTGCCAAAGATGATAACTGATGTCCCAAAGGCCATGTAAGAAATAACCAGCAATTAAGATATAGGTGTTTTTGACCAAGCCATAGTAGGCGATTAGAACAAAAACAATAGCTTGAAGAGCGGCAATAACTACTGTGGGAAGGTCAGTCCATGTAAAACCAACATACAAAAAACCAATGCCTGTCAGCGTCAAAGCATAAATGGTATTCTTATCAAATTGCTTCAAAAATTCAAACAAAACGATTTGCAATAAGCCGGTGATCATTCCAATAAATATGGGTGTCATTTTTTTAGTTTAAGTGAATAATTCGTTAAGGAAGTAGAGAATATACTTATTTGGAAGCGAGCTTTTCAAAAATTTCAGTCCGTCCGAAAAGGGGAATCCCAATATAGCCTCTAACTTTAAGTTGGTTTCCATGCAAACTCATTTTGCAAGTGTAGGTTTGCCCACTTTCAGGGTCGTAGATGGAACCATTGGTATACTCGCCGTCATTGTACTTAAAGTTTGAAAGCAATTCAATGCCAAGAATATCCCTTTTTTGTAATACGAGATTTGGGTTCTTAGTATCCTTCCGAGGTGATGCCACCCAAATGGATTTGCCATAATAGAATGCGCCTTTTTTGTAAATTTCAATTTTGGCGTCTTTTTTAGGCGACCAATAGATACCCAGAATCTTGTCAGCCTCCATAGTTTTTGATTGCACGGCAGCCAGAGAGAATTGTAAAAACAAAGAGGTCAAAAGTGCCATTAATGCTAGTTTGATAGTCATAATCATTACATTTAAATTGTTAGTAGTAAATATTTTAGTATTTGTTGAGGCAAAGATAGGCCGACTACTAAGCCATTAAAATGACAAGCAAGCGTCATATTAGGACAGAGGTGCGGTAAGTCTTATACAAGCAAAACACCCTTGAGTAAGAGCTAAATCAAGAAGATACTTCAAGCAAAATGTAATAGTTTGTAGTGCAGGAAATAGCCCAAAACAAAAGATAGGCTAGGCATTTTTTTATCTAGTGCACTGATCCACGATGGGAATTTCCTAGCTAGATTCGATTATTAATAACCTGAAAAAAAAGCTCTTTGTACGTTTCGGAAATGGGAATGCGCTGCGCAGCAATTAAAATCCGCATTCTTTCGATCGATTCAATTTTATGGATGCCCACCATATACGATTTATGAACCCTGCAAACCATTGTAGACGGGATGATTTGTTCCAGTTCACTAAAATTTTGCAAGGTCATAATCTTTTTATGAACGGTATGAATGCGGCGGTAATCGCGCATACCTTCAATAAACAAAATATCGTTGATATTGATTTTCTCCAAGCGATTTTCAGTTTTCACAAAAATAAAATCCAAAACGGTCGTCGGAAGCACCGTTTTATAATGCTCGTGCGCTTTGTTCACCGCCTTCAAGAAACGATCGAACGTAAAAGGTTTCAATAAGTAATCGGTTACATTGAGTTCATATCCTTTAATCGCATATTCCTGGTATGCGGTTGTAATGATGACCTGACTTTCAATCTTGGAGCTTTCTAGCAATTCAATTCCAGACAATTCATCCATATTGATATCTAAAAAAAGCAAGTCAACTTGATTCGCTTTCAAATAGGCGAGACCGGTCAGCGCATTGTCAAACGTACCGCATAAAGTCAGAAACGGAATTTTAGCGACAAAACTTCGCGTGCGCTCCAGTGCCAACGGTTCGTCTTCAATAATAATACAACTGTAATTATCCATTTTTGATTGTTAATTGTACTCGGTACCCATTCGTTTGACGGTCAATGTCTAGCCTATGCCGTTCCGGGTAAAGCAAATGTAGCCGCTTTTGAATAAGGTCATTTCCCAAGCCATTGCTTTCTTGCTTTATTTTACGGTTGGCGTCAAACTTATTTTCACAAACGAAGATACTGCTATCTGGATTAATAATCAGTTGAACACGAATAGCATGGTCTATTTTTTTATTGGTACTATGCTTAAACGCATTTTCTATAAAGGGAATAAAGATCATCGGGGCAATGGTTCTAGCGTCTAACGTTCCCTCAATATAAAAGTTGACATACTTGGCGTTCGAAGTTCTTATTTTTTGTAATTCAATGTACTTCTCAATGTATTCGACCTCTTTTCGAAGCAGTATTTCATCCGTTTTGGTCTCGTATAGCATAAAACGAAGAATATCGGAGAGCTTGTTCAAATAATTCGAAGCTTCTTCGGGATCTTTCAAAATCAAAACATCGATGTTGTTTAACGTATTAAACAAAAAATGAGGATCCAATTGCGATTTGATCAAAGCCATTTCGGTTTCATTGTTTTTTTGCTTCAACGCTTCTTTCAATTTTATTTCTTCAAACCAAGTGATAAAACCCTTGATGACAACAGCACCAATACCCGATATGGAAGCAATAAAACTCATGACCAATATAGTTCTAATAGCGGTAGACCGACCATTGACACCGCCTTTATCCATATCTGCTAACTGACCAGACTCAATAAAATACCGCTGCAGCAGGTAAGCAAGGCTCGAAGCCACTACCGCTATTAAAATACCAAAAACAATAGAAAGCAAAAACTTCTTGTGCTGCACGAATTTGGGAAATACTAAAAAATAAGAAGCGTAAAAAGTAAATAAAGAAGGCAAAACTGCGAAAAGGAAAAGCGATTGAAAGGCATTCAAAAGTCGGGCAGTTTGATCCACTTGGTGGTTGCTACTTCGGTAAAAGACTAGCAACAGGATGCTGATGATTAGCAGGTAGCACAACCAAAAACCAAGGTTCAACAAAACGACGATGGACTTTTTCATATATTCAAATTTAGCATTTTAAAAGAGCCAAATTCGATTATTGTCCCCACTTTAGAAAATAAACTATTCCAATTGGGAATATTTGTCTGCAAGTTGGCAGAAGTGGCAGACAGCCGGTTAACAAATTTGCGCAAAGTACCTGATCTTTTCCGGATAATGGTTGTCGCAACAAACTACCATTTAATTGTTGATTTAAAGGACAAGTAAACGATGTCATCACCATGCCCTGTGGTTTTTGGATAACTTCCAGCTTTGAAATAAGAAGCATCAAAGGCAAAGGACAAGTGTCTATTTTGCTGGTAGTTGGATTCTACAACATAAAGTTGCCCAAGTGTTTTTTTGTCGGAGGCAATGTATGTATTCAAACTAAAGTAGACTTTTTCTTAGAGTGTGTTTGGTTGCTAATTTCAAAGATATTTTTTTAATTGATTAATAATTTAGTTTTTTGGTACTCCT
>Ga0208888_100399_pt1 | contig 21131 bp, 17 predicted proteins | sample LakWasM115_HOW13_2_FD_183929 | JGI IMG/M metagenome (GOLD analysis project Ga0208888, IMG submission 183929) | Freshwater sediment methanotrophic microbial communities from Lake Washington under simulated oxygen tension - Sediment Metagenome... | ecosystem: Environmental > Aquatic > Freshwater >...
CGAACACCGTCTTGCCCGCGGCATCGCTGATGCGGCGGATGAACTGGGGCTTGACCTTCAGGCCCCCGTTGGCGATCACGGCATAGGCGCCCGCCAGTTGCATCGGGTTGGTCGAGCCCGAGCCCAGCGCCTGGGTCAGGTTGTCGGGTTGGCGTTCGGGGTCAAAGCCGAAACGGCTGGTCCAGTCGCGCGCGGCCTGCGGGCCCAACAGCTGCAGCAGCCGGATCGACACCAGGTTCTTGGAGCGGATCAACGCCTGGCGCACGGTGATCGGGCCATCGGTGCTGCCATCGTCGTTCTCGGGCGACCAGTCGCCCACGTTGCTCAACGGTGCGTCATTGACCAGGGTCTCGGGCTGCACGCCGCGCTCCATGGCGCCGGCATAGATGAAGGGCTTGTAGCTGGAGCCCGGCTGGCGCCAGCCCTGGGTCACGTGGTTGAACTGGTTGCGGTGAAAGTCAAAGCCGCCCACCAGGGCACGCACATCGCCGTTGGCCGGGTCCAGCGCGACCAGCCCGCCCTCGGCCTCGGGCCACTGGGTCAGCACCCAGCCCTTGCCTTGCTTCAGCACGCGCAGCACCGCGCCACGGCGCACGCGCAGCTTGTTGGACGCATTGGCTGCCAGGCCGGGCTGGATCTGGCGCAAAGCCGCCCCGTCGAGCTGAAGAACCTCACCGGAGGCCAGCACCACGGTGACCGCCTTGGGCGCCGCCTGGGTCACGATGGCCACGCGCAGCTCATCGTCATCGTCGTAGTCGGACAGGCTCTGTGCCACCACAGGATCGGTGTCGGCCATCCCGGCGGCCAGCGCCTCTTCGCCTTCGGGGCCACGCCAGGCCTGGCGCAGCTCGCGCTCGATCAGGGTGCGGCGCAAGGCCTTGTAGGCGGCCTCCTGCTCGTCGGCACGCAGGGTGGTCTCGACCTTCAGGCCGGTGGTGTAGCTGAGCTCACCAAACTGGGCGTACACCTGTTGGCGGGCCATCTCGGCCACGTACTCGGCGTGCACATCCACTTCATTGAGCTTGCGGACGACCAGCTTCTGTGCCTTGGCCTCTTCGTACTGCGCCGCATTGATCACGCCCTGCGAACGCATGCGCGACAGCGCCACCAGTTGCCGCGCACGGGCACGCTCGGGGTTGCGGATCGGGTTCACAAAATAGGGGTTCTGCGGCAGGCCCGCCAGCATCGCGCACTCAGCCGGCGTGAGCGCCGCCAGCGTCTTGCCGAAGTAGGTCTGCGCCGCGGCCTCGAAACCGTAGGCGCGCGAGCCCAGGTAGATCTGGTTCATGTACAGCTCCAGCACCTGGTCCTTGCTGAGCTGGGACTCGATCTTCAGCGCCAGCAAGGCCTCCTTGAACTTGCGGCCCAGGCTGCGCGAGCGGTTCAGGAAAAAGGTGCGCGCCACCTGTTGCGTGATGGTGGAGGCCCCCTGCAACCGCCCCCCCGTGACGATGGAGCCCAAGGCCCGCGCAATGCCGATGGGGTCGATGCCGTGGTGCTGGTAGAAGCGCGAGTCCTCCACCGCCAGCAGGCTGTCGCGCATGAGTGGGGGGATCTGGTCGATGCGCTGGTACACGCGCCGCTCGCTGCCGAAACCACCGATCTCCACCCCGTCGGCGGTGTACACCCTGAGGGGCTGCTTGGGCTGGTAGTTCGACAGGGCGCTGGTGTCGGGCAGGTTGGGGTACATCAGCACGCCGGCCACCACGGTCAGCACCGACAGCAGGGCCAGCGCCACAGCCCCCCAGGCCAGCACCCGGCGCCAATGCACCCGCAAGGCGCTGCCCAGGCGGGTCGGTCGAAGGGAGTCAGGGATTGAAAACCGCATGCGTGGAGTGTTCAGACAAAACGCCCATTATCGATAAGCGCCCGACACGCCCATCCGTCCTAGGGAAAGTGCCGGTGGCACCAGCAGGGCCGGGCCGTATAACGGACACACCCAAAAAAGGAGACCCGCATGAAGAGACGTTTCGCCCCGGCCTTCGCCGTGCTCACCCTCAGCGCCACCGCCGCCCTGGCCCAAAGCCAGGGGGTGAGCAAGGACACCATCGTGCTTGGATCGATCCAGGACCTGTCCGGCCCGCTGGCCGGCTTCGGCAAGCAGGACCGCCTGGGCATGATGCTGCGGGTGGACGAGATCAACGAGCAAGGCGGCGTGAACGGCCGCAAGATCAAGCTGCTGGTGGAAGACTCGGGCTACGACCCCAAGAAGGCGGTGCTGGCGGCTCAAAAGCTGGTCAACCAGGACAAGATCTTTGCCATGGTGGCGCACATCGGCACGGCCCAGAACCTGGCCGCCATGCCGGTGCAGTTCGACAAGAACGTGATCAACTTCTTCCCGGTCACCGCCGCGCGCGAGATGTACGAGCCCTTCCACCGCCTCAAGTACTCGTTCGCCGCCACCTATTACGACCAGATCCGGCTGGCCGCGCCGCAGCTGATCAAGGAAAAACAGGCCAAGAAGGTGTGCGCCCTGTACCAGGACGACGAGTTCGGCCTGGAGGTGCTGCGCGGCGGCGAGGCCGCCCTCAAGGCCATGGGCAGCGACTTTGCCGAGAAGACCTCGTACAAGCGCGGGGCCACCGATTTCTCCTCGCAGGTGGCCAAGCTCAAGGCTGCCAACTGCGACTTCGTGGTGCTGGGCACCATCATCCGCGAGACCATCGGCGCTATCGGCGAATCGCGCAAGATCGGCTTCAACCCCACCTTCCTCGGGTCGAGCGCCGCCTACACCGACCTGATCCACAAGCTGGGCGGCAAGCCCATGGATGGCCTTTACGCCACCATGACCGTGCAGCACCCCTACCTGGACGAGGCCGCACAGCCGATCCGCTTCTGGGCCAACAAGTACAAGACCAAGTTCAACGAAGACCCCACCGTGTTCTCGGTCTACGGCTACAACGCGGTGGACGCCTTCATCCGCGCAGCCCAGAAGGCCGGCCCCAACCTGAGCACCGACAGCTTCATCAAGGCCATGGACAGCATGGTCATCCCGCCCGACATCTTCGGCAGCCCCGAGGCCAGCTTCGGCCCGCAAAAGCGGCTGGGCAACAACCTCAGCCGGATCTCGCAGATCCAGGACGGGCGCTGGAAGGTGGTGTCGGACTACGTGAAGCCCTGATCTGCCCCCAAGGGCTCAAAGGCCGGTCACGCCCGGATCAAGGGGCCGAGCCCTGGGGTGAACGCTCCAGGCGGCCCACGTCCAGCCCTTGTGCGGCCAGGCGCTTGAGCAAAGCCTCGTAGACCGGCGCCGGCACGCTGGGAGTGCGCGACAACACCCACAGGTACTCGCGGCGGGGCTCGCTCACCGCCGCCAGCTGGTAGCCCTCGTCGAGGTCGATCACCCAGTAATCCCCCCACACCGCCGGAATGAACGACAACCAGGCCGGCGCGAAACGCACCTGCAGCCGGGGGGAATCGGCCGCACCGATCTGACGCGCCTGCCCCACGGCTTTTTCAACGCTGCCGTCGGCCACACGGCACTGGTTGACGACCCGCACCGCCCCCTCCGGGGTGCTCTGGTACTCGGCCCGGGTGTCGGCCACGCACTGTTTCTGGAATCGGTTCGGAAACTTGGCCACTTCATACCAGGTGCCCAGGTAGCGCGGCAGATCCAGCCGTTCGATCGACCGCAGCGCGGCCGGCTCTGCGGCCTGCGCCGAGGCCGCCAGGCCGCTCACCCAACACACCCCGACCAGGCACAGCGGAGCAAGCAGACGGCGCCAGGCGGGCCGGGATGGCTTCAAAGAATGTGACATGAGAACCTTTTTTGTTGATGCATCATCGTTTCAAGACAAAGACAAGACTGCGCTGTCCAACAGCAACTTGACGTCAAGTATGTCGATTTTGATTTCAAAATAATTCTTTACGCATCTAATGCGTCTTTTCACAAAAACGTATTTGGGCAAATGTTGTTCAGGAAATAGCAAGGGTTTCTACCAATTTGTAAGTTTCTGCCTGCTAGACTCCCGCGCTTCTGGCGCAATCCCAGACGCCAGCAAACCGACTGGAGACCTGACCGCATGAGCCCGACCGACCGCATCCGCAGCCCCGAACTTCTGTCCAAGGTGATGAGCGCCGAAGAAGCCGCCGCCCTGATTCCCCTGGGCGCCAACGTCGGCATGAGTGGCTTCACCGGAGCAGGTTACCCCAAGGCCGTGCCTCAGGCCCTGGCCGAGCGCCTGGCCGCCTGCCATGCGGCGGGCCACACCGAGGCCCGCATCGGCCTGTGGACCGGGGCCTCCACCGCGCCAGAGCTCGATGGCGCTCTGGCCAAGGTCAACGGCATTGAAAAACGCCTGCCCTACCAATCTGACCCGACCCTGCGCAAGCTGATCAACAACGGCCAGGTGCGCTACATCGACATGCACCTGTCGCACGTGGCCCAGATGGCCTGGTTCGGCTTCCTGGGTCACCTGGACGTGGCCGTGGTCGAAGTGGCGGGCATCCTGCCCGACGGGCGCCTGATCCCCTCGTCCTCGGTGGGCAACAACAAGACCTGGCTGGACCAGGCCGACAAGATCATCCTCGAGGTCAACGAGCTGCAAAGTGCCGGCCTGGAAGGCATGCACGACATCTATTACGGCACCCAGCTGCCGCCCAACCGCAAGCCCATCCCCCTGACCCACCCCAGCGACCGCATCGGCGAGCCTTACCTGCGCTGCGACCCGGCCAAGGTGATCGCCGTGGTGCGCACGCGCCAGTCCGACCGCAACTCGGTGTTTGCTGCGCCTGATGCCGTGTCCGAACAGATTGCCGCGCACATCATCGACTTCATGAGCCATGAGGTGAAGCAGGGCCGCCTGCCGGCCAACCTGCTGCCGCTGCAGTCGGGGGTGGGCAACATCGCCAACGCCGTGCTGGCCGGCCTCAACAAGGGCCCCTTCGAGAACCTGACCGCCTACACCGAGGTGCTGCAAGACGGCATGCTCGACATGGTGCGCTCGGGCAAGCTGAGCTTTGCCTCGGCCACCGCGCTGTCGCTGAGCCCGCAGGCCACCGAAGAATTCAACCAGAACATCGACTTCTACCGCGAGCGCATCGTGCTGCGCCCGCAAGAGATCAGCAACCACCCCGAACTGGTGCGCCGCATGGGCGTGATCGCCATGAACGCGATGATCGAGGCCGACCTGTACGGCAACGTCAACTCCACCCACATCATGGGTTCGAGCATCATGAACGGCATCGGCGGCTCGGGCGACTTTGCGCGCAACGCCTACCTGTCCTTCTTCGTCACGCCCTCGGTGGCCAAGGACGGCGCCATCTCCTGCATCGTGCCCATGGTCTCGCACGTGGACCACACCGAACACGATGTCGAGATCATCGTCACCGAGCAGGGCCTGGCCGACCTGCGTGGCCTGGCGCCCACCGAGCGCGCCAAGCTGATCGTGGAACGCTGCGCCCACCCCAGCTTCCGCCCCCAGCTGCAGGACTACCTGGACCGCGCCGCCAAGAGCTCTGCTGGCCTGCACACGCCCCACCTGCTCAACGAGGCCCTGAGCTGGCACAGCCGCTTCCTCGAAACGGGCAAGATGTGACGATGACCGAGCCCTTGGTGCCAAGCGGAACCCTTTCAGACGGGGGGCCTCCGTGATCGTCCGCGACCGGCCCAATGGGCTCAAGCTCTTCCTGCTGATGCGCGGCTCGATCATGCCGCGCATCTTCCGCGTGCTGGCCTTCAACATCCTGCTGGCCACGGTGGTCACCCTCACCCACGGGGCCCTGTTCCACACCAAGGTCACCCTCACCGCCATCCCGTTTTCGCTGATCGGCCTGCCGCTGGCCATCTTTTTGGGCTTTCGCAACACCGCCGCCTACGACCGCTACTGGGAGGCGCGCAAGCTGTGGGGCGAACTGGTGCTGCGCAGCCGCAACCTGGCGCGCCAGTGCCTGCACCTGATCGATGCCCCGCCCGCGGGCCAGCCCGATCTGCGCCGCGTCATGGTGCTGCGCGCCGGGGCCTTCTGCCACGCCCTGCGCCTGCTGCTGCGCAACGGGGGCGATCCGCGCGAGCTGCAGGCCCTGGTCACCGCCGAAGAGTGGGCGGCCGTGGCGCCCAGCAGCAACAAGCCGCAGGCCCTGATGATGCGCATGGGCGCCGATCTGGCGGCCTGCCGCCGCGCCGGCCTGCTGGGGCCCAATGAACTGGTGCACATCGATGCCACGCTGTCGGCCATGACCTCGGCCGCCGCCTCGTGCGAGCGCATCAAGAACACCCCGGTGCCGTTTTCGTACACCCTGCTGCTGCACCGCACGGCCTACGCCTATTGCTTTTTGCTGCCCTTCGGCCTGGTCGACACCCTGGGCTTCATGACCCCGGTGGTAGTGGCCATCGTGGCCTACACCTTCTTCGGCCTGGACGCCCTGGGCGACGAGATCGAAGAGCCCTTCGGCCTGCTGCCCAACGATCTGCCGCTGGAGGCCCTGTGCCGCCACATCGAGATCCACCTGCGCGAAGCCCTGGGCGAGACCGATCTGCCGCCCCCGCTGCAACCGGTCGACTACTGCCTGTTGTAACTCACCCCGCCCGCCGGCCCGCCAAACGCAAGCAGGTGTGACAACACGGCGGCCCGCCGCAGGCCGCGCCTAGAATGCGCCGCAACCCTGGGCCACTTTCATGCTGTTCGTTCTCACCCCCTTCGACTGGCTGACCCTGCACGGCTTGGTCACGGTGGTGTCGGTGCTGATCTATGTGGTCACCTCGCATGTGATGCGCCAGCGCCGCCACCCCACGGCAGCCATCGCCTGGGTGTTCTTCATCCTGCTGATGCCTTACGTGGCCTTGCCGGCCTACCTGACCTTCGGCTCACGCAAGCGCCAGCGCCCCACGCCACCGCCCAAGAGCCCCCCGCCAGCCGATGCCGCCCTGGCAGGCGACGCGGAGCAGCGCTGGGTCTGCGACACCCTGCTGGCCCTGGGCCAGGCCAGCCCCTCGGGCTACCACAGCCTGCAGCTGCATGCCGACGGCCACGAGGCCCGGCAGGCCTTGCTGAGCGTCATCGAAGGCGCCCGCCACAGCCTGGACATTGCCACCTTCATCCTCAAGGACGACGCCCTGGGCACCCCGGTGATCGATGCCCTGTGCGCCAAGGCGGTGGCCGGCGTGCGCGTGCGCCTGCTGCTGGACGGCCTGGGCAGCCTGATGGCCGGCCGCCCCCGGCTCAAGCGATTCACCGCAGCAGGCGGCCAACTGGTGCTGTTCGTGCCGCCGCTGCATTCGCCGCTCAAGGGCCGCATCAACCTGCGCAACCACCGCAAGCTGGTGGTGGCCGACGCCGGCGGCCCGCAAGCCCGGCTGTGGTGCGGCGGGCGCAACCTGGCCGCCGAGTATTTCGAGGGTGAAGCCGGCCAAGCCCCCTGGCGCGACCTGAGCTTTGACCTGCAAGGCCCCCTGGTGGCCCAGGCCCACTGGCAATTCGAGCACGACTGGGCCTTTGCCAGCGGGCGCCGCACGCCGCCCAATCCTGCCCACCCGCCCCTGGCCAGCCCTCCCCCCCTCACCGGCCAGGCGCAGTGGGTGGCCTCGGGCCCCGACCAGGCAGACGACACCGTGTACGCCATGCTGCTCACGGCGGCCTACCGCGCCAGCCACCGGCTGACCCTGGTCACCCCCTACTTTGTGCCCGACCCGGCCCTGCTCAACGCCCTGTGCCTGGCGGCGCGGCGCGGGGTGCAGGTCGAACTGCTGCTGCCGGCCCGGTCCAACCACCGCTTGTCAGACGTGGCCCGGGCCCGGGCCCTGCGCGCCCTGGTGCAGGCCGGCGGCCAGGTCTGGCTGCTGCCCGGCATGCTGCACGCCAAGCTCGCGGTGGTCGACGACAGCCTGGCCCTGGCCGGCTCGGCCAACCTGGACAGCCGCAGCCTGTTCCTGAACTACGAGCTGATGGTGGCCTTCCAGTCCGCCCACGACGTACAGCGCTTTGCGGCCTGGTTCGAACACGAGCGACAAAGTGCCCGCGCCTACCGTGCCCAGGCCCCGGGCCTGGTGCGCGACCTGCTGGAGGGCATGCTGCTGTGGGTGGGCTTCGAGCTCTAGCGCAAGGCTTGAGCGGGTGCGGCAGGGACTGGTTATCCCGGCCCGGCAGAGAGGTGACATGCGCTTACATTCTTAGCTGCATTGAAACCCTGGAGCCTTTATGCACAAGCCCCGTCCAGACCTGGACCGCCGCCAGACCCTGCAAGCGCTGAGCCTGCTGGGAGCCGCAGGCCTGATCGGCACCGTCCGCGCCGAAGCACCGCTCGAAGGCGGCACCCTGAAGATCGTCGTGCCCTACCCTGCGGGGGGCACCTCCGACCGCGCCGCCCGCCTGCTGGGCGATGCCCTGGCCCCACGCCTGGGGGTGCCGGTGATCGTCGAGAACCACGTCGGCGCCGGCGGCCGGCTGGCCGCCCAGCAGTTGTGGCGTGACAGCTCGGGCCAGAACCAGCTGCTGCTGGCCAACCCCGCCACCATGGTGGTGGCCCCGTTGGTGTTCAAGGACGTGGGCTACGACCCCGACAAGGACTACCGGCCCGTGTCGCAGATCACCCGCTATTCCTTCGGCCTGGCCGTGGGCGCCGGGGTGCCGGTGCGTGAGTTCGCCCACCTGCGCGCCTGGATGACCGCCAACCAGGACAAGGTGGCTGCCGGCGTGCCCGCCACCGGCAGCCTGCCCCACTTCTTCGCCCTGATGCTGGGCGAGCAGCTGGGCCTGAGCCTGCCCATCGTGGGCTACCGCGGCTCCGCCCCCTTGCTCAACGACCTGATGGGCGGCCATGTGCCCGTGGCGGTGGACACCCTGGACGCCCTGGAGCCCCTGCACAGGAGCGGCAAGCTGCGCATCCTGGCGGTGTCCAGTGACGAACGCGCTGCCTCGCTGCCCACGGTGCCCACCTTCCGCGACGTCGGGCTCAAGCTGTCGGCCCTGGGCTGGAACGTGCTCTACGCCCCGGCCCACCTGCCGGCGGCCCGGGCCCAGCGCATAGCCGCCGCCGTCACCGCGGCCATGGCCCAGAAAGACCTGCAGGCCCGCTTTGCCGCGGCCGACATGGAGCCTGTCAGCAGCACGGCCGAACAGACCCGGCGCATGCTCACGGCCTATGCCGCCCAATGGACCCCGGTGGTGCGCAAGTCCGGCTTCCAGCCCTGAGCCGGCCCCTGAGCAGCCCTCTCATCAGGCCCCAAAGTTGCTAACCCCTGTGCAGGGCCGCCCAAGCGGCCCTTCAAACCAACAAAGGGAGGAGCGAGGCATGCACGTAGACGCCACGCTGGAGGAGGCCACCCTGGCCCCCGCCGTGATCGATATCGAAGCCTCCGGATTCGGGCGCGGCAGCTACCCCATCGAGGTCGGCTTTGTGCTGCCCGATGGCGAGGCCTGGTGCAGCCTGGTCCGGCCCGAGCCCGGCTGGCTGCACTGGGACCCGGCGGCCGCACGGGTGCACGGCATCACCCAGGAATGCCTGCTGAGCCACGGCCGATCCTGCCGTGACATCGCCGAGCTGCTGAACCGGCGCCTGCGCGGCCTGACGGTCTACACCGATGGCTGGGCGCACGATTACAGCTGGATGGGCCGGCTCTATGAGGCGGCCGACCTGCTGCCCAGCTTTCGCCTAGACAACCTGTTCGTGCTGCTCGACGAGGCCCGGCTGGCGCACTGGGATGCCACGCGCCAGGCCGTGGCCCTGCGCCTGCAACTGCAGCGCCACCGCGCCAGCGCCGATGCGCGCGTGCTGCAGGAGACGGTGCGCCAACTGAGCCAGCAGCCGCTGCGCTGATCCTGTGGTTTGATCCTTTTATTTTCACAAAGCATCTGCTTGCTATAAATAAAAGGTTTTGTTATCGTGCCGTGCATGGATGCCCCTGCACGCCGCCGCGCGACCCCACAACCTCCACTGGAATCTCCACTGGAATCCCCCCAGAAAGCCGACCCATCGGCCCCGGCTGCCGCTGACAGCTCCCCACCCAAAGCCAGCGAAGCGACCGAAGCCCGTCGCCCCCGTGGCCGCCCCCGCAAAACGGTGGAAGAGCTCGACGACGGCAACCGCCGCCGCACCCTCATCGAAGGCGCCGCCCGCCTGTTCCGCACCCAGGGCTTCGATGCCACCAGCACCCGCGACATCGCGGCCGCTGCCGGCATGCACAGCGGCTCGCCCTTCTACCATTTCGAAAGCAAGACCGCCCTGCTGCACGCCGTGATGGACGAGGGCATGGTGCTGGCCCTGCACAGCCAGAAAAACGCCCTGGCCCTGCTGCCGCCCAGCGCCTCGCCGCGCGAACGCCTGCGCGTGCTGGTGCGGCATCACTTCGAGATCCTGCTCGGGCCCCACAGCGACTTCATCCCGGTGATGCTGTACGAATGGCGCTCGCTGAGCCCGGCCCAGCAAAAAAGCATTGCCCGCGTCAAAGACGACTACGAAGGCCTCTGGATGCCGGTGCTGCAGGCCCTGGCCGAGCAGGGCGCGCTGCAGGCCGAGCCGGCGGTGGCGCGCCTGTTCATCTTCGGCGCCCTCAACTGGTCGGTGCAGTGGTTCGACCCCCAGCGCGGCATGACGCTGGACCAGCTCACCGAGCAGGCCCTGGCCTTGTTCACCCGGGAGACCCCATGACTGCACCAGCCCCCTCACCCCGCTACCGATCCGTGTTCGCGCCAGGCCTCTTCCAGGACCAGGTGATCCTGGTGACGGGGGGCGGCTCGGGCATTGGCCGCTGCACCGCCCACGAGCTGGCCCGCCTGGGCGCCCAGGTGGTGTTGCTGGGCCGCCGAGCCGACAAGCTGGCCACCGTGCAGGCCGAGATCGAGGCCGACGGTGGTCGCGCCAGCACCGAGCTGTGCGACATCCGCCAGGAAGACGCGGTGGTGGCCATGGTGCAGCGGGTGCTGGCCCGCCACGGCCGGCTCGACGGCCTGGTCAACAATGCCGGCGGTCAGTACATGACCCCTCTGTCGGCCATCTCGGCCAAGGGCTGGGAGGCGGTGGTCAACACCAACCTCACCGGGGGCTTTCTGGTGGCGCGCGAGTGCTACCGCCAGCACATGGCCGCCCACGGCGGGGCCATCGTCAACATCGTGGCCGACATCTGGGGCTCGATGCCGGGCATGGGCCACAGCGGCGCGGCGCGGGCCGGCATGGTCAGCCTGACCGAGACCGCCGCGCTCGAATGGGCCGCCGACGGGGTGCGCGTGAACGCCGTGGCCCCGGGCTACATCGCCTCCAGCGGCATGGACCACTACCCACCCGAGGCCGCCGAGCACCTGCGCGCCATGCGTCAGACCGTGCCGCTGGGCCGCTTCGGCAACGAGGCCGAGGTGTCGGCCGCCATCGTCTTTCTGCTGAGCCCGGCCGCCAGCTTCATCAGCGGCAGCACGCTGCGCGTCGATGGCGCCCGGCCCCAGACCCGCCTGGGTTGGCCCATGGCCGTGCCCACACCGGCCCAGCGCGAACGCACGGCAGTGCGCCCCTTTGATGGCTTTCACCGCGCCCAGGTGCCGCGCGTGTTCGCCCAGACCGCCCCCCCGCCCCAAGCCCAGGAGCCCCAGCCATGAGCCGCTTCGAATCCCGCTGGAACCCGCAAGCCCCGGCCGCCCTGCAACGCCGCGAGGCCGTGCTGGCCCGGCTGGCCGCGCTGCGCGCCCTGGAAGACCGGGCCGCCGCCGCCTCGGCCCGCTCGCGCCCGGTGTTTGAAAAACGCGGCCAGCTGCTGCCGCGCGAACGCGTGGCCCTGCTGCTCGACCCGGGCAGCGCCTGGCTGCCGCTGGCCACGCTGGCGGGCTACCTGCATGACGTGAAAGACCCGGCACGCTCGGTGCCCGGCGGCGGCATGATCGCCGGCATCGGCCAGGTGTCGGGCGTGCGCTGCATGGTGGTGGCCAGCGACTCGGGCATCGAGGCCGGCGCCATCCAGCCCATGGGCCTGGAAAAGATCCTGCGGGTGCAGGAGATCGCCCTGCAGAACCGCCTGCCCTTTGTGCACCTGGTGGAGAGCGCCGGCGCCAACCTGATGCGCTACCGCGTCGAGGGCTTTGTGCATGGCGGCAGCCTGTTCCGCAACCTGGCGCGCCTGTCGGCCGCCGGCATCCCGGTGATCACGGTGCAGCACGGCTCGGGCACCGCCGGCGGGGCCTACATGCCGGGCCTGAGCGATGTGGTGATCATGGTGCGCGCGCGCTCGCGGGCCTTTCTGGCCGGGCCGCCGCTGCTCAAGGCCGCCACCGGCGAGATCGCCACCGAAGAAGAACTCGGCGGCGCCGAGATGCACTGCAGCGTGTCGGGCCTGGGCGAGTACCTAGCCGAGGACGACCGCCACGCCCTGGCCCTGGCCCGCGAGGTGCTGGCCGCGATCGATTGGCCGACCGAGCCCGTCGCCCGGGCCGCCACACCGCCGCTCTACCCCGCCGACGACCTGCTGGGCCTGATCTCGGACGACCTGCGCCAGCCGGTCGACATGCGTGAGGTGATGGCCCGCCTGGCCGATGGCTCCGAGCTGCTCGAGTTCAAGCCCCTGTACGGCGCCGCCACCGTGTGCGCCCAGGCCCACATCGAAGGCCGGCCGCTGGGCTTCATCAGCAACAACGGCCCCATCGACGTGGCCGGCGCCAACAAGGCCACCCACTTCATCCAGTGGATGTGCCAGCTGGGCCACCCCATCGTCTACCTGCAGAACACCACCGGTTACATGGTGGGCAAGGACAGCGAGCAGGGCGGCATGATCAAGCACGGCAGCAAGATGATCCAGGCCGTGACCAACGCCACCGTGCCCCAGATCACGCTGCAATGCGGCGCCAGCTTCGGGGCCGGCAACTACGGCATGTGCGGGCGCGGTTATGCGCCGCGCTTTCTCTTCACCTGGCCGCAGGCGCGCACCGCGGTGATGGGGGGCGAGCAGGCCGCCCGCACCATGCAGATCGTGACCGAGGCCGCCCTGGCGCGCAAAGGCCAGACCCCCGACCCCCAACAGGCCCAGACCCAGTTCGAGCAGATCGTGGCCATGTTCGAGGCCCAGGCCGATGTGTTCCACACCAGCGCCCTGCTGCTGGACGACGGCGTGATCGACCCGCGCGACAGCCGCGCCGTGCTGGCCCAGTGCCTGGCCCTGTGCGCCGAGGCCGAAGCGCGCCCCGTGCGGCCGATGCAGTTCGGGGTGGCCCGCATGTAACCACCCCCACGGCCCGTCGCCCACGGCCGGTCACAGGTCGCCGGCCGCGCCCCTCTCATGAACGAAAAAAACGGAGACACACCATGCAATTCACCCATGAGCACCGCGAGATCCAGAAGACGCTCAAGCGCTTCATCGACACCGAGATCAACCCCCATGTGGACGCCTGGGAAGAGGCTGAGATCTTTCCGGCCCACGAGGTGTTCAAGAAGATGGGGCAGCTGGGCCTGCTGGGTCTGACCAAGCCCGAGGCCTACGGCGGCGCCGGCCTGGACTACAGCTACGGCCTGGCCATGACCGAGACCCTGGGCCACATCGACTGCGGCGGCGTGCCGATGGCGATTGGCGTGCAGACCGACATGTGCACCCCGGCGCTGGCGCGCTTCGGCAGCGACGAACTGCGCCGCGAGTTCCTGGCCCCGGCCATCGCGGGCGATGCGGTGGGCTGCATCGGTGTGTCCGAGCCCGGCGCCGGCAGCGACGTGGCCGGCATCAAGAGCGTGGCGCGCAAGGACGGCGACGACTACGTCATCACCGGCCAGAAGATGTGGATCACCAACAGCCTGCAGGCCGACTGGATGTGCATGCTGGTCAACACCGGCGAGGGCCCGGTGCACAAGAACAAGAGCCTGATCATGGTGCCCATGCGCGAGGGCCGCAATGGCCGCCTCACCCGCGGCATCGAGGTGGCGCGCAAGATCAAGAAAATCGGCATGAACAGCAGCGACACCGGCCTGATCTACTTCGACGAGGTGCGGGTGCCGCAGCGCAACCTGATCGGGGCCGAGGGCCAGGGCTTCATCTACCAGATGCAGCAGTTCCAGGAAGAGCGCCTGTGGGCCGCCGCCAGCTGCCTGCAATCGCTGGAGAACTGCCTCAACGCCACCATCGAATGGGCCCAGGAACGCAAGATGTTCGGTGCCACCCTGGCCGACCAGCAGTGGGTGCAGTTCAAGCTGGCCGAGATGAAGACCGAGCTGGAGAGCCTGCGCGCCCTCACCTACCGCGCCTGCGAGCTGTATGTGCAGGGCCAGGACGTGACCGAGCTGGCCAGCATGGCCAAGCTCAAGGCCGGGCGCCTGAACCGCAGCATCCCCGACGGCTGCCTGCAGTTCTGGGGCGGCATGGGCTTCACCTGGGAGAACAAGGTGGCCCGCCTGTACCGCGATGGCCGGCTGGGCTCGATCGGTGGCGGCGCCGACGAGGTGATGCTGGGCATCCTGGCCAAGATCATGGGCATCGCCAAGCGTGCGCGCAGCTGAGGCACAGGCCATGTCTCACTTGCTGATCGAGCGCCAGCCCCTGGGTCCGGGCTGCGTGGAGCACTGGGTGCTGAACGACCCGACCAGCCGCAATGCCCTGACGGGCGAGCTGGTGCAGGCCCTGGGGCAAGCCTGTGCCCGGGCCGCGCACGACCCCGCCCTGCGCGCCGTGGTGCTGCGCGGCGCGGGCGGCAGCTTCTGCGCCGGTGGCAGCCTGGGCGGCTTTGCCAGCAGCCTGGGCCAGGCCCTGGCACCGGGCCAGCCCGACCCGCTGGTGCCCCTGAACCGCGAGTTCGGGCAACTGCTGGAGGCGCTGTGCGCCCTGCCCCAGACCGTGCTGGCCGCCGTGGACGGCCCCGCCATGGGCGGTGGCCTGGGCCTGGTGTGCTGCGCCGACTGGGTGCTGGCCACGCCGGGCGCGGTGCTGGCCGCGCCCGAGGTGACGCTGGGCATCGTGCCGGCCCAGATCGCCCCCTTTGTGCTGCGCCGGCTCGGCGACGCCCGGGCCCGGCGCTGGCTGTTGGGTGGCGAGCGCCACTCGGCTGAACAGGCTCTGGCCGACGGCCTGGTGACCGAGGTGGTGCCCGACCTGAACGCGGGCCTGACCCACCGCCTGCAGGCCCTGAGCGCCGCCGCTCCGGGCGCCGTGGCGGCCACCAAGGCCTTGCTGCAGGCCGGGCAGCCGCCCCTGCCCGCCTGGCTGGACCAGGCCGCCCAGGCGTTTGCCAGCGCCTTGCGCGGCCCCGAGGCGGCCGCCGGCCTGCAGGCCTTTGCCCGCAAACAAGCTGCGCCCTGGCGCGCCCCTGATGGAAGTACGAGGGCCTAATGTTCAAACGACTGCTGATCGCCAACCGCGGCGAAATCGCCCGCCGCATCATCCGCACCGCCCGGGCCCTGGGCCTGGAGACGGTGGCCGTGTACGCCGAGCCCGATGCCCAGGCCCTGCATGTGCGCGAGGCCGACCAGGCCTTTGCCCTGGGCGGCGAGCGTTCGGCCGACAGCTACCTGCGGGTAGAGCGCCTGCTCGAAGCCGCCCGCGCCACCGGCGCCGACGCGGTGCACCCGGGCTATGGCTTTCTGAGCGAGAACGCCGACTTCGCCCAGGCCGTGCTCGACGCCGGCCTGCACTGGATCGGCCCGCCCCCGGAATCCATCCGGGCGCTGGGCAGCAAGGCCGGTGCCAAAGCCCTGGCCCAGGCCCATGGCGTGCCCTGCCTGCCCGGCTATGCCGGCGAAGATCAACACCCCGAGCGCTTTGCCACCGAGGCCGAGCACATCGGCTACCCCGTGATGGTGAAGGCCGTGGCCGGCGGCGGTGGCCGCGGCATGCGCCTGGTGCAGGCCCCGGCGCAACTGGCCGACGCCCTGGCCAGTGCCCACAGCGAGGCCCTGGCCGGCTTTGGCGACGGCCGCCTGCTGATCGAGCGGGCCCTGCTGCGGCCGCGCCACGTCGAGTTGCAGGTGTTTGCCGACCGCCACGGCCACGTGGTGCACCTGGGCGAGCGCGACTGCTCGGTGCAGCGGCGCCACCAGAAGATCATCGAAGAAGCCCCCAGCCCCGCCGTGGGCCCTGGCCTGCGCCAGCGCATGGGCGAGTGCGCCGTGGCCCTGGCCCGGGCCGCCGGCTATGTGGGCGCGGGCACGGTGGAGTTTCTGCTCGACGGCGACGACTTCTACCTGATGGAGATGAACACCCGGCTGCAGGTGGAGCACCCGGTGACCGAAGCCCTGACCGGGCTCGATCTGGTCGAGTGGCAGCTGCGTGTGGCCCGGGGCGAGCCCCTGCCCCTGAGCCAGGCGCAGATCCGCTTCGAAGGCCATGCCATCGAGGTGCGCCTGTGCGCCGAAGACGAGCACTTCCGCCCCCACACCGGCCGGGTGCTGGGCTTTGCCGAGCCGCCGGGCGTGCAGCATTTTGCAAACCCCGGCGCCCGGGGCGGCTTGCGCTTCGACCACGCCTTGGAGCTGGGCACCGAGGTCAGCCCGCACTACGACGCGATGCTGGGCAAGCTGATCGCCCATGCGCCCACGCGGGACCAAGCCATCGCGCGGCTGCGCCAGGGCCTGGCGGCCACCGTGCTGCTGGGCCTGCCCAGCAACCGGGCCTTTCTGTCGGCCTGCCTGGACCACCCGGTGTTCCGCGCCGGCCAGGCCCTGATCCCCTTTCTGGCCGAGCACGGCGAGGCGCTGCGCGCCCAGCTGAGCGCCCACGAGGCCGAGCACCTGAGCGCGGCCTGGCCGGTGCTGCTGTGGGGCCGGCAGGGCCTGGCCACCGCCCTGGGGTGCCCGCTGGAGCGCCCCTTGCGCCTGCGCCACCGCGAGCGCGTGCACGACTGGCAGGTGCGCGAGACGGGCGCCGGCCGGGCCCTGGCCCGGCAGGGCGAGGCGGCTGCGCAAAGCATTGAGCTGCAGCCCCAGCCCGGTGGCGGCTGGCTGCTGAACCTCGGCGGGCGCCGCCTGAGCGTGCAGGGCGTGCCCCTGGGCCTGCGGCGCTGGCATGTGCAACTGGCCGGCGTGGACCTGTGGCTGGACGATGCCTCGTTCGAACCGGCCGGACGGGGCCCCGGCGCCCAGGCCCTGGAGCTGCGCGCGCCCTTCAATGGCCGGGTGATCCGCATCGCGGCCGAAGTGGGCCAGGTGCTGGCCGCGGGCGACGCGCTGGTGGTGATCGAGTCGATGAAGCTGGAGCACAACCTGGCCGCGGCCGGCCCGGCCCGCGTGGCCGAGCTGCTGGTGAGCCCGGGCCAGCAGGTCAGCCCCGGCCAGCGCCTGCTGCGCCTGGAACCGCTCCACACCCCAGCCCAGGAGACCCAACCATGAGTGAACGCCCCGACGACACCCTGCAGGCCGACCGGGCCGCGCTGAGCGACACGGTGGCCCGCTTTGCGCGCAGCGAGATCGCCCCGCACGTGGGCGACTGGGACGCAGCGGGCGAGTTTCCGCGCAGCCTGTACCGGCGCGCGGGCGACCTGGGCCTGCTGGGCCTGGGCTACCCCGAGGCCTATGGCGGCACACCGGCCCCCTATGCGCTGCGCCTGTCGCTGTGGCAGGCGCTGTGCCGGCACGGGGGCAGCGGCGGGGTGCTGGCCAGCCTGCTGTCACACAACATCGGCCTGCCGCCCATCCTGCACCACGGCAACGAAGCCCTGCGCGAGCAGGTGATCCCGCCGGTGCTGCGCGGCGAGCAGATCGCGGCCCTGGCCATCACCGAGCCCGGCGGCGGCTCGGATGTGGCGGCCCTGCGCACCACGGCCCGGCGCGAGGGCAACCACTATGTGATCGATGGTGAGAAGACCTTCATCACCTCGGGCATGCGGGCCGACTGGATCACCCTGGCGGTGCGCACCGGCGAGCCCGGCAGCAAGGGTGCTGGGGGCATCTCGATGATCGTGGTGCCCGGCAGCAGTGCGGGCCTGACACGCCGGCCCCTGCAGAAGATGGGCTGGCTGTGCTCCGACACCGCGCAGCTGCACTTTGACGGCGTGCGCGTGCCCGCCAGCCACCTGCTGGGCGAAGAAGGCGCGGGCTTTCGCATCATCATGGGCAACTTCAATGCCGAGCGCTTCGGCATGTCGGCGGCGGCGCTGGGCTTCAGCCAGGCCTGCTACGACGAGGCCCTGGCCTGGGCGCGCCAGCGCAAGACCTTTGGCGCCGCCCTGGTCGAGCGCCAGGTGATCCGCCACAAGCTGGTCGACATGCAGATGCGCATCCACTCGACCGCGGCCTGGCTGGAGCAGGTGGCGGCGCGCGCCGACGCCGGCGACACCGGGGCCGACTGGGTGGCGCAGGTGTGCCTGCTGAAGAACCACAGCACCCAGACCCTGCAGTTCTGCGCCGACCAGGCGGTGCAGATCCTGGGTGGCATGGGCTTCATGCGCGGCACGGTCAGCGAGCGCCTGTACCGCGAGGTCAAGGTGATGATGATCGGGGGCGGCGCCGAGGAAATCATGAAAGACCTGGCCGCACGACAATGGGGTTTATGAGCAAACCCCACGCCCCCCTGCCCCAGGCTTTCGAGCCCGAGTTCGAAACCGGCCTGAAGAAGATCTTCGAAGAAATGATCGTCTTCAACACCGTGCTCGGCCTGAAGATCACCTCGCTCAAGCCCGACACGGTGAGCGCGCGCATCGACATGAAGCACGAGCTGATCGGCCACTTCAGCTACAACCGCCTGCACGGCGGGGTGGCCGCTGCCGGGCTGGACGCCCTGGGCGGGCTGGCCGTGATGGCCGCCATCGGCGCCCGCCACATGGACGAGGCCCCGATGGAGCGGCTCAAGCGCTTTTCCAAGCTGGGCACCATCGACCTGCGCGTCGACTACCTGCGCCCCGCCATCGGCGAATTCTTCACCCTGCATGCCGAGGTGCTGCGCCTGGGCTCGCGCGTGGCCTCCACGCGCATGGAGTTCCGCGGCCCCGACGGCACCCTGATGTCGACCGGCACGGGGGCCTACATCGTTTCGTAACCCACCGGGCGGCCTCGCCGTGCCGGTCTCAGTCCTCAGGAGACACCCATGACCCACAGCGACAAGGCCATCATCACCTGCTCCATCACCGGCGTGCTGACCGACCCCGGCCAGCACCATGTGCCCGTGACCCCCGCCGAACTGGCGGCCGAGGCGCGCCGCGCCTACGACGCCGGGGCCTCGGTGGTGCACGTGCACTTCCGCCAGCAAAGCCCCGGCAAGGGCCACCTGCCGAGCTGGGACCCGGCCGTGGCCCTGGCCTGCACCGAGGCCATGCGCGAGGCCTGCCCCGGCCTGATCATCAACCAGACCACAGGCGTGGTCGGCCCCGACTACCAGGGCCCGCTGGACTGCCTGCGCGCCACCCGGCCCGAGATGGCGGCCTGCAACGCGGGTTCGCTCAACTACCTCAAGGTGCGCAGCAACGGCCAGTGGGCCTGGCCGCCGATGATGTTCGACAACCCGCCGGCCAAGGTGCAGGATTTTCTGGACGTGATGCGCGAGACCGGCACCCTGCCCGAGTTCGAGTGCTTTGACGTGGGCATCGTGCGCTGCGTCGAGATGTATGTGCAGACCGGCATGTACAGCGGCCTGCCCGAGTACAACTTTGTCATGGGCGTGGAGTCGGGCATGCCGGCCGACCCCGATCTGCTGCCCATCCTGCTCAAGGTCAAGCTGCCCGGCGCCCAGTGGCAGAGCACGGTGATCGGGCGCGCCGAGATCTGGCCCGTGCACCGCCGCACCGCCGAGCTGGGCGGGCACCTGCGCAGCGGGCTGGAAGACACCTTCTACCTGCCCACCGGCGAGAAAGTGCAGTCCAACGGCCCCCTGATCGAGCAACTGGCCCGCTACGCCCGCGAGGCCGGGCGCGAGGTGGCCACGCCGGCCGAAGCCCGCCAGATGCTGGGCCTGGCCGCCTCGGCGCCGCTTGCTGTATCAAATTGATTCAACCCTGAAGGGCTTGAGTTGTCAGCCAAGTGGCACCATATGGCGTTTTGAACGCTGGCAGCCGAGTTTTGCGCACCACGCACGGAACCCGCTGCCAGCCGCTTGAAGGAGCCCCTGAACATGATGCTGACTGCCTTTACCCCCTCTCCTGCGAGCCCCGCCGGGGCCCGCAGCCGGCGCCTGCTGGCCGGCCTGGCCCTGGCCCTGGCGGCGTCGTTCGCCTGGGCCCTGCCCACGCCCAAGGACATCGAACAGGCCGTGAACGCCGGCGAGTACCGGCAGGCCGAAACCATGCTGCGCGAGGTGATCAAGGAAAAGCCTCAAAGCGCCAAGGCCCAGTACGAACTGGGTGAGGTGCTGGCCCGCGAAGGCCGCAACATCGAGGCCCGCGCCGCCCTGCAAGAGGCGCAGCGCCTGGACCCCTCGCTGAAGTTCGCCTCCAGCCCGCAGCGCTTCACCGATCTGCTCAACAAGATCCCCAAGACCGATTCGCTGTCGTCGAGCGCGCCCGGCGCCTCGCTGGGCAGCCCGGCCCCCAAGCCGGCCCACGCCAACAACGCCCCGGCCGCGGTGAGCCAGAGCGCACCGGCCCCGGCCAGCCAGGGCTCCTCGTTTCCCTGGGGCTACATCCTGATCGCCGGGGGGGTGCTGTTTGTGGTCTGGAAGCTGGCCACCCGCGTGCTGCCCTCGCCCAGCCCGGCCCCGGGCATGGCGGGTGACGCCGCCTTCGGCCGCGGCCCCGTGGCCCAGCCCGGCTATGGTCAACCCGGTTACGGCCAGCCCGGCTATGGCGCCCAGCCCAGCAGCGGCCCCGGCATCGGTGGCGTGGTGCTCGGCGGCCTGGCGGGTGCCGCCGCCGGCTACGGCCTGGCCAAGGTGCTGGAGCACGGCAACGAAGACCGCGGCAGCCACGACTCGGGCGGTGGCGGCGGCGGTGGCAGCAACCTGGGCAGTGGCGGCGGCTACAGCCCGATCGACAACCCGCCGGACTATGGCTCGTTTGATGCCGGCAGTGGTGGCAGCGACTCCTGGGACAGCGGGGGTGGGTCGTCGTCGGATGACAACAACTGGTGATGCGCAGGCATCGCCGACGCTGGCTGGCGATGTGGTTTGCATCGCTGGTAGCGGGTTGAAAGAGCCGGGCTTGCCCGGCTTTTTGTTTTTTAAGCCAGCTTTTGGGTTTGTTGCGGGAATGGCTGATTTGCCTTGTCCACCTGTTGTGGGTTCTTTGTTGCCGCTGCGCTCTGTGGCTTTTGCTCTTTGGTTGAGGTCGGAGGCCGGGATTGCGCCCCGGCGGGCGCCTCACTTTCTTTGTCTCGCCAAA
>Ga0208888_100410_pt1 | contig 20531 bp, 15 predicted proteins | sample LakWasM115_HOW13_2_FD_183929 | JGI IMG/M metagenome (GOLD analysis project Ga0208888, IMG submission 183929) | Freshwater sediment methanotrophic microbial communities from Lake Washington under simulated oxygen tension - Sediment Metagenome... | ecosystem: Environmental > Aquatic > Freshwater >...
GGGGGCTGGAAGGTGGGCGCAGCCGGCCCCAACCAGACCCCCATCTGTGCGCCCCTGCCCGCGGCCGGCCTGCTGCCTTCAGGCGTGGCCCTGAGCCCCCCTCGGGGCGCCTTGCGGGGGCTGGAGGTGGAACTGGCCCTGCGCGTGGCGCACGACCTGCCGCCCCAGCAGCAGGGGCTGGGCGATGCCCTCTTGTGCACGGTGTTCGATGCGGTGCTGCCGGCCATCGAGTGGGTGGACTCGCGCCTGGCCGGGGGGCAGGCCAGCCCGGCCCTGGTGCGGCTGGCCGACCTGCAAAGCCACGGCGCTTTGATCCTGGGGCCCGCGCGCCCGCTGGGCCCGGCCGACCCCGAACCCGATCTGCCGACCCTGGGCGCCACGCTGTGCTGGAACGGCCAGACGGTGGCCAGCACGGTGGGCGGCAACCCGGCGCAAGACCTGCGCCGGCTGGTGGATTGGCTGATCGGGCACACGGCCAGGCGGGGCCTGCCGCTGCGGGCCGGCCAGATTGTGACCACGGGCTCTTGCACGGGGTTGCTGTGGGCGCCGGAAGGCGGGGTGAACGTTCAGGGCCGGCTCGGGCCTTGGGGCGAGGTGGGGCTCAGTCTGGTCTCTTAGTCTTCAACCGGTGGGTTGTTCTGCGCCTTGCGGATCAGCAAGGTCATCAGCAGGGCGGCCGCTGCCGACGAGGCCAACACCGGTGATTTGCCGATCACATCGGCCAGGCGCAGCAGGGCGTCGGTGCCCACCAGCTGCACGCGGTCGGCCAGGGCGACCACGTCATCCGCACTGATTTTCTGCAATTCGGGGGCCAGGTTTTGCAGGCCTTGCAGATCCTGCCAGCCTGTCTGAAGCTTGAGGCGCGCAAACGCCCCATGCGCCACCGCCACAGCGGCCAGCACCCCCAGCGGGGCGATCATTCGTTGCAGCAGGCGTGCCTTCAGCGGCGGGCTGGCGGATTCATACACCTGACCGATCAACAGCGACAAGGCCTTGCCTTGCTCTTCGGGCGATTCAGCGGTCACGGCGCGGGCCAATTCAGGGCCGCCGATCTGGCGCGCCAGCACCGCGGTGGGCAGGCCGGCAGGCACCGGCGTGGGCTCAGTGTTCAAGCTCATGGACATGCTCCTTGAAAGAGGGTTTCCTTGAAGCAGGGAGAGCTGAAATCATCGTCGTGAACGGCTGCTTTTCAATGACGATCGTGGTAACGGCATGTAAGGTTTTTGTGATTTGACGAACCACTGTGAGTTTTTGCGGCACGCAAGGTTGGTTGTGATCAGGCGGGGCATCGCACTTACTCCAGCCGGATGTAGGCCCTTCACGCTTGGTGTCACCACATGGAAAACCTGCGCAACCACTCGCCCGAGGCCAGCGATGCGTCGCCCACAAGGCCACGCCCTGCACGCCTCCGGTGAGCCTCTCAGGCTCTATGCTCGGCCCCGTCTGTGCAGTGAGGCAGATTCAGCCATCAAGGACGAAAACCTGCGCCGGTATGTTGAACGACTTCTGGCACCGAAGAAGCCCAGCGTCATGGACAGGCTGCGCTCCTGGTCGTACGGCTGAACCGTGCGTGAGCCACCTCACAGCGGGGGGGGGTGGATCTTTGCTTTTATCGGTCACCATACCTCTACCGTTTGACCTTCAAATACAAATCCAAACTGCCCCGGCTTGAATTGGGCTGCAGGGGTTCGATTGTCGTAAATTTCACAACTGAATGTGGTGCCTGTCAGTTGAATCATTTCTGGCGTTGTCGAGTCTGCCCCGAATGCCGACAATATGTTCTGCATGTTATCCCGAGTGATGTTGCAGGAGAAATTGGCACTTCGCCAACCAGAAGGCCCTGTCATCAAGTTGTCCCCCTTGTTGGTGATAAATTTGGAAGTTTTCCCCTTTGCCAAAGTGCCGCTAACCCAATACTCCCCATCTGTTGAGTTGACCAATATATCGTTGCCATCAAAACCGATATCGCCAACGTTCCGACTTTCCCAAAAACTAACCAAAATCACGATATCAGAAATATTTGTGGCGAAGGGTTTTCCGTCAGAGCGTCGAAAACTAACTCTCCAACCAATCTGACCGCCTACCCCAGGCGTGCTTCCGGCAGCAGGGGAAAAGTAGGTCTCACCAAGCGAGACCTTGCATTTCACGCGCAGGCACTGCGAAGACGTTGGTCCGAGGTAGATTGGCGATGAAAGATAGGATCGTGAGATATGAATGTCCGGCCCATACCCCTGAAATTTCCCAGAACCGTCATCGAGAGAGGGGGTGTCAAACCCATTGATAAACATGCCGACGCGCCCTTCGGCATCCAATTGCACACCCGTGGCACGTGGTACGCCTGATGTGCAAGCTCGGTAATATTCTGAATTAGGGCTCATCAATCCTGTTACGCCTGCAAGGTCAATCAATGGCACCCCTGGCTTCAAGAGCCTATGCCCAATGAGATTGTTTGATGCATCATATGCGTCGTTGCCAAGACTGTATTTGATCCCGATAGCAGGCTTATTTAAAAGCGGGTCTAGCCAATAAGGATCAAATCCATCGATGCTTGGGGCCCCAGCACTAGCACTGCCCGCGTAAAGCAAGTCTTTTATCCCCTTGGTGAAGTCGGATTGACTCAGGTATTTGAAGGAGGATGAGGCGTCTGAAGTTGCGCTACCACCCCCACAACCGGTGAGAGTCCCTGCAAGTGATACCCCTAACGAAGAAATAATCACATCTCGTCTTTTCATTTGTTCTCCCTTTTTCACTGAGAAGAGGTCATCGCTCGTTTTTTGTTGGTGACCACGACTCATTCACCGACCTGATACTGCCGCCTTTTATTCATGCTTGCAATAGCCGCCCTTTTGATTCAGAAGCTTCTGCGCAGAACCTTGCAGATATTTTTCATACTCAGCCTGATTGGGAGACTCGGGGGGGGGGGCAGCGTGGGGTGTCCCGGGGTCTACCAAATATCCCACTCTGGAAACGCTCCTAGTCAAAATCTGAGTTCCTCGTAGGGGCACTGTTCCTTTGTGCTGCGGTGGCCTCGGATCAATCGATCCGCTTGGACGACTACCGAATGGGCAAGAGGGGGGTAGATGGTGGTCGCCAAGCCAGGGGCAGATGCCCCTGGTGCCGGGACAAACCCAGCATCAGGACGAGCCATGGGCCTTTGCATCATTGAGAACCGGCGAAGTGCGGCGGGGAGGTACCCTGAATCAAGAGAAGCCCCTGCGTCGCAGTCTGTAAAAAGGCTGTAAGACCTGCCGAATGCCCACATTTGAAGGCCAATGAAAAAAGCCTGCTACCGATGTGGTAGCAGGCTTTCCAGCGCCAGAGCTTATTGTGAGTGGTGGGTCCTGAGTGACTCGAACACTCGACCTACGGATTAAGAGTCCGCTGCTCTACCAACTGAGCTAAGAACCCACTCTTTGTTTTCTTGTCGCCTTGCTGTTCAGCACTGCGTCAAGACCTCTATTATGCATGGAAAAATTCGGGCTTTGCAAGCTTTTGAACAAAATTTTTAAAAAATCTTGTTCGAGGCCGAATCGGCTCAGCTCATGCCGTTGCGGCTGGCCAGTTCGACGAACAGGCCGGAGTGGTCCAGATCGGTCAGGCCGTGCTCGATGCCACTGGCGTAGAGCGATTCGAACAGGGCGGTGACCGGGGCATCGAAGCCGATGTCCTGGGCGGTGTCCAGGGCGTTGCGCATGTCCTTGAGTTGCACCGACATGCGCGCACGCGGTGCAAAGTCGCGCTCGACCATGCGTTGGCCGTGCAGTTGCAGGATGCGGCTCTCGGCAAAGCCGCCGCCGATGGCTTCGCGCACCTTGGCCATGTCGGCGCCACCCTTGGCGGCAAACAGCAGGGCTTCGGCAACGGCGCCGATGGTGATGCCCACGATCATCTGGTTGGCGAGCTTGGCCAATTGGCCGGCGCCATGCGGGCCCACATGGGTGGCGCGGCCAAACACCTTGAAGACCGGCAGGGCGCGCTCGTAGTCAGCCGCGCGCCCACCCGCCATGATGGCCAGGGTGCCCTGCTCGGCCCCCACCGTGCCCCCCGAGACCGGGGCGTCCAGGTGGGCCACGCCCTGTTCGCTGAGGCGGGCGGCATGGTCGCGTGCCTCGGCGGGTTTAATCGAGGCCATGTCCACCACCAGGGTGCCGGGGCGCATGGCGGCGGCGGCCCCTTGCTTGAACAGCACGTCACCGACCACGGCGCCGTTTTCCAGCAGGCTCACTACCAGATCGGCCTGCGCCACGGCGGCGCCAGGGCTGTCGTGCACGGTGGCGCCAAAGGGCAGCAGGCGCTCAGCCTTGTCGCGGCTGCGGTTCCAGGCATGCACGGCAAAGCCGGCCTCGCACAGCCGGCGCGCCAGCGGGAAGCCCATGAGGCCGATGCCGAGCACGGCGATGGTGGGTTGGGGGGAGGGGGTGGCGGTGGTCATGGGCTGAAGCTGTGGATCGAACAGGGCCCCGTGGGGGCGGTTTCCAGGGGCGAGCCACAGACAGGGCCCGTCCAATACCCTGAATGATCGGGCAATTTGCCCCCGTCTCGCTGTCAGGGGGCTGTCAACCCGGTGCCGCGCAGGGCTTCAGGCGCCCTGCGGGGGCCTGGCTCACATCAGCAGGTGTTCGCCGGCGTTGTCGCCGCCCAGGATCACATAGTTCACCTTGCGGATGTCCATCAGCTTTTTGCCACCCGAGTAGCTGATCGAACTTTGCACGTCCTGCTCCATCTCGATCAGGGTGTCGGCCAGCTTGCCCTTGACGGGCTCCAGGATGCGCTTGCCCTCGACGTGGCGGTATTCGCCCTTGTTGAAGTCGGAGGCCGAGCCGTAGTACTCCTTGTAGAGGCGGCCATCCACCTCGACCGTGGCGCCGGGCGATTCCTCGTGGCCGGCCAGCATCGAGCCGATCATCACAAAGGTGGCGCCAAAGCGGATGCTCTTGGCGATGTCGCCATGCTCGCGGATGCCGCCGTCGGCAATGATGGGCTTGGTGGCCACCCGGGCACACCACTTCAGGGCCGACAGTTGCCAGCCGCCGGTGCCAAAGCCGGTCTTGAGCTTGGTGATGCACACCTTGCCCGGGCCGATGCCGACCTTGGTGGCGTCGGCGCCCCAGTTTTCGAGGTCGATGATGGCCTCGGGCGTGCCCACGTTGCCGGCAATCACGAACGCTGTGGGCAGCTTGTTCTTGATGTGGGCAATCATGTTCTTCACGCTCTCGGCATGGCCGTGGGCGATGTCGATGGTGATGTACTCGGGCACCAGTTCGCTGGCGGCCAGGGTGTTGACGGTTTCGTAATCGGGGGCCTTGACGCCCAGCGAGATCGAGGCGAACGCGCCCTGTTCATGCATGTCGCGCACGAACTTCACGTTGTCGATGTCAAAGCGGTGCATCACGTAGAAGTAGCCGTGCTGCGCCAGCCACAGGCAGATGCTTTCATTGACCACCGTCTTCATGTTGGCCGGCACCACTGGCAGGCGGAAGCGCCGCCCGCCCAGCTCGACGCTGGCGTCGCACTCGGACCGGCTCTCCACGCGGCATTGGCGCGGCAGCAGAAGGATGTTGTCGTAGTCGAAAATTTCCATGAGAAAACCAAGCTCCAGAAGGGTCGTTGAAAAACGATTGAGCGCTTGGCTTGAGACCGGCCTGAGCAGCGCGGGCATCGGGTGCGTCGCGCACGACGCCGATACCGGCCACAAAAAACCGGGCGCAAGAATCTTGGGCCCGGTGATTGATTCTATCGACCTGCCCCGGTTTCAGGGCTGTTTTCGCATACGGTTTCACTTATGGCCAGCATACGGCCACGGGCATCCTGCACCCAGCCCAGCAGCAGCAGCCGCTCGGGGTTGGCCCCTTCGGGGATGCGCATGGCGCGCAGCTCACGCCAGGGCTTGGAGGCAGGCCAGGGCAGCTCAAGGTTCAGGCTGTTGCGCACCAGCAGCCGGGCCACGGGCGAGCCCTCGGTTCCTGCCGGCAGGGCCTCGACCAGCAGCAGCCACAGGCTTTGGCCGGCTTGTTTTTGGGGGGATTGCCATTGCACCGAGGTGCCGATGTAGTCGTTCACGGCCCGCCCCTGGGCCACGCGCAGGCGGCCTTGCCGGGTGGCTGGCGGGTGGTTTTTTTCGAGGGCGGCGGCCGCACTTTGCCGCACGGCTTCTTCTGTCAGGCCCCAGCGGGGCAGGCGCTCCAGGCTGTCTCGCGTGGCTGCCGCCGACAGCTGGGCTTCATCACCTTGTTCGGCTGAGGGTACGATCCAGTCGAGCGCCACCGTGCCGGCCGGCACGGGTGAGCCGGCGGTGGCCCAGCAGTCGGCGCATTGCGCCGACAGAAAGCGCTCGCGCACTGCGCGCGGGTTGGCCTGGCCGTCGCTGCTGCAGGTGGATTGGGCGTGGGCCGCCGCAGAGGCCAGCAGGGCGGTCAGAGCCGCCAGACCGGCGAGGGCAGGGGCGCGAAGAAACATGGTGCATCTCCAGGGCGGGGAATGGCGCCATGGTCGCACAGGCGGCCCGGCCCCTGCCGGGCCGGGCTTATTCGGGCTTCACGTTGGCGCGGCGCACCACGTCGCCATACACCACCAGACGGTCGGCCATCATCTTCTCGAAGTCCTTGGGCGACATCTCCTCGGGAGCGATCACGCCGCGCTGCTTCAGGGTGTCTTGCATGGCGGCGCTGGTGGCCACCTCGCGCACGGCCTTGTACAGGGCCTGCACCACCGGGGCCGGGGTGTTGGCCGGTGCGGCCAGGCCGGTCCAGGAGGTCTGGTTCAGGCTGGCCTGGCCCAGCTCGGTGAAGGTGGGCACATCGGGCAACTGGGGCAGTCGGGTGGGCGAGGCCACGGCCAGGGCGCGCATCTTGCCCGCCTGGATGTGGGGCAGCATGATCACCAGGTTGTCGAGGGCAAACTGAACCTCGTTGCTCAGGATGGCCGTGATCAGCGGCGAGCCGCCCTTGTAGGGCACGTGGGTGGCCTTGATGCCGGTGTTGAGCATCAGCATCTCGACGTTCAACTGACCCATGCTGCCAGCCCCTGCCGAGCAGAAGTTGAGCTGGCCCGGGCGTTCCTTCACGTAGGCCAGAAACTCCTGGAAGGTGCGCACCGGCAGGCTGGGGTGCACCACCAGCACATTGGGCTGGCGGCCCAGGATGGCGATCGATTCGAAATCCTTGATCGGGTCGTAGCCCAGCTTGGGCTGCACCAGCGGGTTGGCCAGGTGGCTGCTTTGCGAAGACACCACCAGGGTGTAGCCGTCAGGCTTGGCGCGCGCCACGAACTGGCTGCCGATCGAGCCGCCGGCCCCCGGCTTGTGGTCGATCACGATGGGTACGCCCAGCAGGCGCCCCAAGGGGTCGGCATAGGTGCGGGCCATCACGTCCACCGAGCCGCCGGGCGGGAAGGGCACGATCAGGTTGATCGGGCGCGAGGGGTATTTGTCACTGTCGGCCAGGCTGGCCAGCGGGTTGGACAGTGCGGCCAGGCCCAGGCCACCGGCCAGCAGGCGGCGGCGTGGCATCAGGGGCAGTGCAGGCAGAGGGGTGTGCTTCATGGGGTGAGCTCCAGTTCAGATGCAAAAAAATCAGGTCAGTCCAGTCCGAGCACCGTCAGTGCCAGGGCCTGGGCGCGGGGCACCAGGGTGTCGAGCAGGCAGAACTCGCGTTCGCTGTGGGCGTAGCCGCCCACGGGGCCCAGGGCGCACAGGGTCGGGATACCCATCGACGAGGTGATGCCGCTGTCGGCCGCACCGCCGGTGAATTCGCCCTCGACCGCAAAGCCGGCTTCGGCTGCACTGCGCTGGTACAGCTGCAGCAGGGGCGCCGGGGTGGGGGCCATGGGCAAGGTGCTGTGCTGTTCGATGATGCGGCCACGGGTGCGCTCCAGGCTGGGGGCTTCGATGATCTGGCGCACCGTCTCCAGCAGACGCGGCAGGTCGGTGTCGGCGGTGTAGCGCAGGTCCAATTGGGCGCGGGCCAGCGGGGCCACCACATTGGCCGCCATGCCGCCCTCGATGTGGCCCACATTGGCCGTCACGCCGTCTTCCAGGCCATTGAGGGCGTGCAGGGCCACGATCTTGAGCGCCAGGGCGCCGATGGCACTGGCGCCCTGGGCTGGGTTGATGCCGGCATGGGCGGCCACGCCCTCCACCTCGAACACCGTCACGCACGAGCCCTTGCGCGAGGTCACCACATTGCCGCTGATGCGGCCGGGCTCGGCATTGAGCACCGCATGGCAGCCCTGGGCCGCCTGGCGGATGGCGCCGCGCGTGGCGGGCGAGCCGATCTCTTCGTCGCACGAGAAGAACAGCCGCAGCGGCCGGGGCGCGCCACCGCTGCGGGCCAGGGCCTGGGCGACCCAGGTGTGCAGCACCAGGCCCGATTTCATGTCGGCCACGCCGGGGCCGAAGGCCTTGCCGTCTTCCACCCGGTAGGGCCGGGTGGCGGCGGTGCCGGCCGGAAACACGGTGTCCATGTGGCCCAGCAGCAGCACCGGGGCGGCCTGGGGGTCTTGCCCGGGCAGCTCGGCCTGCAGGCAGGCGCCGTAGCCCGGCTGGGCCAGCCATTCGGTGCGCCAGCCGGCCTGCTCCAGCGGCGCCCGCAGCAGGCTGGCCACCTGCTCGATGCCGGCGCTCTGGCGGCTGCCGCTGTCTGTGTTGACGATGCGCGCCAGCATGGCTTCCATCTCGCCGCGCTGGCTGGCCAGCCAGTCGCAGACCTGGCGGCGTTGTTCGGCACTGGAAACGGCTTGGGCCGGGGTGGCAAGGGCTTGGGTCATGGTGCGTCTGAAATAAATATTTCACAAATCATATTCGTTGCAATATTTATTGCAATGCCATCGCTATGCTTGGCCTCGCCGTCCGTTGTTTTTTGAGAGACCGACATGCTTCTGACCGAGCGCCTGGTGCGCCATGCCAACACCTTGACCGCCAGCGAGCGCGCCCTGGCCGACGGCCTCATGCGTGGCTACCCCGACAGCGTGCTGGATTCAGCCAGCGCCATGGCCGCCGCGGTGGGCACCAGCGCCTCCACCGTGGTGCGCCTGTTTGCCAAGCTGGGCTATGCCAGCCTGGCCGAGGTGCGGCGCGAGGCCCGTGGTGTGGTCAGCACGCGCCTGCACTCGGCGGGCCAGCGGGCCAGCGCCACCCTGGGCGCGCACCGCAGCCTGAACGAGTGCATCGACGACGCCTTGCTGCACGACCAGCACAACCTGGCCGCCACCCGCGACGGCATCGACCTGCCGGTGTTCGCCAAGGTGGTGGAATGCCTGAGCCAGCCCCGCGGGCGCCTGTTCGTGATGGCCGAAAAGAACAGCGCCCCGATTGGCGCCTACCTGGTGGCCCACCTCAACATGTGCCGCCCTGGCGTGCACGACCTCAGCGCCGGGGCGCCGGCCGTGGTCGACAAGCTCTTGTGGGTGGAGCCGCCCGATGTGCTGCTGGTGTTCACCATCCGCCGGTATTCCGCCAGTGCGCTGCACGCGGCCCGGCATTTCCGGCGCCAGGGCTGCGAGGTGCTGGCCCTCACCGATGGCCCGGCCGCGCCGGTGATCGAGCACGCCAGCCACTGGCTGCAGGTGCACACGGCCAATGCCTCGCCCTTCGATTCCTACACCGCAGCCTTCTTCTTGTGCAATGCCCTGGTCAGTGCCGTGGCCCAGGGCCGCAGCGAGGAGGTGAGCCAAGCCCTGCAGCGGCGCGATGCGCTCTGGCAGGGCTTCCAGAAAGACCTGGTGCTCGACCCGGTCAGGCCGCCCAACCCCGGGCGTTGAGCGCGGCGCCGCCCGCCGGGGCGCGGCTTTCTACAATGGCGCCATGTCCCCGCAAAATTCTCTGTTCGACGCGCCGGCGCCCGCGACCCCGGCGCCCGCCGCGATGGCCTCGCCGCTGCTGGCCCAACTCAATGACGAACAACGCCAGGCCGTCACCCTGCCGCCCGAGCACGCGCTGATCCTGGCCGGGGCCGGATCGGGCAAGACCCGGGTGCTGACCACCCGCATCGCCTGGCTGCTGCAGACCGGCCAGGTCACGCCCGGCGGGCTGATGGCGGTCACTTTCACCAACAAGGCCGCCAAAGAGATGCTGCTGCGCCTGGGCGCCATGCTGCCCGTCAACGTGCGCGGCATGTGGATCGGTACCTTCCACGGCCTGTGCAACCGCTTTTTGCGGGCGCACTGGAAGCTGGCCAACCTGCCACAGAGCTTCCAGATCCTCGACACACAGGACCAGCTCTCGGCCATCAAGCGGCTGATGAAGCAGTTCAACATCGACGACGAGCGCTTTCCGGCCAAGCAGACCCAGTGGTTCATCTCGGGCTGCAAGGAAGACGGCCTGCGCCCTTCCATGGTCGAGGCGCGTGACGAGGAAACCCGCAAGAAGGTCGAGATCTACCAGCTTTATGAAGAGCAGTGCCAACGCGAGGGCGTGGTCGACTTTGGCGAGCTGATGCTGCGCAGCTACGAGCTGCTGCGCGACAACGACCCCGTGCGCGAGCACTACCAGCGGCGCTTCCGCCACATCCTGATCGACGAGTTCCAGGACACCAACAAGCTGCAGTACGCCTGGATCAAGATGCTGTGTGGCGAAGGCAATGCGGTGCTGGCCGTGGGCGACGACGACCAGAGCATCTATGCCTTCCGCGGCGCCCGCGTGGGCAACATGGCCGATTTCGTGCGCGAGTTCCAGGTGCGCCACCAGATCAAGCTTGAGCAGAACTACCGCAGCTACAGCAACATCCTGGACTCGGCCAACGAGCTGATCAGCCACAACAAAAAGCGCCTGGGCAAGACCTTGCGCACCAACCAGGGCCCGGGCGAGCCGGTGCGCGTGTTCGAGGCCAGCAGCGATTTCGCCGAAGCCACCTGGATGATCGACGAGATCAAGAACCTGATCCGCGACCAGGGCAGCGAGCCCGGTTTCGAGCGCAAAGAGATCGCGGTGCTCTACCGCAGCAACGCGCAAAGCCGGGTGATCGAAACCGGCCTGTTCAACAACGGTATTCCCTACCGCGTGTACGGCGGCCTGCGCTTCTTCGAGCGGGCTGAAATCAAGCACGCGCTGGCCTACCTGCGCCTGCTGGAGAACCCGAACGACGACACCAGTTTTCTGCGTGTGGTCAACTTTCCGCCGCGCGGCATCGGGGCGCGCAGCATCGAGCAGTTGCAGGACGCGGCCCGGTCGGCCGGCTGCTCGCTGCACGACGCGGTCAGCGCCTTGAGCGGCAAGGCCGGTACCAACATCGCCGCCTTTGTGGCCCGCATCGACGTGATGCGCGAGCAGACCGAGGGCAAGACCCTGCGCGAGATCATCGAGCTGGTGCTGGCGCAGAGCGACCTGCTCGAGCACTACAAGGCCGACCGCGAAGGCGCCGACCGGCTGGAGAACCTGGAGGAACTGGTCAACGCGGCCGAGAGCTTTGTCACCCAGGAGGGCTTTGGCCGCGATGCGGTGGCCATGTCGGCCGAGCAGCAGGTGGCCACGCTCGCTCAACCCTTGACGCAGTCACCCGCGAGCCAAGGGCTGGACCTGAGCCGTCCCCTGATCCAGGCCGACGACCCGCTGCCTCCCGACGCCGAAACCGGCGAAACCCTGTCGCCGCTGGCCGCCTTCCTGACCCACGCCGCCCTGGAGGCCGGTGACAACCAGGCCCAGGCCGGCCAGGACGCGGTGCAGCTCATGACCGTGCACTCGTCCAAGGGGCTGGAGTTCGATGCGGTGTTCATCACCGGGCTCGAAGAAGGCCTGTTCCCGCACGAGAACTCGATGAGCGACTACGAAGGCCTGGAGGAAGAGCGCCGCCTGATGTATGTCGCCATCACCCGGGCCCGCAAGCGCCTGTACCTGAGCCACTCGCAGACCCGCATGCTGCATGGCCAGACCCGCTACAACCTGCGCAGCCGCTTCTTTGAAGAGCTGCCTGAGACCGCGCTCAAATGGCTCACGCCCAAGCAGCAGGGGTTCTCGGCACCCTCCGGGGGTGGTTTTGGGGGTGGTGTTGGGGGTGGGTTTGGCGGTGGGTTTGGCGGTGGGGCCCGTTCAGGCGGTGGCTCATCGTTTGGCGGCTCGCGCAGCAGCCTGCCCGATTTCTCGTCCTACACCGCGGCGGCCCCGGCCCCGCTGCCGCCGCAAAAGGCCGAGCCGCCGCAGGGCCTGCGCGCCGGCATGAAGGTGTTCCACAACAAGTTTGGCGAGGGCCAGGTGCTCACGGTGGACGGCAGTGGCACCGACGCGCGCGCCCAGGTCAACTTTCCGCGTCACGGTGTGAAGTGGCTGGCCCTCAGCGTGGCCAAGCTCACCGTGATCTGACCCGTGCTGTGTTCAGGCGCTGGTGTCGACCACCGGCGCCTGCAGGGCAAAGCAGTCGCGGAAGGTGAACACCAGCGACGCAAAGAACATGGCCAACAGCACCAGCATGGCCACCATCACCAGGGTGCTGCCGATCAGCGGGCCCAGCAGGCCGCCCATCACACTGGCCAGCAACAGGCCGGTGGTCAGCACGCCCATCCAGGCCAGGCCGAAGAGCGTGAAGGCGCCCTTGTTGCGCCAGCAGGCCACCAGGCTGAAGAACAGGCTCTTCACCGGGGGCACATGGTCCCAGTGCACCAGGGCCGGCGCATGCCAGAACAGCAGCGACAGCGGCAGGTAACCCAGGGTGAACAGCCACATCGCGCCCAGAAAGCGCTCGTCATTGAGCAGGTCGGCGCTGATGCGCCCGCCCACCAGGTAGAGCTGGGCAAACTGGCCGCCATCGAGCAGGGCCGTCAGCCCCAGCAGGCCCACAAAGCCGGCCGCGTACAGCGCGCCCAGCACCAGCATCGAGCGCATCTGCTGGTGGCCGGCGCGAAACGCGGTGACCAGGATGGTGGGCATCGGAAAGCGCCCGCGTGAGGCCTCATGGCTGGCCGCCATCATGCCCAGGGTGGCGCCGGGGATCAGCACCAGGGCCAGCACGCTGCCGATCCAGGGCAGGATGGTGCACATCGAGATCACGGCCATGAACATGAAGAACAGGCCAGACAGGGCGATGGGCTGCTTGAAGAAAGCCCTCATGCCCTGTTTGACCCACAAAAGGCCGGTGCGTGCGGGAACGATGTTCAGTTTCATGGAGCAACAGGTGGTCGCCCCGCGCCAGATGGCGGGGCAGGACGCGCTAATTTAACCGGGATGGGCCTCAGCTGCCGTTCGATGGGGGCTGGGGGGCCCGCTTCGACGGCGCAGGCCGTCAGGGGCGCCACGGCGCCGCGATGCGCTCACGCAGCACGCGTTCGAAGTGGGTCGGGTCGTGCGGCTTGAGCATGGCGGCCTCGCGCGGCAGGTGAAAGTCCCACAGCCGCGAGATCCAGAAGCGCAGCGCGCCTGCCCGCAACACTGCCGGAAACAGCGCCCGCTCGGCCGCCGTGAAGGGCCGCACTGCCGCATAGGCCTCGACAAAGGCCTGTGCCCGCGCTGCGTCGTGGCGGCCACTGGGCAGGTCGATGCACCAGTCGTTCAGGCACACCGCCACATCGAACAGCCAGGTGTCCACGCCCGCAAAGTAGAAGTCGAAGAAGCCGGTCAGGCGCTCGCCATCGAACATCACGTTGTCGCGGAACAGGTCGGCATGCACCGGGCCCCGGGGCAGGGCCGCATAGTCGGGCGCGGCGGCGGTGTGGTTCTGGAACGCCAGTTCGGCCTTCAGCAGGTCGGACTGGGCCGGCTCCAGGTAGGGCAGCACCACGGGCACGGTCTCGTTCCACCAGGGCAGGCCGCGCAGATTGGGCTGCTGGCGCTCGTAGTCGCGCCCGGCCAGGTGCATGCGGGCCAGCATGTCGCCCACCGCCGCGCAGTGCACGGCTTGGGGGGCCAGCTGGCTCTTGCCCTGCAGGCGGTTGACCACGGCGGCCGGCTTGCCGCACACCTGGTGCAGCACCTCGCCGCGGGCGTCGGCCTGCGGGTCGGGCACCGGAATGCCGGCCTGGGCCAGGTGCTTCATCAGGTACAGGTAGAACGGCAGCTGTTCGGCCGTCAGGCGCTCGAACAGGGTCAGCACGTAGTGGTTGGCGGCACCCTCGTGCTCGGCACTGGCGAAGTAGTTGGTGTTTTCAATGCCGCCCTCGATGCCACGCAGGTCGGTCAGCTCGCCCAGGTTCAGGCGGCGCATGAGTTTCTGTGCCTCTTCGCGAGAGACTTCGGTAAATACAGCCATCGGTCGGAAAAATGGGTTTCAGAACTTGAACACGTTCCACACGCGCTGGCCCAGCGGGCCGTTGTTGCCCTCCAGCGTCAGGGGGCGGGCGCGCGAGCCGTCGTTGGACAGCACTTCGTACTCGGGCAGCTGGGTGCCCTTGGGTTGCACGGTCACGCTCTGGGTATGGCCGCCGTAGCGCACCTCGTCCACCTTGCTGCCGCTGTCTTCCACGTGGATGTGCTGGATGCGCTGATCGCCCTTCAGGGCCGCGGGGGCGGCAGGGGTGGCTGGGGCGGTGGGCGCCGTGGAGGCCTCGGCTGGCGCGGGCGCGGCAGGGGCCTGGGCCCGTGCCAGCGGGGCACACAGGAGGGCTGCCGCAGCAGCCAGCGGGTAAATGAGAGAAAGGGTAAGGGCGCGCATGGACTTGATTGTAGGCAATGCACAATCGCGTCCATGCAAGACGAATCCCGCGACCCCGCCGAACAACCCACCGCCGCGACCGGTTCCGCTGGCGCCGCCGCCAGTGCCCCGCGCACCCTGCTGCTGGTGGATGGCTCCAGCTACCTCTACCGCGCCTTCCATGCCATGCCCGACCTGCGTGCCGTGCCGGGCGACCCGGGCAGCGCCGCCACCGGGGCCATCCGCGGCATGATCAACATGATGCAAAGCCTGCGCAAGGAAGTGCCGGCCGACTACGCCGTCTGCATCTTCGACGCCAAGGGCCCCACCTTCCGCGACGAGATCTACCCCGAGTACAAGGCCCAGCGCGCCCCCATGCCCGACGACCTGCGCAGCCAGATCGAGCCCATCCACGAGGTGGTGCGCCTGATGGGCTGGACCGTGCTCGATGTGCCCGGCGTCGAGGCCGATGACGTGATCGGCACCCTGGCCGTGGGCGCGGCCCGCCAGGGGCTGACCGTGGTGGTGTCCAGCGGTGACAAGGACCTGTCGCAATTGGTGAACGAGCACATCACCATCATCGACACCATGAACGGCAAGAAGCGCGACGTGGCCGGTGTCACCGCCGAGTTCGGCGTGCCGCCCTCGCTGATGATCGACTTCCAGGCCCTGGTGGGCGACACCGTGGACAACGTGCCCGGTGTGCCCAAGGTGGGGCCCAAGACGGCCGCCAAGTGGCTGGCCGAGTACGGCTCGCTCGATGCCCTGATGGCGCGGGCCGGCGAGATCAAGGGCGTGGCGGGCGAAAACCTGCGCAACACCCTGGGCTGGCTGCCCACCGGGCGCCAGCTGGTCACCATCAAGACCGACTGCGATCTGCAGCCCTGGGTGCCAGGCCTGCCCGATTTCTCGACCCTGGCGCTGCAGGCGCCGCAGACCGAGCCCTTGCGCGCGTTCTACGAGCAATACGGCTTCAAGGGCCTGGCCCGCGCTGTGGGCGGGGCCGCGGCACCGGCTCCGGCGCCCTCCAAAGCAGCCGCCAAGGCGGCCGCAGCGGCGGCCGACGACGGCGGCACCGGTGATCTGTTCGCCGAGCCGGCCCCGGGGGCTGAGGCTGAGGCGGCCCTGGCGGCCAACGAGCACTACGACACCGTGCTCGACTGGCCGGCCTTCGAGCGCTGGCTGGCCCTGTTGCAGACGGCCGAGTTGAGCTCGATCGACACCGAGACCACCTCGCTGGACGCGATGCGCGCCGAGATCGTGGGCCTGAGCCTCAGCGTGAAAGAGGGCTCTGCGGCCTATGTGCCCCTGGGCCACGATTACCCCGATGCCCCGGCCCAGCTGCCGCGCGACGAGGTGCTGGCCCGCCTCAAGCCCTGGCTGGAAGATGCCAGCCGGCCCAAGTTGGGCCAGCACATCAAGTACGACCGCCATGTGTTTGCCAACCACGGCATCGAGGTGCAGGGCTATGTGCACGACACCATGCTGCAAAGCTATGTGCTGGAGGTGCACAAGCCCCACGGCCTGAGCAGCCTGGCCGAGCGCCATGTGGGGCGCAGCGGGCTGAGCTACGAAGACCTGTGCGGCAAGGGCGTGCACCAGATCCCCTTCAGCCAGGTGGCCATCGACCGCGCCTCGCAGTACGCCTGCGAAGACGCCGACCTGACCCTGGCCGTGCACCAGGTGCTGTGGCCGCAGCTGCAGGCCTTGCCGCGCCTGCGCGAGATCTACGAGCTGGAGATCGCCAGCAGCGAGGCGCTCTACCGCATCGAGCGCAATGGCGTGCTGATCGACGCACCCACCCTGCAACAGCAAAGCCACGAACTGGGCCAGCGCATCCTGCAGCTCGAAAACGAGGCCTATGAGATCGCCGGCCAGCCCTTCAACCTGGGCAGCCCCAAGCAGTTGGGCGAGATCTTCTTCGACAAGCTGGGCCTGCCGGTGATCAAGAAGACCGCCACCGGCGCCCGCAGCACCGACGAAGAGGTGCTCGAAAAGCTGGCTGAAGACTACCCGCTGCCGGCGCGCATCCTGGAGCACCGCAGCCTGTCCAAGCTCAAGAGCACCTACACCGACAAGCTGGCCCAGATGGCCTTGCCCCGTGACGGGCGGGTGCACACCCACTATGCGCAGGCCGTGGCCGTGACGGGGCGCCTGTCCAGCAACGACCCCAATCTGCAGAACATCCCCATCCGCACGGCCGAAGGCCGGCGCGTGCGCGAGGCCTTCGTGGCCCCGGCCGGCCGCCTGATCGCCAGCGCCGACTACTCGCAGATCGAGCTGCGCATCATGGCCCACCTGAGCGGTGACGAGGCCTTGCTGAACGCCTTCCGCGAGGGCCTGGACGTGCACCGCGCCACCGCGGCCGAGGTGTTCGGCGTGGCCTTGGAGCAGGTCAGCACCGAACAGCGCCGCTATGCCAAGACCATCAACTTCGGCCTGATCTATGGCATGAGCAGCTTTGGCCTGGCCAAGAGCCTGGGCATCGAGACCAAGGCCGCCGCGGCCTACATCGACCGCTACTTCCAGCGCTACCCGGGCGTGCGCCGCTACATGGACGACACCCGGGCCCAGGCCAAGGCCCAGGGCTATGTCGAGACAGTGTTCGGCCGCCGCCTGTACCTGCCCGAGATCAACTCGCCCAACGGCCCGCGCCGCGCGGGGGCCGAGCGCGCCGCCATCAATGCGCCCATGCAGGGCACGGCGGCCGATCTGATCAAGATGAGCATGGTGCAGGTGCAAAAATTGCTCGATGCCGAACAGCGTGGCACCCGCATGATCATGCAAGTGCATGATGAACTGGTGTTCGAGCTGCCCGAGCCCGAGCTGGACTGGCTGCGCCAGGCCATTCCGGCGGTCATGGCCGGTGTGGCCAGCTTGCAGGTGCCGCTGCTGGCCGAAGTGGGCGTGGGCCCCAACTGGGACCAGGCGCACTGATGTCCGATGGCTCGGCGCCACAGTTGGTGCGCTGAGCGCGCAAAAATGAGAGAACTGCTTATTTGACGCGTTTGATTGGTTAGTATCAGGCAGTTCGGCACCAGACGCCGTTCGAAACAGGGTTTCAGGAGTTGTCATGGCCAGATGGAGGATGCCGCTGTGGGTCGCTCTGGCACTGCCCTTCGGGGGAGTGCTGCTGACTGCGATCGGCATCCTGATCGGGGCCCAGCGCCTCACCTCGGACCGCCTCATCGAGGCCAGTGGCCGCAACCTGCTGTTTGCCACCAGCGACCACATGCGCGCCGAGGTGATCAGCCACCTCAATGTCATCTTCACCCTGCAGCTCAGCATGGCCGACCTGCTGGCGCGCCAGGACCTGGTCCAGGGCGTTGACATGACGGCCGTGCAGACCCTCTTCAGCGGTCACTTCAAGTCAATCTACCGCCCTCACTTCCCCCAGGTCGGCATGATCCAGCTGGGCACCGAAAAGGGGGATTTCTTTGGCATCAAGATCGGCCCCGAGGGCCGCTTGCAGACCTTTCTGAAGGACCGCCGCACGGCCCAGCGCCTGATCAGCTACGACACGGAAACAGGGGCCGAGCAGGCCGTGATCCAGCGTTACGACCCGCGCCAGCGCCCCTGGTACACACCCGCTGCGCGCCAGGGGCAGCAGCGCTGGACGGAGGTCTACGTCTCCAGCTTTGGCGACTCCACCTCGATCTCTGCCACCACCCCGGTGCTGCGTGCCAACGGCCGCCTGCTGGGGGTGTTGGGCACCGATGTGTCGCTCAATGACCTGTCCGCGCTGCTGCGCCGACTGCCGCTGATGCAGGACCACCCCTCGGCCCTGGCCTATGTGGTGGACCCGCAGGGGCACATGCTGGCGCACTCGCATGTGGAAGAGGCCCGCCCGGCCAAGAAGGGGCAGATCCTGACCGCGGCGCAAAGTCGCCAACCCCTGGTGCAGACCAGTTTCGCCGCGCTCGATGCGATCGGCGAGGCCGAGGCGGCCGATTTCAGTGTGGAGCAGGGCGGGCAGCGCTATTTTGGCCGCAGCACCCAGCTGCACGATGAGCGCGGCCTGAACTGGCGCCTGGTGGCCCTGGTGGCCGAGTCCGATCTCAACGCCCAGGCCAGAGAGACCGCCCGGTTGGCCCTGGTGCTGGTGCTGGTGCTGTCAGGTGCCGGCTTGTTGGTGGGCTTGCTGGTGCTGCGCCGCATCGCCCATCCGATCCGCCAGGCCGCCAGTGCCGCCACCCTGCTGGCGGCCGGCCCCGAAGCCCCTCCAGCCGTGGTCGAACCCAGCCACATCCAGGAGATCGCCAGCCTGACGGATGCCTTCAATGCCATGTCACAGCGCATCCAGGCCCAGTTGGGTACGTTGCACGACATGGCCCTGCTGGACGCCGTCACCGGCCTGCCCAACCGCGAGGGGCTGATGGCGGCCTGCCGCTGGCCCGAGCCGCGTGAGGTGACCCTGCTGCTGTTCGGGGTGGACCGTTTCCGGGCCGTCAACGCCTCGCTGGGGCCGCGCGCGGGCGATGAACTGCTGCGCCTGATCGGGATGCGCCTGCGTTCGGCCTGCCCGAACGAGGCGCTAGTGGGGCGTATCTCGGGGGACGAGTTCCTGGTGGTGTTGCCCGGCACTGCGGGCGATGCGCGCACCGAGTCCTGCATCCGCACCTTGCGGGGCTGCTTCAACGAGCCGTTCCAGACCGACACCGACGAGGTGCTGGTGGGCGCCAGCCTGGGCGTGGTCAGTGCGCCGGCCCATGGGGTGGCGTTTGAGCGCGACCTGCTGCGCTTTGCCAGCGCGGCGTTGCAAAAGGCCAAGTCGGGTGAGCGGGGTCAGCGGGTCGACTTTGACGAGTCGCTGCTGGAGCGCAATCGCCTGGCCGCCGAGTTGACGGCCGACATGCATGTGGCGCTGGTGCAGGGGCAGTTCCAGGTCTACTTTCAACCCCTGGTCAGCCTGGACACCGGCGCCTTGTGCGGGCTGGAGGCCTTGCTGCGCTGGCAGCACCCGCAGCGCGGGGCCATCGGCCCGGCCCAGTTCATCCCCTTGGCCGAAGAGTCGGGCCTGATCGTCGAACTGGGGCATTGGGTGATGCGCCAGGCGGCCGTCGAAGTGGCCCAGTTGATGCGTGAGCACACGCTGGACGAAGGTTTCATCGTGCACGTCAATGTGTCGCAGCGGCAACTGGTGCAGGCCGACTTCATCGACCGCGTGCACGAGGTGCTGGAGCGCAGCGCCTTGCCGCCCCGCGCCCTGGTGATCGAGATCACCGAGAGCCTGCTGGTCGAGGACGACCCGGTCATGCGCGCCACCCTGGGCGAGCTGCAGGCGCTGGGCGTGGGCCTGGCCTTGGACGACTTCGGCACCGGCTACTCCTCGCTCTCGTACCTGAACAAGTTTCCCTTCACCGAGATCAAGATCGACCGCAGCTTTCTGGTGGCCGCGCAGCAGAACGCGCGCAGCGCAGCCATTCTCAAATCGTTCATCGACATCACCCACAGCCTGCAGGTGCCGGCCATTGCCGAAGGGGTGGAGACCGAAGAACAGGCGGAATTGCTCCGGGCGCTCAACTGCACGCTGGGGCAGGGTTACCTGTTCGGGCGCCCGGCGCCCATGGCCGAGATGTGGCGCCAATGGGTGCTCACGCATCCCCAGGTCGACGCCAGCGCCTGAGTTCGGACGCTGGGCGCTGTCAGTGGCGCCAGGCCCGCGCCACCAGTTCACCGCTGGGGGTGGCCGCGTGACCCAGCAGCGCTTCGAAGCGGGCTGGGTTGCCCACGTTGTCGCTGCCCAGCATGGCCAGGGTCTCGCTGCACCAGGGCACCGAGGCCGGGGCCAGATCGCCCAGGCGGGCGCTCAGTGCCGTCAGCACATCGGGCAGGCGCAGCACCCAGGCCGGCCCGTGGTCTGATTGGGCCCGCAGGCTGGCCACCAACTCGCCCAGGCTCAGCGGGGCGGGCCCGGTGCATTCGATGATGCCCCGCTGCTCCAGCGCCGGGCCCAGCAGGGCCACCACGGCTTCAGCCAGG
>Ga0208888_100413_pt1 | contig 20410 bp, 20 predicted proteins | sample LakWasM115_HOW13_2_FD_183929 | JGI IMG/M metagenome (GOLD analysis project Ga0208888, IMG submission 183929) | Freshwater sediment methanotrophic microbial communities from Lake Washington under simulated oxygen tension - Sediment Metagenome... | ecosystem: Environmental > Aquatic > Freshwater >...
CGGGCTGGCCAGATGCCGAACGGGTATCGGTTCCGTTTTTAGTATAAAAATTAGGTGCAAAGGCATCATGGTAATCATACTTTGATGTGGCTGGCGTTTGCTGAGCAAAGAGAATTCCAATCGGAATGCACAAGGTCAACAAGGTGATAATGTTGGTAGAAAATCGTTTCATGGAATAGTTTTTTGGTTTTGAGTGAATCAGTCGGATAAATTAATATTTGTTACAGTTCAAGAAAAAAAACTGCTAGGGAAGTCGCCAAGGTGGATCCAGTCGGTTCTTTCCCGCATGGTAAACAATAAGATGATGACCATCAGGATCATTGAAAGACGCTTCTTGCCATAGCGTAGCTACGTCGGTTATAGGAACGGTAATTTGATTGATATTCATCGCTTAATGAATTAAGAGCTACACAAATATAGAGAAATGAACGCTACCGTTTCCTACTTTATTGCTCCAATTCTTAGGATTTTCTTAAGACCTTTTACAAATGGATATTTGTGCTATATTTGTTTAAGATCTCATTAAATACCACTTTATAATGATTCGAGTTTACCCCAACGAGCTCTTCAAAGAGATACATTTTGAAGACAAGCTCAAGATGCGCTATGCGATTTCCAATGCCGGACGCATGATTAGTTTTAAAGAAAATTTTGTTGATGGAAGAGTACTTAAAGGCGGCTTAGTCGATGGCTATCGTGTATTTAAGTATCGGTTTAAAAATCAAGATGAAACGTACACCATCAAAAGGTTCTATTTTTTCCGACTCGTGGCTGAGCATTTCTTGACCAAACCTTCCGAAGATCACCTTTACGTTTTGCATTTGGATTTCAGTAGAGACAACGACAAGGTCAATAACCTACGCTATGCAACCCGAGAAGAGCAATTGGAACACTATCGCAAAAGTCCTAGAGTGATTCAGGCTAAAAAGAATTTAATCGAACACAACATTAAATCCGACGGTCGGAAACTTACCTCAACCAAAGTCATTCGCATCAAAAAAATGCTTAGCAATCCGAACCGCAAAACGCGAATTAAAATGATTGCCAAGCAGTTTGGTGTCAGTGAAATGCAAATTCATCGAATTCAAACCGGAGAAAATTGGGGCCATATTAAAATTTAATAGTCTTTCTCCTAAACCTGATTTGAAAACTAAGATAGCTACACTTCCATTGGAAAGCTTAGCTATCTTTTTTTGTGTCAAGATCAACCACTAATTCTTTTGAATAGCGCTTGACGGTTTTGTAACTACCATCGATATTGGTAAGGATAAACTGGATTCCAAAGGCTCCAAAGATAGAAGCAATTAGGATAATAATGAGTGACGCGAGAGATTCCATAATGGATGGCAGATTAAGTTGATGTATAGCGTTAAGGGTAGCTAAATTTATACAAACATCAATACCGTTCATCGACCACTTCTAAAAGTTATCTATTGTTATTAACAATTTCAATGGTAGAAAACTTGATTGGTTTTGAAGATTGTTACACGACCTTTCTAAACTCGTAAGACTAAAAAAAACCACTCGTAAAAACGAATGGTTCCTTTGAAATTATTGTTATCTGAAATGCTCTTGCAAAAAGTACTACCCTTTGAAGTAATAGTCTAAAATGGCAGCCAAGCGCAAACCGGCCTTCAAGATTTGGGATTGCACCAAAGGCATGTTAGTGTCGACATATGCCGCTGTCATCTGGTGGTCAGGAAGATTATAAACTTGAGGTAAGTAACTTCTTCCTTCCGTAGCCCAAGCAATAACATTAATCTTTTGAATCGTTGCAATTTCTTTGGCATTGTAATGAGTACTGTTCAAGCAGGCATCCAACGTCAGGTTTTTATATTCGATCATTTCGGTATCCCAAACGGCATGCAGGTTGGTTCCCTTACCAAAGAAAGAAACTTGATACGTATTGCCTCCTTTATCAGCGCCGTATCCTTCGTGCAACGGCTGGTGTAAATCTCCCACCAAATGAAACAGGTAAAACAATCGAATTTTAATATCTTCTTTCGACATATTCTGTTTGTGATCCAATTCTCTTAATGTTGTATTGAGACGTTTAATAATGTTATCGCCATCCGGTTCCGTAACGGGTGCTCCTGCTTCAAAATTGACATAATGATACGGTTTCATATAATCATAACTAGGATCTTTACGCTTGTCATCCATCCACGTAGCCGCCTCTTCTATCGTAGTACCATTAAGATAGTCCAAAACATTTTTCTTAGTGGCGGCATCTAAATAGTGAAAAGCGACTTCGGCCACCAACTCATGCCCCTTTTTTCCCCATGCGTAAGTACTTTGATTGCTACCAATAAGCAGCATACACACTATAAAACCCCATGATATTTTTTTCATCATAACCAACTTTTATTGTTTTAAGTAAGGAGCGAATGTAGAATATTTGGTCTGATAATAATGCGGATTTAACACTTTTTTATTGCTATCAAAGTCCACAAAAAATGGCTTCGCATAACAGCACAAAAAAACAGTTGCAAGAAAATCTCACAACTGTTTAACTGTCCGAACAACCTAGTTCTTCAAAAAGAACTGGTAGGATTCTTTATATTATTGTTTTACAAAACGTTTGGTTATCGATTTGCCATTTGACGAGATTTCTAAAATATAAATTCCAGCTTTCAGAGTAGCTACGGATAGGCTGTCGTTTTCAATCGTTCCTTTAGCCATTTCTTGGCCCAATACATTGTAAATATGATACAAAGCTTGGTTCGCCTCTGATACGAATAACTCTGATCCATTCACTGGATTTGGATACACATTTATTACAGTCGCGGCCGATGTAACACCAGTAATAGCAGGGCGCAATCCTAAGTCTCCACAAGTATCGATTGCAAAAGTATCCCATTCACTTGCCAAATTAAAGGTAGCATTTGGAGTCGTTACTGTAGCTTTTCTTCTAAGTGTTACATCAATAGCAAAATTAGCAGTTCCTCCATTAAAGGTTCCAATAATATCAATCAAGACCCCATTTTTAAACAAACCAATTGCATCGTTCCCATTATAAGTCATTTCATTGGCGGCAGTCGAAATGTTGGCACTAGCAGCATTGTAACAGGCTAAGGCTATCGAACTGTGAACAATTACGAATTTAGCATTGTTGTTCAAAATACCCGACAAGGCCAAGCCAGTACTCCATGCTCCTGCCCCATTAGTTTGCTTTTTCACTACGTAAGCCGACAAATCTATAGCGCTTCCTGTCGCATTTGAAATCTCTAATGCTTTATTGAAAGACGATCCTTCAATGTATTCTGAGAATAATAAATCCGAATTACCTCCCGTTGCTGCCAAAGTAGTTACGTTAGCAGTATTGCTTGCCACTGATACATTTCCAGCCGCATCTTTTGCTTTTACCGTAAACGCATAAGCCGTAGAGGCTGTTAAACCAGAAACTGCAAAAGTTGTAGCAGTAGTAGTCGAACCTAACAAAGCAGCTCCTTGATACACATCGTATCCCGTTACCGCAACATTATCAGTCGCAGCAGTCCAGGATAAATTAGTAGTAGTTTGTGTAGTTCCAGAAGCAGTCAAGCTAGTTGGTGCTGTTGGAGCCGTAGTATCTGCTGCCGCTAAAGTGGTTACGTTGGCGGTGTTACTAGCCACTGATACATTTCCAGCCGCATCTTTAGCTTTTACTGTAAACGCATAAGCCGTAGAGGCCGTTAAACCAGAAACTGCAAAAGTTGTAGCAGTAGTAGTCGAACCTAACAATGCAGCTCCTTGATACACATCGTATCCCGTTACCGCCACATTATCAGTAGCCGCAGTCCATGATAAATTAGAAGTTGTTTGCGTAGTTCCAGAAGCAGTCAAGCTAGTTGGTGCTGTTGGAGCCGTAGTATCCGTAGAACCTGCAGTAATGGTAAAATTCGTATTCGACACATCAAAGAAAATATGGTTGGTTCCTTTCACCATAATGCGGTTAGTGGTCCCTGGCGTATTCGGAATCGTAACCGCTTGTGTACCGTCGTTTGGAGTAGCGGCTAGTAAAGTGGTCCAAGTAGATCCAGCATTGGTCGACAGTAAGATATCCACATTAGCGCAATTCACTCCATTAGCTGTAGTTCCAGCCACTGCCCAAGTTACGGTTTGTGTGGATCCTCCTACATAAGAAACCGCTGTATTCGGTGAACTCACAGTAAACGGACCAGCAGTAGCATTTACAGTAACAATCATATCATCACTGTTGTTAGCCGGACCACCTGCGCGATTATCTCTAACGGTTACTCTAAAGTTTAAAGTTCTAGCAACCGATGGTAAAGCTTCAACAGTCAGTTCGGTACCTGCAGTGGTAGTTGATCCTGTTAACACCGATGCCATTTTTGGAAAATAACGGGTCGCAGTGGTCGTTGGATTATAAGATCTAAAGTTGACACCACTAGTCTTAGTAGCACTGGGTGCAGTTGCCGTGTTTTGAGAATCCATTTGTTCCCAGTCATAGGTTAAGGCATCGCCATTGGCATCCGTTCCTACGCCAGTTAACATAAACGGAGTACTTTTGGGAATCGTATAATCCAATCCGGCACTAGCTGTTGGAATAGCATTGCCTGTTACAGTAGTGGTTTGACAAGTGGTTGTTTTGATGTAATTGGTTACTTGTTGTATGCTAATCGCATGAAAATAAGGATCCGAATGCGGCTGTACATCTAAAGTAGTAATTCCAGCATACCCCATAATAGTGGATCCACTACCAGGCTCCATTTGAACGCCAGTACTCTCGTTGCTGTGGGTAAAGGTATGATTGGCTCCAAATTGATGTCCCATTTCATGGGCTACATAATCGATATCGAAGTTATCTCCTTGCGGAATAGCATCTCCCGGGGAAGTAAACCCACTACCCTTCCCTAGTGGCACTCCTGTAGTTGGGTTGATGCATACGCAAGCAATACAACCCGCATTTCCACCACCACCTGACGCTCCAAATAAGTGTCCAATATCGTAATTGGCACTTCCAATCACGTTGGTTAAGGTGGTTTGCAATTCTTGATTCCAAGCTCCACCTGCTCCAGCAGTAGCTGCAGAATATGGATCAGTGGAGGCGCTAGTATAAATGACCAAATCAGTATTGGCGATTAAGTTCATATGCACGCCGAAGTCTTTTTCAAAAACACCATTCACTCGAGTCATCGAATTGTTAATAGCGGCTAAAGCCAACGCTTTGGTCCCACCAAAATACGCCGTATATTCTCCAGTAACCGACATGGCCAAACGGAAATTACGCAATTTGCCATCATCGGCATTGGGTCTAGCCGCTAGAATTTGGTCTAAGTCATTATGAGCTGCCGCTATGACTTTGCACTCAAAACGGTTTAAAGTACCGGCCTTATCTGTTTTTCTATAAACAGCATACGAACTTAAATCGGTAGTGTAAGGTTCAATAAATTCAGCCGATTGATCTGCTTTAATTACCATGGTTTGCAATCCGAGTGGCGACAAACTGAAATAAATGGTAGCAGTAGGATTTTCGACTCCTTGTCCGACATAGGATTTAATATCTGGATAGCGCGCCGCCAATTCCGGTGCCATATTAGAACTTTCTTGAACACGAAAGTGCTCTAATTGTCCATCTGCATTAGGAAATGCCACCTGAACATTAGCATTGGTATTGTTAAATCGTTTGGGCGCATGGGCTACTTGTTGTAGCAACTGTTGAATGTTTAACTCAAAAAGTCTTGGGTTGGCAATCGTTTGTTTGTTCGCTACCATAATAGCATCGCTTCTCTTAACGGTAGTTTTCCAAAGATTGTTCCCTGTTTGGGCAACCGAAAAACTAGTGATCGCCAATATGGCCATCGAAAGTACTTTGTTCTTCATAATTTATTTTCGTTAGGTTTTATAGAAAACCAAATATAGGTAATTATGAAATACAATGAACTAGTTAACGATTGTTTGATAGTGTATTAATGTTGTGGTGATGAGTTGTTTATGATGCGTTGCAGCAAGACACCATGAGCAGTGGTGTTGTGGTGTTAGATACACCCTACAGTCAAAACTATTTACGAATTTAAACCGTCAGGTTTTTGGGTTCTTCTTTTAGCATAGAAGGCTCCGAGGGTTTCGTTGATTTCCTTTAACAAGGGCGTAAGTGCAACCATTTTACCGGTCACATCTAAAGTAAATTGCTTCTTACAAGTCTTACATTCGAAAGCTTCAAAATGGGAAGTATACTTTTGAATGGACCGCAATTTATGTCCAACAAAGCGACAAAAGCAGTAAGCTTCAAAATTAAAATCAGGAGTTGTAGCCATAAGACTAGCGTTTGGTTTTAAGTTAAGTTTTTAAAGTTTAAGCTATAGATTTGGGAATCGGTGCTTCAGTAGTTTGCTGGCGCATACTCTGTAACTATAAAACAATCCTTTTTTTAAAAACCCTACTTTCAATAAGTTAAATTAATTTTTATTAAACACCTACGCACCATTTAAACCAGATCACTAAATTTTATGCCTATGAGCAGACCACTTGTCGCTAACTCTTCGTTATTTTTGTGTGGTCGATCTTCTTTAACCCTATCCCAAGACATTTACTACTTATGGCAAAAATATTCATCACTGGCTCTGCCGACGGACTCGGACAAATGGCAGCAAAATTATTGGTTCAACAAGGTCACCAAGTGGTGCTGCATGCCCGAAATGAAGAACGCTCGAAAGATGTGCGGATACTAGTTCCACAAGCTGCTCAAGTAGTAGTTGCCGATCTTTCAAGTATTGCCGCAATCATAGGCTTGGCAAGAGAAGTCAATACACTTGGCCCTTTTGATGCCATTATCCACAATGCTGCGGTATTTAAAGGAGTGGAAACGAAACGTAGTGAAGACAATCTACCCATGACTTTCGCCATAAACACTCTAGCGCCCTATATACTGACTTGTTTGATTGACAAGCCAAAACGATTGGTTTATATGAGTTCCGATATGCACAAAGGCGGGGATCCCCATCTTACTGATTTAACGAATGGTACCTTCCAATCTACCTATTCCGATACCAAATTACATGACCTCATCTTGACTATGGCCGTTGCCAGAAAATGGCCGGATGTATTGGTGAATGCTGTACATCCGGGTTGGGTACCCACCAAAATGGGCGGTGCTGGTGCGCCAGATGATCTTGATGAAGGTTACCTTACTCAAACCTGGCTGGCAGTGAGCAACGACAGCGAAGCGAAAGTGTCTGGTCGGTATTTCTTTCATCAAAAAGAAACCGATTTTCTACAAGTTGCCAATGACATCATGGTACAAGAACAATTGCTAGCACTTTGTGAGCGCATAAGCGGAATTCCCTTTCCGTCTTGAGTATTCTGACCGCCGTATTTGCATAGTATTTTCTCGCTTGTAATTTTATCTTATGGGAGTTAACCGTATAATTGAATTGCAACAGGTCTATATTGGTAGTTATTAAGATTGTTCTCTAAATATAGTCTCCTTTCCTGTACTTTTAGTTACCGGAAGCAGTTGCTTGTTTCCGTATGAACCTCTTAATCGTGATGGGATTGTTTAGTGCACAAACAAAGCAATGGCAATTTCGAGCACAATTAAAATGATAATCACCCACTCTAAACGAGAGCTTTCCCGCACATTTAATACATCGGTGAACAAGGTTAGGTTATCTTCAATAATTTGCAATCGGTAATCGATGTCCTTAAATCGGGTGTTGATTTCAAAATTGGCCTTGAGTTGCCGGTTTAAAGTATTGAGTTCTTCGTTGTCCCAAACCAAATTGGGGTCGTCTAAAACATACAAGTTGTCGATAATACTATTTTTTACATTGAGTACTTTTCCGATATACTTCAGTAAATTGATTTTGGAAATCGACAACTTCCCGTGACGCTCCAATTCTAAAATATAGTGTTTGGATGAAGTAATCATCTCATCGGTAAGTGCTTCATAATACTCTAACGCCACCGATTGTCCCGTGTTTAAAGTAATAATCCGGACCAAGGATGGCGTAATTGCCGGTACAGTGACGACATTATTCTTGACGATACTGCTCTTGAGTTCGGTGTTAGTTTCTATCTGGTATTCTTCGAATAAAGGCGCTTCAATACTCGTGTTCGTGTGCTTCATAGCGAATGCCAGCAATTCGGTTTTGGCAAGCTGATTGTAATTAGCCAACACAATCACCCCATAATCAAAGATGTAGAGGTACTGATTTGTTTCGGGAACGGCGTAAAAAATTTCAGATTGCGTACCAAAATGCTCCACCAAATGAAAGTCTTCTCGAAACTTTTTGATGTTAAAGGATTCCGCAATTTGAAGCGCTTCAATTTTTAAGATCATAGTATTTTGTTTCGTTCAAAGGTAGTGAAATTGGAATTTTTAATGCTATAACTAGTCATCACCATGCTATAGAAAGGATAACAAATAGGGATACCAAAACCCAAAGAAACATCGTGACCATACAACCAACAGAAGTGCGGTTGTAGACTCGGTTGTAAGCCGCTTTTTTAGGATTAGTGAGCCATCCCCAACCTCTTGGTGCTTTCAGACACAATTGCTGCTGCACGATTCGTTTTACCGAAGTCCGGGCAACAATTCTTTTCGTAATGGAGGGGATTCGGAGTCCGAATTTCATATTTTAGGGGATTAGTGAAGGGAATATTTTGGACACCAAATGCTATTTGGCTGTTGGCTCTCCAAACTCTTTCACCCGTTCGCCTTGGATATACATTTTCGAAGTATTAAAATGAATGGAAAACTCTACAAAATTCCAACCCGTTTCCGCATCATTATTCGCGCTGTCGGTATATTGATACCACAGCGTATAAGCCGCACTATTATAGCCTTTTATGAAGGTCAGCGTTCCACTTTCATTACATTCCAATCCCCAAATCATCGCTCTTTTGGGCTGGTCGTGCAACTGGTAAATTCCCGTTCCTCCCCCGTTCAGTTCGACAATGGGTTCGGCTCCTTCAAATAAATAAGTCCCTGCAATGGGAAAATCGACACTAGTCGTCACGTATTTTACCCCCAACTTGGTCTTAATTTCTGTAACAGAGTTCTGTGCAAAGCCGCTGATGGTGATTAGTAATATGAGCGCTGGAAGTAATTTTTTCAATAGCATAAAATATATTTTTGGTGTCCGTCACTAATTCTCTTTTTGTTTCTCCACGGTACTACAAAACCGTTAATGGTGATGTTGCTCCTGTCTTGCCCTCTTTTGCATTTTAACTTTTATAAAAGTATAAAAAAATATATTAAGTTAGGTTTAACGAAGGTAAAGGAATAGCTACCCTTCTATTGATATAATCCATAGAAAATATGCCATTACAGCCCGCAATTTCCCATTTACTTAATTCACAGCTGATTTGCAAGGCGACGCCTCTTAGTAACTCGGGAGTAAGCGTATCTCCTCTTGACTGTTCGTCACCGTTGAAACTCTACTCTCTTTTATACAAGCTCCTTTGTCATCTTTGATTTTACAGCTCACTACAATCTCGTCTATCAGTTGCTTATTTTTGTCCTTGATTACTATTTTAGTGAGCTCGTGGTTCGTGTAATAATAGTACTGCGTATAGAATGTTGTAAAATTTTCTACTATTTTCTCGATGGTTCCGTCCTTGTGATAGTAATAAATCGCTTCATTTTGTTTGTATTGTTTTCTAGTATAGCAACTGATGCGTTCCCGTCGTTTGGGTTTCCAGCGCGTTTTGCAATAATAAGGCTCTTTATCGGGGTACGTTTCCACTATAAACCACAACTTCTTTCTCGTTTCCTGCACCAAACGGCCCGAAGAATCTAATGTTTTAGAGTATTGAATACGACCATTCTTGGTAAAAACCAGTATTTTCTTCAGCAATAGCTTGTACTGATTGTGTTCAACCTGATAGTGTTCCTCGATAGCCGACTTGATACCCTCTGGCAATAGTCGTTTCTTACTTTCTTTTTTAGAAGCACAAGACGGTACAAGTAGGCATAAGGCTAATAACAATAAAACTCTCATAATTATGCCGTTTCTAACGCTAGAAATACGAAGGTGATTTTGACCCCTATTCGGTTTGTTTCAGAAAATGCGCAGCAATGTTCAAAGGTCGCATGCTATAGCGTTTCTTGTGGCGGTGCCCCCCACTCTTATTGAGTATTTTCTTAAGCAATTTTAGAGTATCAATAATAAAATCACCCTTATTTAGCATCACACAATCAGCCTTGGCGGCATGAGCGGCATCGGTGACCTCAGATCGGGTGGCAATGCCTAATTTGCTGAAAGTTTCCAATACTTGTGTGGCCCAAATAACGGGTGTATTCGCCGCTTCGCAAATCCATAAAATCTCATCTTGTATTTCGCTCAAACGTTCCACACCAATTTCAACCGCTAAATCGCCGCGCGCAATCATGACTCCGAAAACCTCTTCCGTCATGGCTTCTAACAAAAGCGCCGGTAAATTAATTACAGCTTCTGGTGTTTCTATTTTCAAAATTAAATAGGGTGTGCGCTCCTGCCCTTCAAAAGCCTCTTTGATTAGCTTGAGATCAGAGGTGTTTCTCAAAAAACTACACCCGGCCAAATCTGCATTGGCAGCAATAAAGGGGATGGCTCTATAATCTGCCTCCGAAAGCACCGGTAAATCTAAAAAAGTATCGGGCAAATTGAGGCCTTTCTCTTTCTTGAGGCAGGCTTTTTTTGAAGATATTCTGGTAATTTTCAAATAGCTTTCCCCCTTGTCGATTAGTAATATTCCTTCGAATTTCCCATCATCGATAATCATGCGGTCTCCTTCTTGGATCTGTGATATTACACCCGATTCGTCACAAGAAATCGCTCTCTTATCATGAGGTACCGGCACTCCCTTTTCGACAAGCAAGATTTCATCACCTAAGGCTATTTTCAATTTGCCACTTTTTTTGCCTTTGCCTGGCAATGCGACACGCATCTTGGGACCTGCTATATCCATATACAATTTACAAGCGCAACCACTCTTGTCCATGGCCAAGTGCAAGGTGCGAATGAGTTGGTTCCAGTTGTTCTCATCACCGTGGGCGCAATTGATTCGGGCCACGTTCATACCGGCCTTAAGTAATGCAATGACTAGGTTGACATCGTTCTCAAAGGAATTGTCTAAGGTGACCATGATGTAGGGTAAGGACGTCACTTTTTTAAAACCAAAAAGCGTCGAGGTATTTTTGTTTAAAGTGAGTTGCGCTGCATGATAATCGAAATGTGAAAGTGACTTTTCTTTTAAGGTAGCCCCCAGGCGTTGGCGGATGGATTGAACTTGCTTCAAAATATGACTTTCACTACTGGTTAAACTAGAAAGTCCTGCTTGATGCAAATCGTCTTGCAATAACCGAACATCTTCATTTCGTAACGCTAGGTATTGAATGAGATTGGTTGCACTATTTTGTTGGGCCATCGGCAGTGAGGTAATCAGCTTTTCACGAAGTACTGCGGCGTGAGTGATCTTCATTTCAAGAAATTCCATGTCCTGTTGCAACTGGTCTAAATTTTCCATAACGTTATTGTAATAGACAAATTTAAAGACTCTCGGAGTTTAAGAAGGTGACAATTATCAGGATAAGGTTTGAACGGTCCGATTTGATTCCTGCAAATGCTTTACTTTGCAGCGCAATTTTGATATATTTTAGCGAAGGGGTAAACCAATTGCTGTTGGGTGGCGCTTCAGTAATGCCTAATTCGTCTTTCGTTACCGTTAAAAGTTGTTGTCTTAACCTATTGGCTATAGTAGAATGTATAGTTTTATTTTGTCCTGGCAATCTTGGCTCTTGATTCTTTGCTCTTAGTTCTAAACTAAGGTTTTATAATCCCCAGAGACTCACTTCTATGATAGTAAGTCTCTGGACTGAATGGCTTGTAGTGGAAAGCAGTTTTATGAAGTAGTCTCAAGTACTTCGGTACTCCTTTTTATGGTTGTTGTTTTGTTTAGAACACTATGGAATTTTCTTCAGAATTGGGGGATTCAAATTCTCTAGTTAGGTGATCTTCTTTGGGTACAAAGGTCTCTTTATTAGTTTGTTTGGCTCGAAGAGCCATTTTATTCTCAACGATGTCGGTAACGGTATAGCCCCACGCTAAGAGCGCTAGCACTCGTTCGGCACTGAAACCGTGAAATAGGGTTCCTGTTAAGAGTGTTAGAGCGATACCGACTCCAAAGCCAACAAAGATACTCCCTAACTTACAAGTCGAGAGGTTCTCTTCTTTGTAATGGGTTAGGGAGACTCTTTTACTGTATAATTTACGTAACCCAATACATACCCGTACTACTTGACCCGCCACTCCTAAAATACCACTAATGAGGAGTGACAGTATGGCTTCGCTATTTGTAGTAAGGAACTCCATTTCGTACTGGTCTTAAATTATAGTGTAAAATTATCGGATTGGTAAAGAACGTACAATAGGGAAACCCCTAGAAATAAAAGTTTTTCCCCTAGTCGGTTTTTAAAAATCGGTCAATACCATTAACAAAAAAGGTGTTATATTAGCCCGTAAAATAAGGGAACTAGGGGTTTCCCTAGTGCGAATTAGGGGTTTCCCTATAGGATGTTTCGGATAAATAATAGACTTTTAACACCTTAACTTTTGTACCTACTTTACACACCAATCCTATGAGAAAATTTGCCCTTATTGTCGTTATCATGCTGACGTTGTTCAGTTGTAAGAAACATGTCCCTGAAGCCCGGGAATCGTTAGTCGCAGCGCCACCTTGCATTACTATGGCCGGTTACGATTCTTTAAGTACCATTGCCTTAAAGGCCGCTTGGCTGAGGGATCACGGTGCTGAGGTGTGTCCAAATCTGCTGAATGACGCTGAAAAAACTCATCTAGTAGTAGACACTACGGTCGTTCCTTATCCCGATGCTAAGACGTACATTATGCAATGGCAAACATTGGATAGTTTGGTTGGTAACTATATGTATCAAAAATATGTTAGTTTTGAAGTGGATTCAGATCGTTCGATTACGAATGTGGTTTTGGTTCCCGAATATAAGGACAATGGGTTGTGTTATTCGATTCCGCTTTTTCGAAGTATTGTAGATCTTTATCAACTTTCGCCCACTAGTGAATTTGAATTTATCTCCGCCAAAGTAGGACCAAATGAAACCATTGCTATCCGTTTTAAAGACAATAGCACCGGTGATGTGATTTACTATGATTATACAATTGAACCGAAATAATTTTTAATTTATTTTAATACCCATGCTGGTCAAACTACTCTCGCTACTCAACATTGTACATATTGTTCTGCTCTTTACGTTTTTCTTTGCGTTTTTTGGATTGGATTGGAAAAACCGGACGTATGTCTATGTAAAAATTATTTTATTTACTTTTTTATGTAATGAAACGATTGATATAATTACAGGACTTTATAATTGCGGAACGGGGATTAATATGTCTATAACCAATTTAATTCACTTCTCGATATGGTTATTAATATTGAAGGATACTGCTCGCTACCCTACCTTGATGAATGGCATCATCATTGGTTATATCACCTTTGGCTTGTGTAATTTATTTTTTGGAGAAGGTACTGTTCATTTTAACTATTACACTTTTATTTTGGGAACGTTACTGTATTTGATTGTTTTTATTATCGAAAGTTTTTACCATTTGAATAAAGAGCATTTTTCATTTTTTACTTCAAATCATTACATCTTATTAGTAACTCCGTTAGTTTTCTTTATCGGATTGAGTTTGATTTTTGGTTTTAGAAGCCGGTCACTAAATTTTACCATTTTGTTTGGGACGTTTCGACTATATAAAACGGTGATGTATATTTCTAATGCGTTTTACTATTCCTTGTTTAACCTTTATATTTACCGAGAGTACAAAAAAGAACGCCTATGAATCTTGAAATAGCCATCGGAATTGTTGTTGTGTTTTTATTAGTTTGTTTGGTCATCTTGTTTTGCGGGATTTTGATCAAGCTTTATATTAATAAAGTCAAAAAATACACGGAAGTAATTTTTCAGAAAGACTTAGACTTCCAGAAAACACTCAACACTACTATTTTGGAAACGCAGGAACAAGTCTTAAAGAACATTTCGCAAGACTTGCATGATGATGCTGGGCAGCAATTAACGTATATTAATTTTCAATTGGAGCATTTGAAATTGGATGCTCCGGAGCTACAAAAGCAATTAGAGCCAGTTTCTGAGTCGGTTGTACAGTTATCGAAATCGATACGCGGCATCAGTCATTCCTTAAACACGCATTTGCTGCGGCAGCATGATTTGATTAAAGCCATTGTTGCTGAAGTAACCCGTATGCAAAACAATTCATCATTGACTATTGACCTTAAAGTGGTGGAAGATGCCAAAAAAACATTTACTACTCAAGAACAAATTGTGATCTACCGGATCTTTCAAGAAATTATGAACAATATTCTCAAACATGCCAAGGCTTCTCAAATCAACATTACACTAACGACCACTCCGTTTTTTAGTTTAACCGTTCAGGATAACGGGAAAGGTTTTGATGTGGCGGCATTACCCAAGAGCACGTTGGGATTGCATACCATGATTGAACGAGCGGCTTTAATAGCCTATCATTTACAATATGAATCCGCCTTAAACCAAGGAACTACTTTTATACTAACCGAAAATACCACAACCTAGGCCATGGAAAAAACTACTATCGCGCTTATTGATGATCATAAAATTGTACGTCAAGGTTTGAAAGAATTGTTGGAGCGCATGGGCTCTTACGAAGTCACTTACGAATTTGAAAATGGAGAAGATTTTCTAAAGGCCCTGCCCTTACCCACGCCGCCCGACTTGTATATTTTAGATTACTCGATGCCCAACCTGAACGGCGTGGAAGTTTTGGCGCTGCTGGAGCAATACCCTGACGAATATAAAGTACTTTTGCTCACGCAACATTTTGACGAGCATATTATCAGCGCAGCCTATCAGCATGGTGCTCGCGGGTTTCTGCATAAAAACTGTACGGCCAATGATTTGAAATTTGCGATTGACAATATCGTCACCATCGGGTATAACAACATTGCCGAAATTTTGAAACGATTGAAACGGCATGATGTCGATGTAGCAAGAGAAGATACTGCCGATGCTCCTGAAATTGTAATTTCGGATCGCGAATTGGAATTTCTCAAGTTGGTGTGTGATGAGCGCGAACTGACGTATGAAAAAATGGCGGAGATTATGGGATTGTCGGTCAAATCTATCGAAGCCTACCGTTCGGTCTTGTTTGAGCGTTTTAAAATCAAATCTAAAGTTGGCTTGGTGTTGTTTTCCTATAAAAACAAATTAACCGAACCTTTCTTATAACGAAGAACGCAGCGATCAATGTCACTTTTCAAGTATAGTGTCGTTTGTCGAGTCGTTTGTCGCCTTTTCTAGGCACTTTACAGAGCGCTTTTTCACAAAAAGGGTTTTTGGTCCGTTCAACGATTTTAATTTTTTTATTGGTACGCTGTGCTTAGTTTTGACATCAATATCACTAACACTAGTTCCTATGGATCCAATTTCTAATCCGCTCTACCGCAACGACTATATCGAAGGTTATTCCATTGGTTTGAATCCTTTTTTGCAAATAGCGCCACCTGTATTGAAAAAAAGCGATGCTTTTAGTTCGGGTTTTACCTACGGTCGTTTAGAATACGAACGCTTGAATGGGCCGTTAGCCTTTGGCGTTCCTTTAAAAATTGTGACCGACAAAGTGCTGGAAGAGTTCCTTCTGGCCGGGATGTTGGGCATGGGTATCGATGCCGATGGGTATACCGCACACCAAATGAATATTCTGCAACAGTGGTATCAAAGCGGTATAGAAAAATATGACCCGAATGAAAGTCTGTATTTATTGGCTTTTCTAGAACATCACGGGATTGAGACTTTATAAAGTAAGATTGATTGCTACAAATTTCTTTTGATATTGTAGTTTAGTATTGAACACGAATTCCACCAATTGACACGAATCACTATCGTTCAATTGGTGGAATTTTCTTTTTTTGATCCTGTATTATAGGAGCGCTATAGCCTTTAGGATAGGTACAATTCTCGTAGCTTTAAGCTTAGTAATCTGCCACTATAATTTTACTAGCATACACTTGCTTTCCTTTTTGTTCTAATTGAATGAAATAAATTCCACTTTTTATGTTTTCTCGAGCTACAGTAATTTTATGACCGTTGAGATGTTCCATTTGCTTTACGACTTGGCCCAGTGTATTGTACATTTTCAAAGTTGCATTTTCAAGTACAATTTCTGACGCTATGGTCAACTCTGTTGCAAATGGATTCGGTGAAAATGTTACAGTTGGTTTAGTAAAACTGACCTGATTGGTGGCTAACATAGTACAATCTGTGGCCGTTGGTTGCCCGTTCGCGATATTGTGATTGTATATATTGACGCCACCTTGCGCGCTACAAGTCAAATAAACATACGGATCGGATAGCAATTCAAATTGTGGCTTAAAAGGATGGCGGTTGCTTCCTACTCCTTCCACCCAGGTTTCGCTATTTCCAGCGAAATTTCCGATGTAATGAACTAAAGAAAAGGAACGACGAGTTCCTCCATTCACATTGATGGTATTGATTGAAGTCACGACATAGTCATTTCCGTCAGACAATACAATATGATTGGTCAATTGCAAACTAAAATCATACAGTAATTGGTCGGCATTATTGACGCGGCGATAGACTTTTTTAGCGGCGACATCTTCACGAAGGTAGACATCCGTACTGAAAATAGGATCGAAGAATTTCTTGTAGGTATAGGGTCCGATAGTGACATCAATGGCTGGATTTACCACAAAATCTTGAGCTCCACCAAAACCGGCTACCGTAATGTTCCAAGTAGAATTATTAAGCATCGGGACGTATCCTTGCGCATTGGTGGCTGCATTGCAAGCCATTAAAATAAAGGTAATAAAAAGTAGTTTTGTTTTCATAAATAGAGTTTGTTTAGGTTTTTCTTTTCAGATTTTAAAGCTAAGCTTTTTTTGTTTACTTCCATATTTTAAAATTGAGTCTGAACTCTTTTTTTTGAATTAGCGTACGCCAATCGATAAAAAGCAAGCCACTTAGCAAGAGTAATCCCACCAGCACACTAACCAACGATTGCCAATGCATGCCGCCGTGCAACATAGATTCGGCATTTTCGGTACCGTATTTTCCGAACAAAACTAAGACCGTATCGCTAGTAAATTTGCCTACAAAGAAAGCGGGGATAATATAGAAGGGACGAATTTTTGCCATCCCAGCGGCTACAAATAAGGGGGTTGTTGGCAAAGGCAACAAAGAATAAGCGATAATTACCAATTGGCTTCTCCAACCTTTTTCCTTGAGAATTTTGCCCAAATATTGGACGTCTTCGTTTTTGCTGGGATTGAATATTTTACCGGCAATCAGCGGAATGTAAAGCGTCAAAACATAACGTCCTAGAATAGAACCTGCAACTCCTAGCAAAATGACCATCCAAATATTGAGACCAAAAAGGATTTGCAAAAAGACCATGATGGTAAATGCCGGCGGAGAAGGAAAAGGTACAACATCCAATAAAAACGCTCCAAAGAAAACTAGAAAATACTGCCACCACATAGGTCTGTTGGGATTTGAAACATTAATGCAATACTTCGTATAGTTGCGGTAGCCACGCATTTTGTACTGCCTTACACAAAGGTACGCATAGTTCTCCGGGAAATTTCACCCTCAAATCATAAAAGAATGGCTAGTCTTTCATCATTTTGTACTGCACTACTTTTTGATCTTTACGAACCAACACCACGTAGATTCCGGAATTTAAACTAGAGAAATCTTGTTGCTCCAAATTTGCTCCTTGGTAAATCATTTGACCCAGCGAATTTATAACCGTATAGTGAGTACCTTGCTCTTTTTGATTGCTCTTAATTTGCGATTGAAACGGATTCGGGTACAACACTACAGCATTATCCGTCAAAAATTGATTGGTTGCTAACATCCCAATCACTACGGGAATGGTAACGGTATTGGTATATGTGCCATTGCTGGCGGTTAACTGCACTTGATAGACCCCATCGGCTGCAAAGACATGCGAAGGAAACTCGTCAGTGCTCGTATTAGAGCTGCCGCTACTTGGATCGTTAAAGTCCCACGAATAAGTAGTGGCATTTTGACTTAGGTTCTGGAAATACACGGTAGCACCCGCCGTCGGATTTAAAGGGGAATAAGCAAACAAAGCGGTAGTTTGAAAGTCGCGTTGATTGTCTAAATAAACAACGTTCGTGGTGGTCCATGTTCCTGCATTATTGCTTTGAGTAACCGTCATCACGGGTTGTTTCTTAGCAGGATCGAACCATTTGAATTCTCTAGTGGTGCGTATCGAACGAGGCAATCCATTTCCAGCCAGCGCAATGGTATCGTTTTGAATCAAATTGGTTTGCACCCGAAGGACATTAGCAAAAGTTCCGTAAGGCGTGGTGAGACTACCCCAGCCATCTACACTATTCCCTCGCTCAATGGTTGTGTCTTGGTACAAAAGTCCGGAGATGTTGATGGTAAAAGCGGCATTGTCGCTATCAGTGTTGGAATACTGTAGTGGAAAATGATAAATCACATCGGGATCGGAATACTGATTGGTCACGGGCACTTGCAAGCCGTTGTAATCAATTTTATAAGCGCTCCCCACTTGCTTTAAATCGGTAGTTGATTTTTTGAAATAATCGTTGCTATTAGTGATTCCTATGAATTGTCCGAACGCATTCAAAGAGCGCGACGCATTGTCGGTAGAAGATAAATTGGTGTTGACGGTATTGAACAGAAATGCCCAGAAAAAGCCGGTCGTACTGGGGTTTCTATAGACCAATTGCGACTGTGACGTACCCGTTAAGGTGCCAAAGTCCCAATTGTAATTGGTTCCTGTCGTTTCAAAATCTAAACCGAGATTACTAGCAGAAGTAAAATAAAACGAATCTCCAATAGCTGCATAATTCGCCGCGGTATAAGAAGATTGCGCTTGCATTGGTAGTAATGTCAAACCTAAAAAAATCGTGTAGAGTTGTTTCATCATAAATGAATTTTGAAAATTCTTTTTTAAATTGCCTTTCAAAAATAGGAAACTTTTTTCCAATAAACGTCTCAAAATCAAATTGAATTGCATTTATGGAATACATCCAAAAGACAAGGTGCATTCTTGGTGAAGGCGGAACTTTACAATAATTTTAAGAACTCCTCGTTGAAATAGTACTACATTGCCTTACCCTAAAAAATGGAATCTAATGGATCAAATTAAAATACTTTGGGTCGATGATGAAATCGATTTACTAAAACCGCACATCTTATTCTTAGAGAAAAAAAACTACTCGGTGACCACTTGCAATAATGGTCGGGATGCGATTGATGTGTTTGAAGAAGGCAATTTTGATATCGTTTTTTTAGATGAAAACATGCCGGGTATGAGTGGTTTGGAAACCTTGGCGGAAATCAAAGAAAAGAAATCGGCTACTCCAGTCATCATGATTACGAAAAGTGAGGAAGAATATATCATGGAAGAAGCCATCGGTTCCAAAATTGCCGATTATTTGATCAAACCGGTAAATCCGAACCAAATTCTATTGAGTATCAAGAAGAACTTGGATCACTCTCGTTTGATTTCTGAAAAAACAACCTTAGATTATCAGAAGGAATTCCGTAAGATTGCTATGGAAATGGCCATGGTCAATACCTACGAAGCTTGGGTGGAGTGTTATAAAAAACTGCTTTTTTGGGAATTGGAATTGGAAAATATTGAGGACCAAAGCATGGCAGAGATTTTGGAATCACAGAAGGTCGAAGCCAATGTGCAGTTCGGAAAATTCATTGAACGCAACTACGAAGATTGGTTCGAACCAAAAGCCGACAAACCCATACAATCGCATACTTTGTTCCGCGAATTGGTCGTTCCAGAGTTGACTAAAAAAGACAAACCTGTCTTGTTTGTGGTGATCGACAACTTGAGATATGACCAATGGAAAGTCATGGAAAGTGTGGTGAACACCCATTACAAATTGGAAAAAGAAGTACCCTATTACGCCATATTGCCTACAGCGACACAATATGCTCGAAATGCCATTTTCTCTGGATTGTTACCCATTGAAATGGAAAAGCAGTTTCCGCAATATTGGAAAAATGACGTGGAAGAAGGCGGGAAAAACTTGTATGAAGCGGAGTTTTTGACCGCTCATTTGAAGCGATTGGGATTAAACATCAAACAAGAGTATTTCAAGATTACCAATTTAACCAATGGGAAGAAACTGGCCGAGAACTTCAAAGGATTAAAAGACAACCAACTGATTACGGTGGTATACAATTTCGTCGATATGCTTTCGCATGCTAAAACAGAAATGGATGTGGTAAAAGAATTGGCCTCGGATGACAAAGCGTACCGCTCGTTGACCCTGAGTTGGTTTAAGAATTCTCCTCTTTTAGAAATTATTCAACAAGCTCAAAAAATGGGCTTTAAGTTAATCATTACTACAG
>Ga0208888_100414_pt1 | contig 20190 bp, 20 predicted proteins | sample LakWasM115_HOW13_2_FD_183929 | JGI IMG/M metagenome (GOLD analysis project Ga0208888, IMG submission 183929) | Freshwater sediment methanotrophic microbial communities from Lake Washington under simulated oxygen tension - Sediment Metagenome... | ecosystem: Environmental > Aquatic > Freshwater >...
CCATCTCGGCAACGCCAGTTAAGTTGATTTTTGCATTGTTTTTAAAATTGCCTTTAAACGTTCGGGCATCAACTCGACCTTGAAATTCGGTTTTTTTTGCTGCCAAAAGACTGATTCTTCCGGAACTTTTGATATTTCCAAAAAAAGAAGCTCCTGTATTTAGGGCGATTTTACAATTTGAAGCGTTTACCAGATTCATAAGGACAATTTTTGATTGGGAACTGGCGTCGAAAGATTCGACATCCCTAGCATCCAAATAAACTTTTATTTTTTCGTTTGAAGCGATTTTACTTGTAGTATTCATATATATTCGAAGTGTTTTGCCTTTGATTTCGGTTACAACATGATTCAAGGTAATTTCACTTTGCGCTTCCACTCGTAAGGAGGGAATGTCACTTTCGGTATAAAGAAGTTCAATTCCATTTTGTACTTCAACATTTGAAAAGGCAGAAACGGTTCTGTCTTCGGTTACTTGTGCTTTTGCTAACCATCCAAATAAAAGGATTGTTAGCGTGGAGATGATTTTTAACATGATTTCGTTTTTTTGATTGATGATTGATTTGTTGATTACTTTTTGATGATTGAAATGCGATTACTTATTTTATGAACGGAATGGTTAATGGATATTTGAAGGAATCGCCGTTTGATGTTTTTAGCGATGCATAAATGATTAAGAAAAACTCGGCAACTTTCATGAAGAAAAACAGGAACAAGGCAAATACTGCAATGGATACAACACCATTGATTTGACTAAAATTGAAATGATCAATATGAAAATCATTTCCATTGGCGAAAGCCGTAAAGCTTACATTTTTAAAAAACGTAATTAGTAAAATCGGGATAGCAATCAAAGCCAAAACAAACGAGTAGATTAAAAGACTCAATTGAAAATTGATTGTGTTTTTTCCTTGTTGATCAACATATTCCGATTTGTCTTTATTAATGCTCCAAATAATAATAGGAAATATAAAGTTTCCGAACGGAATAAAGTATTGCGATAAAGTGCTCAAATTGATAAAAGCAACGGTGCTGTTTTTGTTTGTTGTTTCCATGATTAAAAGTATATAGTAATTTCTTATGCAAATATATGTTCTAAAAACGGTATCTTGTTTCGCATAGTACCAAATATTAACAAAATATTAACTTTTTTAAAAATTAAAATACTAACACTAAAATCAGTATATTTATAAAAAATTCTAGTATTAATGGTACTTACCCCGAGAAAAATTAACCTTTTCACATTCTTCAAACTACCCGCAGCGTTTTGGTGCGGTGTGCGAGTTAAAAATATTGATGCCAAGGAATGTTGTGTAACTGTAACCCATCGATGGATTAATCAGAATCCGTTTCACTCCATGTATTTTGCAGTTCAGTCTATGGCAGCGGAGTTAAGCACCGGCGCTTTAGTTTTAAGTTTTGTTAAAGAGAGTGGTTGTGATTTTTCCATTTTGATAACACAGAATAAAGCGAGTTACACCAAGAAAGCGACGGGAAAAATCACTTTTAAATGTGAACAGGGACGGCTGTTAGAGGAGTTAATTCAAAAGGCTATTAATACAAATGAAGGGCAAACGATTTGGTTAAAATCAATAGGAATCAACGAAAAAAACGAACAAGTTGCAGAAATGGATTTTGAATGGAGTTTAAAGATCAAGTCCAAATAATCTTGTAGACAATCGTTAAACCTAACCTAATTTGGACAGCATTTGCGGAATCATCCTTTAACTTTGAATAAAAAATGAAAATTCTCATCACGGGAGCCACTGGTTTAATCGGAACCGAATTGGTTTCGTTGCTACTGCAAAATGGAATATCAGTTCACTACTTAAGTACTTCAAAAAGTAAAATCGTCAAACAACTTAGTTATAGTGGTTTCTTTTGGGACCCATCCCAAGGAATAATCGATGAAAATTGCCTTTTAGGAGTTGACGCAATAGTGCATTTAGCAGGAGCAACAATCGCCAAACGATGGACACCAAGTTACAAGCAAGAAATTATCGAAAGTCGAATTGATTCGTCCAATACACTTTATAAGGCACTAAAGGAAAACCCAAATCAAGTGAAACAAATTATTTCTGCTTCTGGGACTGCTATTTATCCAGATAGTTATTCGGCAGTTTACAATGAAAATTCAGGAGTTCCTCAGGAAGATTTCTTAAATAATGTAGTAGTGAAGTGGGAGGATAGCGTGGCCAAATTTTCAGGGCTCGGAATCAAAGTTTGTCTTTTAAGAACCGGAATTGTGCTATCCGAAAAAGGCGGTGCCTTAACAGAAATGCGAAAACCAATTCAATGGGGCTTAGGAGCAGCTTTCGGAACTGGAAAGCAAATACAATCGTGGATTCACATTAAGGATTTAGTAGCCCTGTATTATTTTGCTCTTGAAAATTCTTGGGAAGGTACTTTTAACGCCGTGGCCCCTCATCCAATTACAAATTTAGAGCTAACCAAATTAATCGCTAAATATGAAAAGAAGCCATTGTTGCTCCCCAATATTCCCAGATTTGCAATGCGATTGCTATTGGGAGAAATGCACGAACTGCTCTTTACAAACAAAAATATTAGTTCACAAAAAGCAATAGATTGGGGATTTACATTTCAATTTTCGTCCGCGGATAAAGCTTTAGAGAATATTATAAAATAAGAAAAGCTCCGTTTTTACAACGGAGCTTTTCTTTTATAATCAAAGTGAATTAATAATATTTAGAAGCTTAACGCTAACCTTTAAGTTTCAATTTTTTGGCAATCATTGCAATCACCGAGACAAACTTAATCAAAACGAAATCGAAATAGTCTTAAAATTCTATTAAATTTTCCCCTTTTTCTACAGAATTGCTGACAGCATAATTCTTTTGATTTAATGCTTATCCTCTTGCCATCTAACGTATCGAAGTTGATTATCCTTTTTAATAGAAAAAAAATAGTGACAATTTGACATTTTTAAACAAATGGCAATACTTTTGCAATCCAAGGAAAAAATTATGTTCAAAAAAATATTTAAAGATAGTAGCAAAATGACGACTGAAAATAACGAAAAAGAAACCGTAGTTGATCAAATTCCAACAGAAACTAATGAAGCATCAATTGAATCCGCAGATGAATTGACACCAGAACAAAAATTGGAAGAAGATTTAGCAAATGAAAAGGACAAATTCTTGAGACTTTTTGCAGAATTTGAAAATTACAAACGAAGAACAGCTAAAGAACGTCTTGAGTTATTTAAAACGGCCAATCAAGAAGTATTGCAATCCTTACTGCCTGTTATCGACGATTTTGATAGAGCACTTATCGAAATCAAAAAATCAGAAGATGATGTTTTGTTGAAAGGAGTAGAATTAATTCATGAAAAATTGAAAGCTACTTTGATTTCGAAAGGTCTAGAAGAAGTTGCCATAAAAGTTGGTGATATCTTTGACGCTGATTTCGCAGAGGCAATCACACAAATTCCTGCACCTTCCCCAAATTTGAAAGGAAAGATTGTAGATGTAATTGAAAAAGGGTACAAACTGGGAGATAAAATTATTCGTTTTCCAAAAGTAGTCATCGGACAATAATTGTCGAACTGTTGCAGCGAAAATTCATCGTTTGCATAAAATCAAAAACATGAAAAAAGATTTTTACGAAATATTAGGAGTTTCTAAAAATGCCTCGGAAGCAGAAATAAAGAAAGCTTACAGAAAAAAGGCAATCGAGTTTCATCCTGATAAAAACCCCGGCAATAAAGAAGCAGAAGAAAATTTCAAAATAGCTGCCGAAGCTTATGAAGTGCTAAGTGATCCGCAAAAGAAAGCAAAGTATGATCAATTTGGTCACCAAGCTTTTGATGGTAATGGAGGATTCGGCGGTGGCCACGGCGGCATGAATATGGACGACATCTTCAGTCAGTTTGGTGATATTTTCGGTGGAGCTTTTGGAGGCGGTGGATTTGGAGGGCACTCCGGAGGGCAACGTCGTGCCAAAGGAAGCAATCTCCGAATCAAAGTGAAGCTAACTTTAGAAGAAGTGGCTAACGGGGTGGAGAAAAAAGTAAAAGTAAAACGTAAAGTGCAAGCGCCAGGAGTCTCTTATAAAACTTGTAGCACTTGTAACGGTCAAGGTCAAGTAATGCGCGTGACCAATACAATATTAGGTCGAATGCAATCGGCATCCACTTGTCCAACCTGCGGCGGTTCAGGTCAAATTATAGATAAACGTCCTGCGAACGCCGATGCACAAGGAATGCTCCTAGAGGACGAAACCGTTTCTATCAAAATTCCAGCAGGTGTCGTAGATGGCATGCAACTAAAAGTTTCGAATAAAGGAAATGACGCGCCAGGAAATGGAATCCCCGGTGATTTGATTGTGGCCATTGAAGAATTGGAACATGAGTTTTTAAAGCGAGAAGGTGAAAACTTACACTACGATTTATACATCAGTTTTTCGGAAGCCGTTTTAGGAGTTTCCAAAGATATCGAAGCCGTTAACGGAAAAGTTCGTATCAAGTTAGAGGAAGGAATTCAATCGGGCAAAATATTACGTCTTAAAGGAAAAGGAATTCCAAGTATCAATGGGTACGGCAATGGCGATTTATTAGTGCACGTTAATGTGTGGACCCCCAAGACTTTATCGAAAGATCAAAAGGACTTTTTTGAGAAAAATATAACCAACGAAAACTTTATTCCACATCCAGAAAAAAGCGACAAATCTTTTTTTGAAAAAGTTAAAGATATGTTTTCTTAATACCAAAAATTATTTTACATTTGAATATTACTAGTTAAATAGTAATTTCTTTTTCATAGCAATTTTTCCCATCCTTGTGCAAATAAGGGTGGGTTTTTTTTGTAACATTTATAATCAAACACCTACTAATTCGCTACTTTTACACAAATCCAAAATAAACATGAATAACATTCTTGAAGTAGAAAAAGTTGTCAAGCAATACGGAGATTATGTAGCGCTCAATGCAATTTCTCTAACTGTTCCTCGTGGCAGCATATACGGACTTTTGGGCCCAAATGGTGCTGGTAAAACTTCACTTATCCGAATCATTAATCAAATTACCATGCCCGACAGCGGTGCTGTAATTTTTGATGGTGAAAAACTACAACCTAAGCACGTGCAATACATCGGTTACTTGCCAGAAGAACGAGGCTTGTACAAATCGATGAAAGTGGGGGAACAATGTTTGTACTTGGCGCAAATGAAAGGTCTTTCCAAAGAAGAAGCCAAAAAGCAATTAGTATATTGGTTCGAACGTCTCGGAATTGAAGGCTGGTGGAACAAAAAAATACAAGAACTGTCCAAAGGAATGGCACAGAAAATTCAATTCGTGGTCTGCGTTTTGCACAAACCTAAATTATTAATCTTCGACGAGCCCTTCTCCGGATTCGATCCGGTTAATGCCAATATCATTAAAGACGAGATTTTGGAATTGCAAAAACAAGGTTCCACCATTATTTTTTCAACCCACCGAATGGAAAGTGTCGAAGAACTTTGCGACCACATCGCCCTAATTCACAAATCCAATAAGTTAATAGAAGGCAAATTAACCGATGTGAAAAAAGAATACCGAACCAATAGTTTTGAAGTCGGAATTCTAACCGACAACGTCGAAGGATTACTCTACGATATTACCCAAAAATTCACCGTAGGGCAAACCAATTTTAAATCCCTAAACGATGAACTAAAACTTGAAATCCAACTAGGAGCTGCTGCGCCAAATGAATTACTTCACTTGCTTACCCAACGCGGACAAGTAACGCATTTCCTAGAGAAAATACCAAGTGTCAACGATATTTTTATCAAAACTGTAAGCGAATAATTTAGTATTCGTAAATCAAAAATCGCAGATCGTAAATCGTAAATCGAAAATCAAAATGAGTATTCTATCGCTAATCATAAAACGAGAATTCATTGCCAAAGTGCGCAACAAGTCGTTCATTGTCATGACATTTTTAAGTCCGTTACTCTTTGTCGGAATCGCCGCTTTCGTAGGTTATTTGAGTTCTATAAAAGCCGATGTAAAAAAAATAGCCATTCACGATGAAAGCGGAATCTTCGTCAACGAATTTAAAAACACTTCCGAATTCCAGTATCTGAATTTGTCTTCGGTCGACATGAAAATACTAAAAGACAGCATCGTCAAAGACAGTTACGAAGGATTACTTTTCATACCCAAAGTAATCGACAGCTTAAGTCCACAACACAAAATCCAATTCATTTCTAACGACAGTCCAAGCATCAGCTTCCTCAGCGAAACCGAAGATATCATCGCGCAAAAGCTAACCAAAATCAATTTCGAAAAAGCCAAACTCGATACACTTGCAATCAAAAATGCACAAGCTAAAGTCAACATCAGTGTCGCCAAATCGTCAGGAGAAGAAACGCTAAAAGGACTCAACGAAATCAAAATTGCCATCGGCGGTGCTTTCGGTTATCTCATCATGATGTTCATTATTATCTATGGCAACATGGTCATGCGTTCGGTAATTGAAGAAAAAACCAATCGAATCATCGAAATCATCATCTCGTCTGTAAAACCGTTTCAATTAATGATGGGGAAAATTATCGGAACCTCACTAGCCGGTGTGCTACAGTTTTTCATCTGGGCATTACTCGGCTTGACGTTCATGTTTGTCGCCTCGTCATTTTTCGGAATCGATGCGTCGCCTACCGCCAAAATGTCGCCCGAAATGATGCACCAAGCCCAAGCGCATTTCTCCACCGCCCAAATGTATATCAAAGAATTGTGGAATTTACCCATCGCCACGATCTTAAGCTGTTTCGTAATTTATTTCATTGGAGGCTACTTCCTATACAGTTCATTTTATGCTGCCATCGGCGCAGCAGTCGACAATGAAACCGATTCCCAACAATTTTTATTACCGATTATCATGCCTTTAATTTTAGGGGTTTACATCGGCTTTTTTACCGTAATCAACGATCCTAACGGAACCATCGCCACGGTGTTTTCAATGGTGCCGCTAACTTCGCCAATTGTCATGCTAATGCGAATCCCGTTTGGCGTGCCTTGGTGGCAAATTGCCTTGTCCATCACGATCCTTTTCGGAACATTCTTAGGCGTCGTTTGGTTTGCGTCCAAAATTTATAGAGTCGGAATCTTAATGTACGGTAAAAAGCCAAGCTGGAAAGAATTATACAAATGGCTTCAATATTAAGGATTTTTTTTAGGAGCTATTTCCCGCTATCCACTATAGTCCCGCTTAACAAAAACACAGCGATAGCTGTAGTTTTGTTAAGCGGGAGCTGTCGTTACTATCGGGGCTAGGATACTCGATTTCTAATTAACTTTGCGATCTTTGCGAAAAACTTTGCGACCTTTGCGGTAAAACATAATATAATGTCCAAAATACTAATCATAGAAGACGAAGCCTCCATTCGTAGAGTGCTCACCAACATACTCACCGAAGAAAGCAGTACCTACAAAGTAGAAGATGCTGTAGATGGTTTGCAAGGTCTGGAGAAAATAAAAAATAGCGACTACGATTTGGTCTTGTGCGATATCAAAATGCCTAAAATGGATGGTGTTGAATTGCTCGAGGCCGTTAAAAAAATCAAACCCGAAATCCCAATGGTCATGATTTCAGGCCATGGCGATATGGAAACCGCCATTCAAGCGATGCGATTGGGCGCCTTCGATTTCATCTCCAAACCACCCGATCTCAACCGATTGCTCAACACCGTCCGAAATGCTTTAGACAAAAAACAATTGGTCGTTGAGAACAAAATTCTAAAAAATAAAGTCAGCAAGAACTACGAAATGATCGGTAGCAGCGAAGCCATCAATCACATCAAAATCATGATTGATAAAGTAGCACAAACCGATGCACGCGTTTTAATCACAGGGCCTAACGGAACCGGGAAAGAGCTAGTGGCGCACCAATTGCACGACAAAAGCGAACGCGCTAATTTTCCTTTAATCGAAGTCAATTGTGCTGCCATTCCAAGTGAATTAATTGAAAGCGAATTGTTCGGTCACGTCAAAGGAGCCTTTACCTCTGCAGTGAAAGACCGAGCTGGAAAATTTGAAGCAGCTGATGGCGGAACCATTTTTTTAGATGAAATTGGGGATATGAGTTTATCCGCGCAAGCCAAAGTATTGAGAGCATTGCAAGAAAGCATGATTACTAGAGTAGGCGCCGACAAAGACATCAAAGTTGATGTTCGTGTAGTGGCTGCCACCAATAAAGATTTGAAAAAAGAAATTGCCGAAGGCCGATTCCGAGAGGATTTGTACCATCGTTTGGCGGTAATCTTAATCAAAGTGCCCTCGTTAAACGATCGTCGCGACGACATTCCGTTACTCATAGAACATTTTACCGAAAAGATCGCTGCCGAGCAAGGAAATGCGCCGAAAGTATTTTCAAAACCAGCAATTACGTTGTTGCAAGAATACGATTGGACCGGGAACATTAGAGAATTGAGAAATGTTGTAGAACGCTTGATTATCCTTGGAGGCACCGAGATTTCAGAGAGCGATGTCAAACTGTTCGCAAGCAAATAATGATGGAGGCAAGGATAGCATACGCAGCAACAACGCCAAAATCACCATCCCAAAGAAAATGAAACTAAAAAAAATAAACCCAAAGTTACAAGAAGCCTTAATCGAAATGGGATTGGTAGACGCCAATCCTCTGCAAGAGGAAACCTTCTCCACATTGAAAAGTGGTGCTGATTGCGTGATTATCGCTCCTGAAAAATCAGGAAAATCTACAACCATTGTACTCAATGTTATTCAACAATTAGTAGCCGAAGGCGAAGAATCACCTCGTGCTCTAATCATAGTAGAAGACAAAGCGAAAGTATTGGAAATGGAAACCCTATTTGATAAATTAGGAAAGTATACCAATCTAAGAGTATACGGCGTGCACGACAAAGGCGATATGGAATATGATAAAAACTACATTTCTACAGGAATCGATGTGTTGATTGGAACTCCAAACAAACTCAATGAAATGTTTACCACGGCAGGCTATAACGTGAATCGGTTGAAACTGTTTATTGTAGATGATGCCGAACCTATCTTAAGATTGCGTCACGAAACCAAAATCATGCGGATCTCGAATAGCATTGCCAAAACCCAACGCTTGATTTTTTCAGAACAACTCACAGAACGAATCGAGATACTTGCCGAAAAAATGCTAATCGAACCCTATTGGTTTGAAATGGGTGATGAGGAAGACGACGACGACGAAGAAACAGAAAACTAACAACTAAAAACAACCACTATGGGATTAATGAAAATATTTTCAGGAACAGAAATTTTAGCGCAAGCTTTACAACAAAAAATTGAAGCGATTGGTGTGACTACGACGATGCGAAACAACAATCAATCGAATGTGTTACCAAGCCTAGAAAACACCAAACCGGTAGAATTGTTTATCCAAGAAATTGATTTTGGTAAAGCTAATGGCGTTATCGAGGAATTTCGTTTGAGCATTTAAAAAGCTAAAATTAAAATAATTTATAGCCTAAGATAAAACCATACGAACCGTAAGATGCTGACCAAGAAGGTTGATAATAGCCACTTAAGATATCTGTCGGAGCATTGTATCGGAATTCAATGCTATACTTTTTATATAAATTATAACCAATACCAAAGGACATATAAGAAAACGAATTGCCTTCTAACTTGTCATCAACCCCATAGTCAATAGTTGCTCTATCGCCCACTGTAAAGTTCAAACTACCGTTTAGAAAAAGACTGCTGTTGGTATTAAAATAGCTATAATAGCGGATCCCAACGGGTACTTCAATATACGTGTATTGGCTCTTGATTGGAGAAGAGGTTGGAACAATGTTGCCGTAATTATCGAACTTTGTAGAAGGGTAAGTGGCTTGATTGGAATATTTCTCATAGTTTGGATTTAGGAAAATACTCCAAGTATTTTTTCCAAAGGGTAAGAAATATTCTAATTCTACCCCAATTTTAAATGAAGTTTTAGTATTCACATAATGACCACCTTCCGCAGATAAGCTACTACCGGAAATGTCCATCTTGACTTTGTTAAAACTGGGTGTAAATTTAAAAGCAAATGGACTTCCTTTTTTTTGACTTTCTTTATTGGTCGACGAAACGATGGTCTTGTTGTACTTATTGAAAACCTTTAGTAAGGATTTTTCATCATAAGCTAAACGGGCAAAATCAGAATCAACAAGCTGTTCCGATTTTAAACTGACATACAATTGTTGCCGAAATTTATTGTCTGTTTGAAAACTTGTTCTAGAGTTATCGCTAAAGTAAACAATCTTAATTAGCTGGGATAACGGAGTGTTTTTCGTTTGATAAAAAAACTTAGGCTGACTCTTTTCAGTATACAAATATAACGATGCATCTCCTTCAGTCAACACTTTCAAAAAATGAACTTCTTCTTTCCAAATCGGCGTTCGGGAATCGGTTAAAAGTTCAAGTTGATCCGAAGAATGTTCAATAGTTACTTTTTTCCTAAGGTATTTACTGGAGTTTTGAATTGCAAATTCGGAAACATTTTCGAGTGTACCGGTACGAACTTCATTGTCTTCTAGATTTAGTTTGTAATCAAAACTACTGGGTGTATTTTCCCAATCGTAATCTTTAATAAAGCACGTAGTATTTTGACCAGAATTGCTAATAAAGTACCCCTTAACAAAAGTAATTTGGGCATTTAAAAAAGAAAAACAAAGGAATAGGGCAAGAGTGGCTGCTAATTTCATAGGAAGGCTTTAATTGATTTACTCCAAAAATAAACAAATGAACTTAAAAACAATTTTTTATAGTTACATTCTTTTGAAAATAGAATCAATTGAGTTTAGGAATCGCAGAAAGTACTCTTTCCAAAAGCAACAGTACCATTAAAGCATTGAAATAGTGCTTTATTAGGAAGTTGTTACTCAAAACTTTTCAAACGGCTAACCAAAAAGGAGATGAAAAAACCAAAAATTCCTATCAAAGCAAAGGAATATTTTAAACTAGTGGCTTCGGCGATATAGCCAATAATGGGCGGACCCATCAAAAATCCTAAAAAGCTAACACTCGAGACGGTGGTCAGCGCGACACTCGGGGCCACTGTTTTATTTTTCCCAGCCAAACTATAAACCGTAGGAACAATACTCGATACACCCATCCCCACCAGCATGAACGCAATGGTAGACGGAATAATATACGGGAATAAAACGGCGATGTACAAGCCTATTGATATAACACATCCACTAAGTTGCAGTACTTTCTTGGCGCCAAATCGATGGACAAAATGATCAGCTACAAAGCGACCGCTAGCCATCATAATCATAAAAGAAGTATATCCCAAGACCGTCAATGCTCCGGGCGCTTTGATAATCTCTTTAAAATAAACGCCACTCCAGTCAAACATGACACCTTCGCTCGCCATGCAACAAAAACCCACCACGCCCAAACCAATTAATTCTCGATCTGGTTTTGAAAAAAAAGTTTTTGGTACTGTTTGCGATTTTGCTTTTGCTTTGATTAAATACTTGAAATTAAATGCCATCAGCAAGAGCACGAGCAGCGCAACTATCAAAAAGTGAGGATACGGTTTAATTTGAAACGCCAGCAAACCCAATCCAAGTAACGCTCCAAAAAAACCGGCAATGCTCCAAGAACCATGAAACGAACTCATGATGGTCTTTTTAAAAAGTACTTCGGTGTAAACTCCTTGCGTGTTCACCGCGATGTTGCACAGATTTCCGGAGACACCAAAAAAGAATAATCCTAGTGCCAATTGCCAGGGTTTTGTTGCCAAACCCAAATTGGTCAAGCAAAAAACATACGCTAAGAGCGAACCAATTAGAATACCGTAACTACCATATTTTGCCACCCATTTTCCCGAAAAGGGCATGACCGCCAGCTGCCCTAAGGGTAAAGCAAAGAGAATTGTTCCCAAGTCGCCTTCACTTAAATGCAGCGTTGTCTTGATATCTGGAATGCGGCTGGCCCACGTGGCAAAACACAAGCCCATAGCGAAATAATATAATGAAACCGCCCAGCGAATGCGATTCAAATAGGATTGTTTCGCCGTTCGATAGCTTTTCTTATACTTGGCTTTAGGGATTATATTTCCAAGAAAACTATAATCGATTAATGGCATAGTGTTGCAAATTCGAGTGTGAAAACGGTGTAAAATTACTTTAAAAATGGCAGTTCTCCAGAAATAAGTGCAGTTGAAGTGAAGTTTTGTATTTTATTTAAAAACTAAGAACCGCTTTTGCATAATTATTCACAAGAGCCCATTCTTTTTACTTTTTTCAAATAGCTCATCTGACATTTCTGCTATCTTTGCACCTTTAAAAATCAGACCGTTTCAAATTAAGAAGTACCGACGGTCTAAAAATCTAAGAATCGAAAATGATTACAGTCAACGATATCTCCGTGCAATTTGGCGGAACTACTTTATTTAGCGATGTTTCTTTTGCCATCAATGAAAATGATAAAATTGCTTTGATGGGTAAAAATGGCGCTGGAAAATCAACGCTATTAAAGATTATTGCAGGGCAAAGCAAACCGTCTACGGGCAACATCTCAGCGCCCAAAGAAGCTGTTATTGCTTATTTGCCGCAGCATTTGTTAACCACAGATGACGCCACGGTCATGCAAGAAGCTTCCAAAGCATTTGGCGAAGTGTTCAAAATGAAAGCCGAAATCGACGAGATCAATGAACAATTGACCATTCGTACCGATTATGAAAGTGATGCCTACATGAAATTGATTGAACGCGTGTCTGATTTAAGTGAAAAATATTACGCCATAGAAGAGGTCAATTACGAAGCAGAAGTTGAAAAAATCTTGACAGGTTTGGGCTTTCTTCGAGAAGATTTTGGTCGGTCTACTTCTGAATTTTCAGGTGGTTGGCGCATGCGGATCGAATTGGCTAAGATTCTGTTGCAAAAACCCGATTTGATTTTGCTAGATGAGCCTACCAACCACATGGATATTGAAAGTATCCAATGGTTGGAAGATTTTTTGTTGAATGCGGCCAAAGCGGTAGTGGTGATTTCGCACGATAAAGCGTTTGTAGATAATATCACCAACCGAACTATCGAAGTAACGATGGGACGCATCTACGATTACAAAGCGAAATACTCGCACTACTTAGAGTTGCGAAAAGACCGTCGCATGCACCAACAAAAGGCATACGATGAACAACAGCGCATGATTGCGGATAACATGGAATTTATAGAACGTTTCAAAGGAACTTTTTCTAAGACTTTATCCGTGCAGTCGCGGGTGAAAATGTTGGAAAAAATTGTTCCCGTTCAAATTGATGAAATCGATACTTCGGCATTGCGCTTGAAGTTTCCGCCAGCGATTCGATCAGGTCAATATCCAGTAATTGTTAAGGATTTGTCCAAATCTTACGGTGATCACGTGATTTTTAAAGAGGCCAATATCGTCATTGAACGTGGACAAAAAGTAGCGTTCATCGGTAAAAATGGTGAAGGTAAGTCGACCATGATTAAAGCCATCATGAAAGAAATCGAAATCAATAGTGGAAGTGTTGAGATTGGTCACAATGCTCAAATTGGCTACTTTGCGCAAAACCAAGCCTCACTACTCGACGAAAATGCTACTATTTTTGAAACCATCGATAATATTGCTGTAGGTGAAATTCGAACCAAAATCAAAGATCTTTTAGGAGCTTTTATGTTTCATGGAGACGATGTGACTAAGAAAGTTAAAGTACTTTCTGGTGGCGAAAAAACGCGTTTGGCCATGATCAAGTTGCTTTTAGAACCGGTGAATTTGTTAATCTTGGATGAGCCTTCTAACCACTTAGACATGAAAACCAAAGACATTATCAAAGATGCTTTACGCGATTTCGACGGCACTTTAATTCTAGTGTCGCACGATCGAGATTTCTTAGATGGTTTGGCCACTAAAGTCTTTGAATTTGGGAACAAAAGGGTCAAAGAACATTTTGAAGATGTCGCTGGTTTCCTAGCACACAAAAAAATGGAAAGTTTGCGAGAGATCGAAAAGTAATCTTTACAACGGCACGATTAGCTTGAAGATATTGGTTTCCAGAACCTCGGTATCGTTGTCCTCGCAAATCAAAAAAGTGATTTGTTTAGCACTTTTTTCGTAAAGTGTGATTCCTTCAAGTTTGTGTTTATCCGTAATTTTTTTAGTAAAATCGATCTTCATTGTTTTTAAATTGATACTGCCAACAAGGCTTCCCAATACTTCTCCGTCGTCATAGGTGGAGGTAGTGTTTTCGGCAGTTGCTAAAAAGTACAACTGATTGTCGACCAACACCGCATCGGTGAAACTAGCTTGAACCCCTTTTATTTTGGGAAGTTGGTATTCGTTGTACAAGACGGTGAAATCATTTTCTAGGTTTTTTCCTTGTACTGTAAAGAGTCCGTTTTTGGCCGTTTTGCCATTACCACGTTGCAAGAAATACCAAGATTCCCCAGTAAAAACAACGCCTTCAATATTGAAATCTTCCGGTTTGATGTTTCCGAAACTTTGCATTAGCAAATACAAATCAGACAAGTCGGTGGTTTTGGTGGTTTTAGTCTTGGCATTGTATTGCACCATTTCAATCCGATTTTCTGTGGAGCCCGAACCAAAAACATAATAACTATCGCCGAAGGAAGTGATGGCTTCAAAATCGGGTTTTTGGTTTTTGGGAATTCCTTCTAAAACAGGTCGGTCTTGTAATGCTATTTTGGTAAGCGCTTGGTTTTCGATAGGGTATTCGTAGAGGTAACTGCTGTTGTCGGAGATCAGCAATAGCTTTTGATCTTTGTATACGAGTCCGGAAGCAGCACCTATTCCGATAATGTGAAAAAGTAGTTCGAGTTTAAATTTTTGCATGGTAGTTCTTTTGTGAAATGTTCTCTAGCCCAGATAGCAGCGGCATCCTTTTTTTAAAGCGGCTAGCTTTAGAAAAAGATAGAGCGGATAGCTGGAATAGCTCCTCAAAAATACTATATTTACGGGAATAAAAAGCGTTGGTATGAAGTCGATAGACCCAGAAGATTTTAGAGTGAAAGCCCCCGTAAAACTTTCGGACCTTCCCACCGAATTGAACACTAGTGCGAGTGACGCTGACAAAGAAGAAAAGCTCGACAAGGTGCAGTTGAAGTTGAGCGCCTTTCAAGACGTGATGTATGCGCACAACCGCTACAGCGTATTGATTTGTTTGCAAGGAATGGATACCTCGGGGAAAGACAGTTTGATTCGGGAGGTTTTTAAGGAATTCAATCCGCGTGGGATGGAAGTGTTTAGTTTCAAAACGCCCAATTCGGCAGAACTCGAACACGATTATTTGTGGCGGCATTATATTGCTTTGCCGGAGAAAGGGAAGTTTGCAGTATTCAACCGAACGCATTATGAGAATGTGCTGGTAACGCGTGTGCATCCGGAATATATTTTGAATGAAAACCTACCAGGCATTACTGCTGTTAGCGATATTACTCCAGAGTTTTGGGAACGGCGCATGGAGCAAATCAATCATTTTGAGAAGCACATTTCCCAAAACGGAACGGTAGTGTTGAAGTTCTTTTTGCATTTAAGCAAAGAAGAGCAGCGGAAACGGTTGTTACGACGGTTGGAAAATGAAGAGCAGCATTGGAAATTTTCACCGGGCGATTTAAAGGAGCGCGAACATTGGGACGAGTATCAAAAGTACTATGAAGAAGCCATCAACAAGACCTCGACACCCCATGCACCTTGGTTTATAGTTCCGGCAGATGATAAAGAGATGACGCGGTATATCGTAGCCAAAATCATTTGGGAAACCATGCAAAAACTGGAAGATATTAAGGAACCCCAATGGGATGAGAAAGTAAAAGCTAATTTTGAAGTGTATCGAAAAGCGTTAGAAGAATAAAAAAAGCCCTGAATTTCAGGGCTTTTTTTTAGTATTTTGAAAAGATCTACAATTCAAATCCGTATGCTACACGAATGCCAAGTTGTCCGACACCTTTACCAATAGTGCCGTTGTCATTCAGTTTTGGGAAGTTCGCATAATGTTCGTAACGTAAGCTAATGTCGATAGACTTGGAAGCATAACCGATACTAGGAGCTAACAAAAGCGAGTTTTTGTCATAGTGATTAGTCACAGCAAACGCGGCACCACCTTCACCCATAATGTAGAATTGATCATTCCATACAAAAGCTTTGAATCCTAATTTAACGGGAATGAATCCCAAATCATTCTTTTTGCCACTAACAAAAAGGTTTGAAAAACCAGTGGTTAAGGTAACCGAATACCTTTTAGAAAGGTCGTATTGCAAGCGGGCATCAGCACCCAAAGCCAAATCGTAAGGGTTTTGAAATACGTAACCAGCATTGACTCCGATTCCCAAACGAAATCCTTGATCGTAGTTTTTCGACATCGTATCCGAATTGGTTTGTGCAAAAGTAGTAGTCGCGAAAAGTACTACTATTAATGTGGAAAAGGCAACTTTTAATTTTTGTGAAATCATCATAATGTTATGGTTTAAAAATATTGTTTTAAAACAGTTGATTGGCGTTAGTGCTTCTCAATTGTCGAGTGCAAAACTACTCCGACGATGAGCAGGAATTCTTACATTAATTTCAGAAAAAGTTATATAATTACGGGAAGGAGGCTAGTTTTTCTTTTCTACCTGAACCAACATTGTGGCTAAAAAAGAAATTCTTATTTTTTTTGGGAGCTGTTTACCGCTAAAAATAAATAACTAGCTTACTTTTGCCAAAAAAAATAGCGGTTTTGACTTTCTCACAATACACCAAAGAATTCTCGTACAATATTAAATTAGCTTATCCTGTTATTTTAGGGATGCTCGGACATACCTTAATTGGTATTGTAGACAACCTAATGGTTGGAAATTTAGGTTCTACGGAATTGGCAGCGGTGTCGCTAGGGAATAGTTTTATTTTCATCGGGATGTCTTTGGGAATAGGTTTCTCAACGGCCATCACCCCCATAATTGCCGAAGCTGATGCCGAAAAAGACCCTGCCAAAATACGCTCTACGTTTCACCACGGGGTTTTCTTGTGTACCATCCTCGGATTGGGTTTGTTTGTCGCAATTGTATTAGCTAAACCCTTAATGCACTTGATGCACCAACCACCAGCCGTGGTAGCACTAGCTGCTCCGTATATTGATTGGGTGGCATTTTCTTTAATTCCCGTCATTATTTACCAAGGCTACAAACAATTTGCTGACGGCCTTTCGAAAACAAAATATTCGATGTATGCCATCTTCTTAACTAATGTCGTACACATTTTCTTTAACTATGTTTTGATTTACGGCGTTTGGTTTTTCCCGAAGCTAGGCATTATCGGCGCCGCTTTAGGCACGGTCATTTCTAGAATCATGATGGTGGTGTTTATGCATTATTTGCTAAAACACAATCCCGACTTAAAAACGTTTTTCACCGGATTTAGCTTCAAACAAATCAGAAAATCGATGTTAAAAAAAATAATCAATCTCGGTTTACCCTCTGCGATGCAAATGTTGTTTGAAGTGACTTTATTCACTGCTGCGATTTGGCTTTCCGGTTCAATCGGTAAGACGAGTCAAGCTGCTAATCAAATTGCATTGACTTTAGCCACGACTACGTTTATGTTTGCTATGGGAATGAGTGTCACCGCCATGATTCGAGTAAGCAACCAAAAAGGCTTGAACGACTACAAGAACCTCATTACGGTTGCGCGTTCTATCTTTTTGTTGACGATTATTTTGGAAATTATTTTTGGAATTATCTTCCTAATCTTTCACAATTTCTTACCGCATTTGTTCTTAAACATGAGCGATTCCATGCAAACTTTAGACAATACGGAAGTCATCGCCATCGCTTCCAAATTGCTTATTGTAGCCGCGTTTTTCCAAATTTCTGACGGCATTCAAGTCGTAGTATTGGGTGCGCTTAGAGGATTGCAAGATGTGAAAGTTCCTATGTACATCACGTTCGTAGCGTATTGGATTATTGGTTTCCCGATTTCGATTTATTTGGGTATTTACACAGAGCTGAAAGCCACAGGAATATGGATTGGACTTTTAGCTGGTTTAACGGCGGCCGCTTTATTTTTGTATATTCGCTTTGCGCGACTGACTAAGAAATTAGTGCTGACCCACCATCAAGAATAAAGATATTCTAGTAGAAAGGTAACTTATAAAGTGTTCGCCCGTATAAACACCACATTTAAACCAATTAAAAATGATACTATTCATTATTTTAGGCGCTATTTTACTGTTTGCTAGTTTTACTTTGAAAACCAACGCCAACCCACTGGCTAGATTGGCACAACCCTTAAAGTTTCTCGGTTTCATTTTGATTCTCTTAGGATTATCATCGTCCATGTTTAAACAAATCGATGCTGGTAAAGTGGGGGTGCAATCCCTTTATGGTAGCGTGCAATCGGATATTTTGCAAAGCGGCTTGCATGTGATCAATCCGTTGCTGGATGTCACTGATTTCGACATTCAAACTCAAAATTACACTATGTCGGCCATTCATACCGAAGGCGCACAAGAAGGCGATGATGCTATTCGCGTTTTGTCGAATGACGGACTAGAAGTAGTCATCGATTTGACCGTACTGTACCGCATTGTTCCCGAATCAGCACCAAAGATTTTCAAACAAATTGGCGTGAACTACACCGATAAAATTGTTCGTCCGATCACCCGAACTCGTATTCGTGACAACGCTGTTTATTATGACGCCGTTGCTTTGTACTCTACGAAAAGAAACGAGTTTCAACAACGTATTTTCAAAACGATTGAAGCCGATTTTAAATCGCGTGGTTTAATCTTAGAGCAATTGCTTATTCGGAACATCAACTTGCCCACATCGGTAAAAGCATCGATTGAAAGTAAAATTAATGCCGAGCAAGATGCCCAAAAAATGACCTTCGTTCTTCAAAAAGAAAAACAAGAAGCCGAAAGAAAACGCGTAGAAGCCCAAGGTATCGCCGATTACCAAAGAATTATCTCGATGGGATTAACCGACAAACAATTGCAATACGAACAAATCAAAGCCCAAAAAGAACTGGCCGCTTCTCCAAATTCTAAGATTATTTTTATGAATGGAAAAAGCGCTCCGGTGATTTTATCGGATAAATAAATTTAATATAAGATTTACGAATTACGATGCACAATAGCCTATCGTAAATCGGATATCGTAAATCGTAAATCAAAAAAAACAACATGGAATTACCAAAATTTTTACTCGGAGACAACACCGATTTTCCCGAAGACATTTTTATCATCCACCTGGATTACCCTCGATTCATTATCAATTTGAAAGACGATGAGGTCGAATTCCTAGAAGATGCCGAAGATTTAGACGAAGCCGAACTGAACGCTGAAATGGAAGGTTTAATCGAACAAGCCAATGCTTTTTACGATCGCGAAGTGGCTCGTTACGAGGAGTAGGGAAGCGTTTTTACAAAACTATAAGATTAGGTTTGCTGTAATAGCAAGCCTTTTTTTGTTTTGGGGAAGTAGTTTGCCCTCGCTTTACCGAATTCGCTGAAAGGTTACCCCATTCAATTTTTTTACCAATTCTTTTGAAGGTTTGTAAATGACTTTTACTTTCTTGATGTTGGCTTTGCCTAAAGGTTCCTCCGAGGTTGCTGGAGTTCCTTGCAAGGTTAATTTCAAACTTCCTAACGGATTTAACGACACGATTTTCCCCGCTGCCAAAGCTTCGCCCACCACTTGTGTCAGTCCGAGGATTACGCTGTAACAATCGGCAGGTGTTAGAGAAGTGCGCAAGGCCAGTTCTTCCGACAAGCCCTCCAAATCAATCGCTCCTTGACTCACGGCACAAGGGTAGTAGTGGGTTTCTGGAGGAGAGACCAACATGTTTTTTTTTGGAACCATTTTAAAAGCTACAGACATACACTCAGAGTTTAAAGGTGAAGGAATAACCATTTGTTTTTCAAATTTACAAAAAGATATACATCTTTTTCAGAAAACATGCTGAGGTTTTGGTTAAAAGCTTTTGAGTAATTTTATAAAAGATGTATATCTTTTGAAAATAAAGAAAGCAGTATTGAAAAAAATGAATGGGATGGTGATGATGGGATTTTTTATACGAGTCCGTTTTTTAAAGCGTATACCGCCAAGCCCACTCGGGTTTTCAACTCCAATTTTTCAAAAAGACTGTCGCGATAGCCTTCAACGGTTCGCGGGCTACAAAACATTTTTTCTGAAATTTCTTTGTAGGTCATTTCGGTAATCGTGTATTGTAGAAATT
>Ga0208888_100422_pt1 | contig 19988 bp, 31 predicted proteins | sample LakWasM115_HOW13_2_FD_183929 | JGI IMG/M metagenome (GOLD analysis project Ga0208888, IMG submission 183929) | Freshwater sediment methanotrophic microbial communities from Lake Washington under simulated oxygen tension - Sediment Metagenome... | ecosystem: Environmental > Aquatic > Freshwater >...
GTTTTGGGTTAATTGGTCGGTCATGATTTTGTACCTTTGTTGGGTTAAGGGTGGTCTTTCGGTTTCTGTTGCTTTTTGGCTTGACCTTTTAAAACGCGTAGGTCGAACGCGGTTAGTCTTCTATGTCTGGATTTTCTAAATCGGGATCTTCTTCGCCATCGTCTAATGATTCATAGTCGCGGTTTAGTTGTTGTCGCCTTGCGTTTTCCTCTTGCCAGCCATCTTCTACAAACATGCCGTCTTCTGAAGGGATTGGGTCAAAGTCTTCTCCACAGTTGTAACAGGTGATTTGGTCGTCATCTGTGCGTAGGTCTGTGAAGCTGGCGGCACCGCAATTTGGGCATGTTTCGGACATGGTTAGAACCTTAATCTTTGTTCTAGTTGATTAGTGCTGATTAGTTCTGGACAGGTATTGGTAATCGGGTCAAAAGTTTCAGCTGTTTTACAGCGGGGTGACGGTGACGCAGGTGTTATAAATGCGCCGGTTATCGCGTTATTTTCTTGTAAATTCGGTTGAATACAGGTTCCAAATCCGGATTTATCAAAGGCTTTTGCTATCTCGGTAAATGAATAGGTGATTGAGATCAGTGCAAAGACAAAGCCTATGATGAAGGGAAGCGCCGCGTTTGAAACGAATGCCCATGATAGATTTATTAATCGTCTGCGTTGGCTGTATGTCATGCCCCGACCGGGTATGCCGGGTTTTATGTTAATCATTTTTGATTCCTTGTTTTTTTGTTCTGTTTAAAGCTAGATAAGGCTGGTTATGGCCGGTTTTATCTAACATATTTGTTGAGCTGTTTTTCTTTTGTGCTTTTTTGGCGAACCCTAAAGGGCCGGGCTTTCCGTTCCAATCGACGTTTAAACCTGATAACTGGCAGTAAGGCCAAAACGCTTTTACGCAAGCTTCAAAGGTTTTGACCTAACTGCCAGTAATTCAGTTTTAATCGCCGATTTCCTCTACAATCCCTTTCGCATGCGAATGGACTCACTACGCTAATTCGACGCTGGCTACTCCGCTGCCGACTTCTCTACGTTGTCAGCCTTTAAGGCAATGTATGGGGTGGTAAATGGCGCAGCCGGTTTTCTTTCTTTGCGGTTGTTTTCAGCCTTGGCTTTTGGGCCCTTTCCACGCGTAGCATGGGCGCGAGGCGCCACTATTGGCCTAGGTGAATGCCCGACGGGCAGAACGCGCTTTTCTTTACCCGTATTCACCGACACCCTTTTTTTGTCCAAGATCAGGTGCTTGTATTTCTTGGCTTTTAACTTGCGGCGCGCGTTTGATGTCGGCTGAAGGTTGTCTCCGATGGCCAGACGCCCGGCAAAGATGACCTCGTACCTCGGTTCATACTTTGCGCGGGGCGTGGAGGCCAGGAGGTCAACGAACAGAATCATTAGCGCGCCGCCTGTTTCGCTGCATGTTTCCCTTTCAAATGCTCTATTACTTGCGTCCGCAGTTCTTCAGAAAGTTCTTTCATAGGAATAAGCTGTTTATGTAGGTAAAGCGTCATAATGGCTTTAGTCAGACCAAAAGGCTTCATGCCTCTATCCATGGCTTCAAGCTCAAGGTTTATATAGTCCCTCTGCTCAAGCGCGGTTCTATAAAGGCGTTCATTTTTACCTTGTGCTTCTGAGCTGCCGCGATCAGGCAGTATCGATGATTCAGCCATTTATGCGGCTCCTATGAGTTGAAATTGATATAGATACATTTAAGCCACCTCTTTAAGATCGACAAGGATTTCATCTTTATAATGTCCACCAGCAATCAAAAGAGAACCAAAAAAATGGCGGTCTTCTAATATTTCACACTGACACGTTTTGAATCCCGTAATCAATTGTTCGTTACCAAGAAACAAGAATATCAAGCCCTGTAGACGCTCACTGCCTGTATTGGCAATCAAATTAAGCTCGTTACGACAATGCTCCATATCCCTATAAAAATGACTGGACGAGTCATGGTAATTAGCCAACGCTTGTTTGAATTTACGATGTGAATCCGAAGTGATTAGAAGACAGGTTTTATTTACTTCGTCTAGGGTTAGTTTGATAGCGCTCATAACACTTTACCTTCTTTCAGGTTAGTCACCAGGACGACCATGTTGATCATGCGATAACGGCCTATCTTCGCCGTAGGTAAGTAGCCTTGATCTATCCAGCCACCGACTACGCCTTTGCTTAAACCTATGGATTCGGCGAATTTATCGGGTGTCATGAACGGGATGAAAAACAACTGGGAGGCGGTTTGTTCTAAGCCTTGTTTGATGTCCGGGTTAGACGCAAATAGCGTATCTAATTTGACTGTGTTTTGCTGTTGGTTCATGATTGCACCTTAGCCCTGTTTGGCTGGTTGTGGCTGGTTTGAAAACTTACATGTATTATATACATTACATGTAAATAATACAATAAATATTTGCATATATGATCGATCAATTTGAAATTAATCAAAGACTCAAAGATTTAAGAGCACATCTAGATTTAACAGTGGACGAGTTTTCACTACAAACAGGGATAAAAAGCGGACAAATCAGCAGTATTGAAAATAACAGGCAAAAGCTTTATGGGTGGCAGATTCAAGCTATATCAACAGTATGGCCAGAGTACGCCTATTGGCTAGCTACAGGTCAAACCATCCCAGCAGCAGGACAAATCAGCCCTGAGATCGAGGAAACAAGAAAAAATCTGTCAACGGGTACGTAACCGCGGGAAGGGCATTATCAAAATGGGGGACGGTTAAAACAAGAGCCTGATAAAAGCCGAAAGCAGATATTTAGCTGCTGATGTAGGCCGTTACTTACAAAAAGCACAGTAGGCCAAACGAGGCCAAGGTGGAAGAATGGCGGCAGTAGACATCATAATTACACTAACGATCATAATTAAAATCATAGACATCTTCGTTGTAAGCTACAAAAAGAAAAATAAAGAAAAAGCCATAAAAGCGGACACAAAAAAACCAGACAGAATACCTATAATAATCATGACCATAATTATAATTATGTTGATAGGCGTAGGTGCAAAAAATCAAAAAATTGAAGTCAGCCCAAAGCAAGAACAGCAAGTGAGTAAAGTTGAACAACCAATCGCAAATAGTTATCCAGCAGGAATTTACATGCAGCCACTGTTAAGCGTAACTACCGGAATAATGAATCAAATGGGGAACGGAATGGTTGAAAACACAAAGAGAGCTCAACAAAAAGCAAAAGAAAATCTATTAAAAGCAACCAGAAAAGCACAAGAGAAAGAACGGCTAAGACATAAATAAGGGTAATAAGATGGAAAAATATAGAAATGTAAAATGGAATAAAGAAATAGCAATACAAAGAGAAAGAAACACTGAGAATCCAGGAGATTCGTTACGTAATAGATACGGAGAAGAATACCCCTGGCAACAAACGAAAACAAACAATGTACCGGTACTAAAGATTGTATTTTTCGCAGCCCTAGGATTAGTGTTAGTCGGTTTTATCTTTTTCGAAAGCGGATTGATGTTTACTAACGGAATAATAAGCAGTGTAAACAATCACTTAAACAACACAGCCAAAACCACCCAATTAGATATAGAGCAAAGAAATAAAGCTATGGCCGTTGAGCTGGAAAGGCTCAAATTACAAAAAGCGGAAGCAGACCTGCAGAGAAAACAGATAGAAGAAAACAATAGGCTCGCATATATCAGAAACCAAGAAGAACAAAGAATTCAAGAAAGTAAATGGAAAGCTTTTTACAAAAAACCGGACTTTTGCGATCCACCTCAAACACATCAAAAAAGAGTCGAATGCGGCAACCTTTATATAAGAGCAAGATCCGCTTTTGACGCATCAAACAGGTAATCATTTTTATTGGCAATGTTAAAATGGCAAAAAGGACGGCATCAAAAGGAAGAAATGAGGAAAAGATTCCTGGGGATGTGTGAACTTCCCGAGATGTAGAAAAATATTGTTTTAGCGACGTTACTACATTTAACCGTTACTTCGTAGCAAGATTACAACCTGGATCAGTAACGTTCAAACTGTTACTTTCCGGATCAAAATAACGCCAGGTCAGTAACACGCCGATCAAAAGCACGTTTGCGGCAAGCTCCATCAGAATATTAAGACTCGTTAGCAATCTATATCTTTTTTGATATAATAAATTTATGAACGGTAAACAGATCATTGCACGATTAAAGGAAGAAGGCTGGACTTTAGCCAGGATTGAAGGTAGCCATCACATCATGGAAAAGGATGGTATGCCGCGAGGTGTTCCGGTTCCTGTACACGGCGCTAAGGATGTGGGTATCGGTTTATTAAAGGCAATCGAAAAACAAACAGGTGTAAAGTTAAAATGAGAACAGACTACCCTTATACAGTAGAAGCAGATGAAGACGGTTTTTTGTTCGTGCAATTCATCGACCTTGAGGATACGTTTACACAAGGCGAGACTTTAGAAGAAGCCGCATATAACGCTAGTGAGGTGTTGAGCGCCATGCTGGCTTACAGAATGGAAAAGAATCAGGAAATACCAGAACCATCACTATGCCCAGTAAACGGCTATATGGCATCACCAAGCCCGGAAGTACAAGCAGCTTTGCTGTTAAGAAAAGCCAGAGGCAATAAGACATTAACGGAATTAGCCAATGCAATGAAAACATCATGGCCGGCAGTACAACGACTGGAAGACCCACACCACTGGCCAAGTTTAAAACAATTAGATAAAGCAGCAAGAGCACTTGGAAAACGGTTAATCCTGACTTTGGAATAGTGTAGTAATTTTGTCACTACGACAAAAAACCAACTAAATGAAATCAAACTCTTATAACGTAGGTTTTAAATTGTAACGATTTGTAAGCCACTGTTATATATTACGTTTTATTTTTCCCGTCTGTCTGGGGGACAAGGGGTCGTAGGTTCAAATCCTATCGTCCCGACCAATTGAAACAAAGGGTTACAAAATATAAAAGGTCTTTGAAATCGATTCAGGTGAAAATCTGGGTGAAACAGGATTTTTTCATGTAAAAACTACCGCAACCACTGCGGCCTTAGCTTCCGCAACTGTTGCCGGTAAAATCAGAACCATCCCAATACTTGCCAAACTGCCGACACAAAAAAAACCGATAACCCGTAGGCTACCGGCTTCGAATTTGGCTTTGACCTAACGCTATTTTTGTTTGCTGAGTTGGATCAGTGTGTCTGAGATTTCACCGCTCTGTTGTGACACTTTACGCAACAACTCTCCCAAGCCGGTTATCAACAAGCTGTAAGTGTTGAGTGTGAACTGGTCAATTTCATCAGCATCGGCATACGCCAAAACGGAACCAAGCGCCGCGACTGAGGAGGACAATATCATCACGGTTTCTTCGCAGTTAGATTTCAGCTTTGCCAATCCTTCCGCGTCGGTTTGGTATTGATAGCACGATGACTCAGAGTCGTATGAACGGGTTAAATTGAAAGCGCCGAGTGGAAACAGCATGGCAAATGCGGTTTCTCCGGGGCAGGCTTCAACTACGCCGTTTGCGGAATGGTTAAATTTTATTTGGCGTTTGTTGAGTTCGGATTCGTATGAGGTATTAGTATTCATTGGTTATTTCCCGATTTAAAAAAATTTAACCGGCACATGAATTTTATCAGGTGCCAGGCCGAATGAAGTTGGCGTACCAGTAGTCGCACTGGCCATCCTTGCGGATGCTCCACCCAGCCCGACATAACGACAAGCTGAATTTTGAACATAAAAAAACCGCTTGATTGCGGTCTGTGCCGCGACTTACCGGAACGCCAATTCCGTGTCGCCATTGTGGGCGACGCGGAAAGAATAGTTCACCGCTCGGCATCAGTCAAGCGGCGAGTGAATTATTAATCAAACAGGTGCAAAATGTCATGTCGCATAGAGCACACGAAAAATTTCTGGAATACTTCTGGTGTTGATCGATATGGGGGTGGTGATTCGCCACCCCTTGATTAAGTTTGGTTATGCGCCTTCATCGACTACAATGCCGCGCTCAATCAACACCTGTCTCTGTCGCGCACGAGAAGCCGCCAACCTTGCCACCATTTCAGTTTCAAGTCGCATCAACATCTCAGCATCCATTTTGCCGCTGATTTGGGCATCAACATGGATTGATGGCCGCCCATGACTGCGATCCAAAAGCTTGTCGGCGGCTTGAATGCGCACTGCTGCCGGAGCTTCTGGGTCGAGCATTACATCAACGAATACCTGGATAGCCTCGGCGGTGTATTCACCTGCCTTGCCTTTTAAATCAATAGTGGCCTTATTCTGAACCCCTTTTTTCCGGCCTGAACCTGGACGTTTACCTCCGCGTTTTTTACCTTCGATCATTTTGATTTTCCTCTCTATTTTTTCAAACTACGGCCATTGTTAAATTTCATCGCTACCGAATTGGACTTTAATACCCAGTCGCTCTGCTCTACCCACAATGAGCCGTTCATGTTCTGCATCGGCAAATTCCAGTGCCTTTTTGCTGATTTCTCTCAGCTCATCCCAAGGAATGACTCTAATAACGGCTTCCTCTTTTATCTCAACGCGATCCTTCCATAGTTTAGGTTGACGATTCTTAAGCCAGAAAATGCAAGCAGTCGTGTCTGGCGGATAGTGTTTTGTTATTTCAGTTTTGGTTATCTCGCCCTGGTAATTGCTGATATGCACATCAGGGTGAGAATATCCTGTCGCCCTCTTGTAAAGTGAATGGGCGACATTTGCGTCACTCTGGATCTTGCCACGCTTCAACGCATCGATGAATTTAGGCTGCCTTTGTTTCCAGAGGTTTATGGTGCTCTTGGCTACGTTAAAAAAATCTGCCAATTGCTCGTCCGTTGCACCAAGTAGACACAACTTATAAGCCTGTTCAATGTATTCTTGTTTGAATGATGTGGGTCTGCCGCCTTCGTTTTTTTCTGAATTCATGATTATTTCTCTTTTAGGGAGTCCGATAACTAATTTATTTATGAAAATACCGCTCAGATTCAATCTTTGTTCGGGCTGCGGCGGCTTTTGCCTTAAGCAACTTAAAGGCGGATGCTGCCCGGTTATGGTTAAGATGTTTTATGTTGATAGCTGGATGGTAGTGGTCTTCATCGATTTCCTGGATCAATTGTTCGGCTTCGAGTAGCTCTCTAACATTAACCATCAAATAGCCTCGTTAGGGCTTGGTTTGTTTCTGGGAATAGCTTTGCACCGAACCAGCTTTACTTGGGCATCCTCGACTACCTGCTTGGCTGCTTCAATCCTACTTACCAACATTGCCCCGGCTCTCATACTGTCGTATTCTGGGTTTAGCTCGCGAAATCTGGTTAAAGCTGTTTCGGTCTCAAGTATTGCAGACAAAGTTTGAGTAACCGCGTTGGTTAAGGCTTCAATTTTTCGTTGTTGATGTACGATTTCATTGCCCAGCCTGCCGAAACTTTCTAATTGCGCTTGGTACACCCAGTGACCGATATTTCTTTGATGTTTAACTTCCTCGGAGTTCTCCCAATCCTCAGAAAAGCCGAACAAATAATCTGTCGACACGTCATAAATGACAGACGCTTTGTGAATAAGTTTTAACGGTATCGAATCAATACCGATGCTGATTTCAATCAACTTTAAAAAATCCACATCAATATCCAGCAATTCTGCTGCTTTTTTTTGAGAGAACTGGCATAGTCCCCGAGCCTTCTTTAGCCTCAGGCCAACTGTGTGTAGTATTGCTACTTCGGCCTTGTCTACCGGGGCCACTGTTTAAGCGACCTCGATTTCAGTTTTTGGGTATAGGGATGTGTTTTTTAACAACTCAATATTGAAAACTGGGACATCGGCCAAGAAGGCCAGGATCTGTTTATGTTCCGTTTCAAGTTCAATGATTTCAGTCTTATTGCGCTCAATTTCTGAGCCAGGATCATCAACAATCTTGGCTATTTGCCCAGAGTTGAAGCCTTTGTGTTTCAAATCGAATACCTGTGCTTCGTACGCTTCGGTTGCGAACTGACTCTTTTTCTGGCGTAAAAGAATCTCATCCGGGATCTTATGAAGACGAGTATTGGCCGCTTGGATGAGTTCTTTTGGGCGTTCATTATATTGATTTTGACCCTGAGTAATGATTGTATCTGCCGTCGAAGCCAGCTCCGACAGCCAGGTTTTAAACGAAGTGATTTTTTCGTGATTTTCAGAGCGTCCTACCGCCTGGACTGTTAATTTCTGCAAAGCCCCAATTGCATCAGTGAGGTGCTGCTTGGCCTGCCTAGCGTTATTAAGATCGATCATGGTGACTTTGTTCATTGTTTTTTCCTTTGATTAAAAATGAATAACTTAGGTTTATCTTGGATTAATTTTTTACCTGGTTTTGTGGCATTATCCGATTTGTAACTGGGCCATTAAAGGCCGGGCTAATTTCTTCTACTGGCAGAGTTACCGTTGACCTTTTTTATTCAGAATTTAAGAGTGCCGATTAGCCATTTTATAAACCGCTTCGCTAGTCATGCCCGGCTTATTTTGAAAGAGAGCAAAGCCTGTTTTTACAAGTTCAAGTGTTTTGGATTTTTCGTGATTTACTCCGCCTTTTGAGTCAAGCTCTGTAATCATCATTTCAATCACTTGATTTTTGGTGTAACCATCACGAGCACCAAGATAGCCGGTTAAGATGGCTAACTTTGCAGCTCTATCGTACAACAGGGCATAATCTATCTCTGCCTGTGATGAGGAAGATTTCATTGGAAATGGAATTACGTTTGACCGGGTTTGTTTGTTTATCATGATTTTTTATCCTTTGCCGGTTAAGGCGTTGTTGGTTTTTAGCCTGCTGTTTTAAAATGTTTCTTGCAGAGCCAGTTGCCGCTACCATTTGTTCCAGGGCTTAACGTTCCAGCATCATGACAGCCATTCACGACGCATGAATGTTCGGGCTGAGCGTATCGGCGTTTGATATTCCGGCCATGCAAGATAAGCACCGCCTCGTTATTTCTAAGCGATTCGGCCTCGTGAGGCCGCTTTTGCTTTAGCTAAAAGCGCAAGGGGGTCACAAATTATTGTCGGCGCATGATGAAATCATTAAAATCCATGTCACATCCTTTGTCTGAATAAAGTGAGGCTCCCTTGCCAATAATACGAATAACCTCCACGTCCTTACCTTCCTGAACTTTTAGGCGGCTAGCCAACGTGTAGGCTACTTTTTGACCAGTAAAGCTCTTATCCTCGTCGGTGTAAATGACAACAGATTTAACCGATACTGGTATCTGAACGTTTTGTAGAAAATTAGCGTTAGCCGCTGCCCATACCGGGTGCCCGTAATACTGCATTGCTGCCATAGCGGTTTCGATTCCCTCAGCAATACCGATGCGCTCACAAATTCCACCAAGTCGGATCGCTCCACCTGTCATATCGCGTATTCTTGGCAAGAACTTTTTTGGCACGTAATTAGCCAGTTTCTTACCATCATGCGTAAGGTAGGTGATGTGGTAGCTACACGTTTCACCGGATATATTGCGGAATATCGCTACCATTGCAGGGAACGTGCCCACCTTTACCGGCTTACCGTCATGGCCTTTGTTGTAATAACCTAGCCCCGTGTGAAAATAAACGTCCTGCACCGGCAAGATTTTAATGCCACGGTTAAGTAAATATTTTCCGCAAGGGTCGTTATGGGTAATCCTTTTTAGACCGGCATGAATGCACTTTAGACGCGCCTTGTTGCCGCTGGTATTAATCTTGGTTGGGGTGCTTTGCTGACACATGCCCATACCGATTACTTTTTCAACCTCAAGGGCCGCTTCAGCAAAGCTCCAACCGTGTAGCTTTTGAAGCAGGCTAAACCCGTCACCAGCTCCACATCCAGAACAGAAATAAGAACCTCTACCGTCCTTGTCGTCAAATCGGAACCTGTCCTTACCTGCACAACATGGGCATGGGCCATGCTTATTAACCAAATAGCTTTGATCAACTCCAAGTGCTAATAAAATCCCCTGCCATTTACCAATGGCGGCTTGTACTACACTGCTCACGCCTCTGCCCTCCGTTTGCTAAATGCTATATCCAAGCTTCTAATCTTGCCTAGAGTGACAGTGCTTACAGGAACATTAGCATTTTCATCAAACCCGAACCTTGGAAACTCCCCTATGATTTTTTGGTACAGGTGCGCGGCTCTACCGGGCTTACTTCCCTTCTGTCTTACATAACTACACAATTGCAACCAAAGATCCTTGTTATCTTTTGCCGCAACTGACTTACCGATCATTATTTCAGTCAGTTGCCCTGGAACCGAGATAACCGCATTACGCCTTACTCGAACATGCCCGCAATGCTGACAAATATCGCCATTCGTCTGCCATAACTCACCACATTTAGGGCACTTTGCAGCCTCTTTATCCTCTTTGGTTGGTTCCTTTTTCGGCTTTTCAGCGCCATCGTCAAGGGCTCTCACGCCGCTGTGGTACAAATCATCCCATTGATCTTGGAACCGTAGAAAGTTACCGGAATGGTCAAGCCATATCGCATTACTCTTGCCTGGATGTGGACGCATAGGCCGCCCAAGCTGCTGAACATGACTTGAAAAGGACTTTGTGAACGGTCGGGCTGATATTCCGATCATCACATCGGATTGATCGAAACCTTTTGTCAAAATGTCAGTGGCGATAAGTCCATGTATGGCGCTATCTGGCTTAGAAAACTCTTTTAATATTTCCTGCTTATCTTCATCGGCATCCTTGTAGCTGATTGAAGCGAAGTTATAGCCTGCTTCCTTAAACTTTACGGATAAATCCTGACCATGGGCAACTCCAGCACAAAACACAATCGTCTTTTTCGGTTCGCCAAATATTTCATGAGTTTTTTTGATCCATTCAGAAACAATGTCACCAGTAATCTGTATGCCGCGAGCCCCGGCTTCGGCTGAACTCCATTCACCAGCAACTTTCTTAGCGCCGCTCATGTCGATTTCCTTTGCTATAAAAACCCTTAGCGGGGCAAGGCTGCCACTGTCTACAAGCTCTTTCGTTGTTGATCGACTGACAACATTCGTAAAAATATCTCCAAGACCTTTTGTGAATGGCGATGCCGAAAGTCCAACGACTTTTACCAGCGGATTATTTTTAATGAACTCAGCAGTGGCGCTTCTGGTGTTGTGCGCCTCATCGACAACCAGTAGTTTAAGATTCGGAAACGAACCACGCTTTTCAAGAGTTTGAGCCGAACAAATCTGAATACTTTTGTAAGTCAAATATCGCCAATGGCCTGCCATCAAAACGCCGTGATCAATGTCATATTTGTCCATGCGCCCGCTGGTTTGGTCGACCAATACGCGGCGGTCAAGCACCATGGCGCACCTATTCCCTTTTTCAGCGGCGGCGGCAAGCATAGACAATGCAATCTCCGTCTTACCGCCGCCCGTTGGAAGGTAAAGCATTTGTGACCTATGGCCTGCCGCAAAGCCTTCACGAAGACCTTGCAGACTCAGTTCTTGATAATCCCGAAGAATCAGCTCATTTGACATTTGCTTTCTCCAGTCTTTTGCACCGACGCTCTAATGAATTAATCTTCCCAATAGCTGCGGCGTTTTCATTCATAAGGCCGTTAATGCGGGTTTCCTGAACTCTAATCACCTCCTTAAGCTTATCAATTTCCTTAATCGCCGCTGCCGTGTGGTCGTCATCCTCGAAAATTGCCAGCATCCGGTTGTTGTCATCTTCGAGTTGCTTGTTTTCTCTGATCAAGTCATCTAGCGTGTCCCTGGCAAAATCCTCATCTGTGTAAGCCGCCTCGTCATCGTGAAGTAGTTTCGGCTCTTGCTTTGGGACAGGATCGTGCTTAACTTCTGTAAATTCGCCATCGATAACATCATCAAGAGCGCCCTTGCCAAGAGAAGTGGTGTCTTTAATTTCCGCTGGCTTAGCAACAACAGTCTTTTTAGATTCAATCTGCTTTGGTTCGGCAATTAACGCTAATGCGCCATCAATTGTTAAAGCACCACCTTGATTAGTCTCCAAAATAAGCGATTTATTCTCGGACATACGCATCAGCTTTTGTGCGTGCCGAACTCCAAATGCGCCATGTAAGTCGCATTTGAGGACTTCTTCAAACTGTCCATGTGGTGTAATTCTTTTGATTTCAATAAGAATGTCACCCATGGCAAAGGCGTACTCAATGCTTTTACTCAAGGAGTCGATGAACCCAGCTTGAGCCTCAGTGAAGCTCGCAATGAGTTCACTTTTAGTTGGCTCGGATGTCAAAGTCGGTGCTGAAGTTCTTGCGTACAAGGCCAGGCGCGGATCGCCAAGGCTCTCGTCAAGGTTGTTTGTTTCTGTCAGTTGCTTGTCCATAATCTTCTACTACCTATGGTATATCTATATAGCTCCCCTCATAGTGGGAACAGAATGCGGTTAAATTCGCCTGACTGACCCTCATAGTGGGAACAGTTGTATAAAAATCGGTCTGGCTTTATGCTTATTAACCCTCATAGCGGGAACATTGACCCTCATAGTGGGAACAGTTTTGAATTTTCATGGCGGCTTTTTGTTGATCCATGCGGTCGTAAATCGCTTGTCTATTTTTGCGGCGTTTTCAGGTCTCCACAGGTTTGATGCAACCCTCGTTTCCCTAACGTCCAACTTGCTTCCACACTCATTAACCGGTTGCCATGTAATCGCATACAGTGAACATTTATTCCGTCCGCCCTGGCGTGTTTGTTCAATAAACCCTGTTGCCAGTAACTCAAGCAGTGCTTTGTCAACGCTTCCTTTTGATTTCCATCCGTACAGCAACATAATCTTTGGTGCTGCACACAGGTCGCCGTTGTTGTTTCCGTTGTACTGAGAGGAAATGTTGTCCAGCAAATGCGCCGCCATGTGACTCAAGATCGAAGCCGGTGATGGTGTTTCGGTTTTGAAATTAGGTTTAAAGATATGGTGCGGCTTTAATGTAAATGTGCCGCTTGTCCGTCTCCCTTTGACCTGTTGCCGCTTATCCATGGTCGTTTTCATCTAATTTGTTCACCTAAAATAAAAACACAAAATAAATTAACAATAAAATCATTAAGTTATTTTTCGTGACCACTATTGGCTATAGCAAGCGGTCTATTTTTAGGTGGCAAATTATTATGGGTCGGGGTAGCTCTAATGCTTGATTTGAGCCAATTATCAATTTCTTCTTCATACCAGAAACGGCGATTGCCGATGTAGTGCGGCGCTGGAAAAATACCTTCACCGCACTTGCGCCAAATTGTTTGGCGGTTGTAACCTGTTTTAACTTCTACTTGTTTAATACCTAAACGGTTATTCATTCTTACTACCTCAACTAGAAAATAATTAAAAGTTACTGTGTTGAGGCGTAGTATGTGATTGGTTTTTAACTAAAAAAATAGGTTAACCAGGTCAATTAAACTTGGTTATTTCTGACGAGGTTTTAACCCTTTAATTTCCTACTGGCATAAAAAAACCGGCATATAGCCGGTTTGCTTATTGACGAGGTTTTAGTTGTTTCCTGGGCCTCCGCTGCCTTTTTTAAATATGATTTGCGATTTCCACCACCCAGCAAACCCGATATTAAAAATACCGCTATGATTTATTAGCTCGGATTTTACAAAAGCCTTTTCTTTGGTAGATAAAGGCTTGGTCCGGCATTGTAAGTATGTTGACAGCGTGGGATGAGTATCAACCAGATTCCACGCTGATTCGTCCTTATTTGCGCTTGCACTGCCTTCCTTGTGTACCGGATTTATTCTTGAAATATCTCCTGACGGTTCTTTGTCTGTAAGAAACCAACGTTCAATCAAAAAATCCTTAATTAGAGACGAGTATTTGTTTTCATCCAAGAAATTATTTAGAGCTGATCGTTTAATTGGTGCGTTGATTGGCTTGTAATGCACATCCTCCATGGGCCTATACGCTCTAAGCAACCCTGAGGCAAACGCCTCATACTGAGCTTTTGTTGGATCAATGCATCCGTTAGCAATGTCCATATTCTCACAAGCAAGCTTTTTATCTTTAACAACACGTAATAAAAAATTAACAGCATTCTTCCAATAGTCACTTCCATTTACTAGACCATCCTTGCTCCACAGTTCAGCTATTTCCCCGACCGTCAGCACTTCCGGCAGTTCTCCATACAATGCCTTATCAGTGACAGTTTTAAGCATTTCCGGGTTATGCTTTGCCATAATACGGCGCATATCATCGTTCATAGCACCGCTCGCAATAAAACCACGTTATCCCTATCATTTACCAGCAGATCAACACAGCTCGCCCACTTCTCCAGTGCTTCCCTACGCTGATCAATGTAGGCGTTCTTGTTATAAATCTTGTTTATTGCGCCTAACGAATGATTCAAACACTTCTCACAGATATGGGGCTCCACGCCTAACCTTTCCAAGTGAGTACGAACGGTTCTACGAAAATCATGAGGAGTGCATCTTTCGATTGTTAGCACTTCACTTTCAAAAAGCCTTCTCAGCGCCCGCCCTAAAACCTTATCCGTCAATGCGCCTTTCTGACCGGCAAACACATATTTGTCATCGATTCCCTGTAGCTTCTTTAGTAGATCAATAACCATTTGCGTTAGTGGCACCGTCCATTCTTCAAGTGTTTTGGTATTCTCTTTCGGAATAAACCACTCTTTTTTATCAAAATCGATATGCGCCCATTCCGCCTTCATTAATTCACCTGTTCGAACGCCGGTTAAAAGTAAAGCCTTCAGCGCGTACCTTACTGGTAAACTCATCTTGGTAGGGGAATCTATCGCATCCCACACAAGCTTTATTTCGCTCAGTTCAAGATAGCGTTCTCTGCCTTCATTTTTTGGAATGCCAAACATTTTCGGTTCCAGCGCATAGGCCGGTGAGTGATCAATATAGCCGCGACCTTCGGCAAACTTAAAAAGTTGTTTTAAGGTGGCCAGAACATGCCCCGCCTGAACAGGTGATCCGCGCCTAACAACTGCATCGATACATTTATTCAGGCTACCAACTCTTAATGCAATAAGCTTACTGTTACCCATGCTGGGAACAATATCATTGTCTAAGCATATCTTGACGGCCTCAGGCCGCCTAAGGTGCGGTAATATCCTAACGTTATAAAACTCTTCACATAAGTCTGAAACGGTAACAGGCACCTTTCTTGAAGTACTACCAAGTTCGCCAGCCTCATGCTTCGCCTTAGCAATCTCAAGGGCATCACGCGCCTGTTTTAACGTCATGCAGTCGCTTTCATCACCGTATTTGCCAAGCGTAAGGACTTTATTTTTACTTGTGTGCTTGCAGCGGTAATACCAGACAAAGCTAATCCTTCCGGTAGGGGCTAATCTGATTCTTAAGCCTTGTGATTTATTATCTGATAATTCAACTCTGATCAATTGCGGCTTTAAACTCTTCAAGAACGAGTCTGTTAAGCCGGTTTTTGGTGTTACAATTTGGTTGGCCATTTGATACCCCCGTATCGTTTGGTTAAAGCCCGATTCAGACGGCTATCTGAATCGGGCTTTTTTTTCAGGTGAAATTCTAGGTGAAACGATACTTAACAATATCATCAAATAACATTCTATAACACTCTTTCAGATTTTCCAGAAAAACCAATGAAAACAAGGCATTTAGATGTAATTTTGCAACTAAATGTTAGTGTGTGTTATAAGCACTTTATTGTCTGGGGGACAAGGGGTCGTAGGTTCAAATCCTATCGTCCCGACCAATTGAAACAATGAGTTATATCATTCCCAACACAATATATTTAACCCAACGTAGTAAGTTTGTCACGATCCGTCCTTGGCCAAAAAGAAGAATTTCCCGCGTACTCTTCAAGATGAGTGCTCGACAAATGCGCATACCGCAAAACCATCGATATATCAGCCCAACCACCCAACTCCTTCAATACGTGAAGAGGTGTACCGCTTTGAACATGCCAAGATGCCCAAGTGTGGCGTAGATCATGCCATCTAAAATCCTCAACACGAAAAAGCCAGTGTACCAGACATTAGTTGTGTCATCACCCATTGAGTTGGTTTGAATCTAAAGTTTCAGCCAATCAAATCTATCCATAACCTCGCCATTTTCAATCGTGCCAATATTAGACATCTTTCCTAAATAGTTGGCATAGGACTAATCTTGATAGGGTTAAAATAGCGACTTGATCTCTGAAAACACGGATAGCCATGACACCTTATGCCCAATTGCCCACAAACAACTCTGAAGAATTCATGCGGACTGTTGGTTTATCAGCAGAAGATTTCCAGCACCTCACCGCTAAATTAGCGGCTTATATTGACACACAAAAAGCCCTCAACCCGCTGACAAGACGGGGACAGAAAGACTCTAAACTGGCCCTGGAAGACCGCTTGTTGCTGACACTTTATTACCTTCGCCACTATCCGACCCTGATAAATTTGGCGGCAGTCTTCGGCATCAGCGAGTCCTATTGCCATAAGATTTATGCCCGCACCGCAAGGATGTTGGCCAAAGTTGAAAAGCTCCCCAACCGCAAGGCACTGTTGGAAGATTCCGCAGCCACCTTGGCCATTGATGTTTCGGAGCAGCCCATCGAACGCCCTGTCAAAAACCAGAAAGCGTACTACTCAGGAAAAAAAACGCCACACGGTCAAGGCCCAGCTTGTGATCTGTGTGTTGACGCTGGCAATCCTCTCCCGGGTGGTAGGTAAAGGCCAACAGCATGATTTTTCTCTCTTTAAAGACAGCCGCCTATTGTTGCATCCCGATGCCCTGCTGTTGGCGGATTCGGGATACCAAGGAATGCACAAGCACCATAAGAACTCGACCCTGCCGGTCAAAAAGAAAAAAGGCCAACCCCTTTCGGCAGAAGACAAAGCTCATAATAAGACACTATCAAAACAGCGGGTTGTCATTGAGCATATCAACCGCCGATGCAAAATTTTCAGGATTGTTAAGGATGTTTATCGGGGCAAGCACAAGAATTACTCGCTGACATGGAATTTAGTGGCGGCTCTTGTTAACTTGCGCTATGGTTGTATTTAGGAAAGATGTCTATTGATATAATATTATCGATATTGGCAATAAAAAACCCGCCGTAGCGGGTTTGGTGTAGGTATTTAGTTGTTATTTATGCTTGATAGAGCCAGTTTCTATCGTGAGCTTTGGACGCCAATACCTTTGCCTTTCTTTCTATCTCTTTCTTGTCCATATTGGAAAAATCTAAGTAAGCGTGCTCAGGAAATGTAATGGCGTCTTCAACAACAGGAACAGCTTGTTCGGTGCACTCGCTTTCGCTTACCGCCATCACCCCAGAAGAGCGACAAGATGGGTTAAGGGTAAAATGTCGCCATGAGTTTTCGGGCGCTATCAGATCACCATTATAGACAGACAACTGGCTATTATCTTTAGGCGTTGGGCGAAAGGCCTGTGAAGTGACTCGTCCATTCTGGATAAAGCTCGGATTGACTTGTCGCATAAGGAGTGTTTCTGGATTCATACGTCCAACTCATGGGACAATTCTTTTAATGCCAGGTTAAGTTCGCGCCAGCCTCTATCATTAGATAAATCAAAATCTAAATCTCTACATTCATTCGTTTTTAGGTTTAGCACCTGCCATTCTGCGCATTTTTTATCTAAACTTATTTCTATAGAGGCTTCCCAGTTTCCGATAGGCCATTCCGCTTGAATATTTCCATCGCTGGTAGGGTAAAGATAAGGCAACGGCAGGTCAGCATCGAATTTTGATTCAAAGCTTTTGACCAGCCAAAGCAAATTTTCACGATTAAGAGCGACACCCTTACCATCTAACCAGCCATCCTGTAGCTTGCCCAACTCTTCTAGGCGCTCATCAACATCCAGTGGATCTATTGGCGTAATGTGCTCTACAAATTCGATGGACTTAGGGTGATCCTGCCTATCTTTTTTGATAGCACCTTGCACGGCAACCCGAGCATTATTGGCGTAATCTTTGAAAGCATCAAGTATAGTGTCTAAATGTTGACTCGTAAGCGGCGCTTTAAGTTTAGTGCCATTTTTTAATTCTAACTCGAAACTCATGCGCGATTGATCAGCTTCAGAAATACGGCCTTTTAATACACACTCCTCTGTCCATTCGTCTACCTTGGATGCACGAATAAGTTGTTTACGAGTTTCAATCGTGAGTTTAGCCAGTTGATTAAACTCAATATATTCATCGCCTCGCAATCCACGACCAAAGCGATCAAAGTACCCGAGAAATTGTGCTGGTAATGGCAATTGTTTGCTTTGTCCAGCGCAAGCTATTGTTTCAATTACAAGATCCCTTGCCTGTTTAAAATAATCCACATCTGTAGAATCAAAAATCTGTGTGTTTGCAGGGCAATTCATTGCATACATTAAGATAATAACTGGGATGGTACTGCCATCCTCAATATTTGAAATATGTAATGACAAGTCTTTACCAAATCCGCTTGGTATTCTTTTTTGTTTTGGATGGGATTCTTTAAATTTCCACTTTGCAACTTCAACAATCATTTCCTCAAGTGCCGCAAAATCTTTTAATAGTTCGAGCGGAACACTATGTTTATTAAATCGCTCACCAACAAGACGAGGCTTTAGAAATTCTTGATTCATGCGCTTTCTCCTCTTGTGCAATGTTGGCGTAAAACGTAAAAAGAAACCGCATAATAGCGGTTATTTTGTTGGGGTCAGTATAGCCTATTCAATTTTGCTTTGCCAAAAACTGCCTTGTATCGAAATTCACTTTGCTGTTTCTTTTTTTTCGCGTCGTCAGCAATGGCAACACTCGCATCGCCGCCCGCACAGCAAAGACTACGCATTGATCCCCTAACTTACCTTTTAATTGTGTTTCAATTTTGTCTTTATCCAACATCAATTCTTGCCCGTAATACTGTACTCACTTTCAAAAGATTCTAACCTGATTCCGTCGCTGACAACGGGCATTTTGGCCAGGGTAAGCTGTGAAAGCATCCAAACAGGGCAATGCAACACTGAGATCAAAATCGGTTTACTTCATTAATTTTATCGAACACAGCAAGTGGCCGGAGGAGCACAGGGGAGTCCGGGGTTTTGATCATCCCGTATTCCACTATGCTACATACAAGCTACGCGATTTTCGAGCGTTGCATCCCAATGGTCCGAAAAACATCCCCAAACATTTCCTTAGTCAGCCGCTTGGTCTGTACGTTGTATCGACTGGTATGATACGAATCAACCAGCGTACGGCCATCTGGTAAGCTATGCTGGACGTTATGGGCAAATTTTGCGCTACTCTGTTTCAATCCGCAGGCTTTTAATACCGCCTGATGGGCAACCAAACCTAAAGCCAGTATGACCGCCTGTTCCGGCAAGGTTTTCAACTCGGCGGACAAAAAATTATTACACTGATTGATTTCGGCGTTAGTCGGTTTGTTTTGCGGCGGCAGGCATTTAACGGCATTGGTGATACGGCAGTTTTTAAGCGCCAAGCCGTCCGTCAATGACTCGGATTTTATTTGGTTACTGTAACCGAACTCGTAAAGCGCTTCATACAGTAGCAGCCCTGCATAATCGCCGGTAAACGGCCTGCCTGTGGCGTTGGCTCCATGCAGGCCGGGAGCCAGTCCGACTATCAGCAATTGGGCTGCGCTGTCGCCAAACGGTGCAACCGGACGCGCATGGTAGGCGGGATGCTTTTGTTTCACTTCACACAGAAAGTCATCCAGCCGTTTACACTGCCTGCAATCTTGATCGAATATTTGTTTGGTATACATGTTTTGTTAAGGTCGGTTTTTCATATGGACACTCTATCACATCCCTGTGTTCTGGATCCCGGCACAAATCTGTCTGGAACAGATTTGCATTTACCCGAAGGGCGTCAGGCAGGGTAGCCTGACGTGAATCCCTGCCGGGATGACGTGCTTCGTGGGTTGGCTTGGAGCAGCATCTACCATGCTAATTTTCATAACTGGAAACTCCCCACATTGTTACTATCAGAAGCCAGCAACTGCAACTTCTCAAGCCTGGGCAGTTTTTTGATGACGATTTCCCGTTTACTGGCAGAACTGCGGTCATGGCCGGTCTCGACATAAACCAGCTGCTTGGGTTGCCTGCCGCGAAAATATTT
>Ga0208888_100425_pt1 | contig 19858 bp, 17 predicted proteins | sample LakWasM115_HOW13_2_FD_183929 | JGI IMG/M metagenome (GOLD analysis project Ga0208888, IMG submission 183929) | Freshwater sediment methanotrophic microbial communities from Lake Washington under simulated oxygen tension - Sediment Metagenome... | ecosystem: Environmental > Aquatic > Freshwater >...
CGAAGAAGGCTGCACCCGCCAAGAAGGCAGCAGCACCGGCAAAGAAAGCCGCTCCTGCCAAGAAGGCCGTAGCTGCGAAGAAGGCTGCACCCGCCAAGAAGGCAGCAGCACCGGCAAAGAAAGCCGCTCCCGCCAAGAAGGCCGCAGTAGCGAAGAAGGCTGCACCCGCCAAGAAGGCAGCAGCACCGGCAAAGAAAGCCGCTCCCGCCAAGAAGGCCGCAGTAGCCAAGAAGGCCGCAGCACCTGCCAAGGCAGCCCCCGCAAAGAAAGCTGCCCCGGCCAAGAAGGCCCCCAAGGCGCCTGCCCCTGCGGCCGCTGCCCCTGCAGCACAAACCACGCTGAACCCTCAGGCAGCCTGGCCTTTCCCTACGGGCAACAAGCCCTGATCCTGGCGCGCCACGCGCTCAACCCGGTGCAAACGCACCGGGTTTTTTTTCGTCTGTATGCAAGTCTGGGCACTCCCAAGAGCTACCTGGCAAGCAAGCTGCGTTGTACAGCACTGGGCAGCACAACGCAGACGACACTGGCTCGGAGGATTAACCCAACGGATCGAAATCCAGCGTGTAGTTCTGTGGGCCACGTTGCGCGATCTTGAGAGCGCCAACCCGGTTGCCCAGCTCCGCACAACGCACGAGGGACCAGCCCTTTTCCAGACCAAACAGCAGCGCGCCGCGCCAGGCATCGCCGCAACCCGTGGGGTCCACCACCGCTGCAGGCGCCACAGAGGGCACATGGGTTTTTTCACCATCCACCCAGACCTCGCAGCCCTCTGCGCCCAGCGTCACCACCAGCCCCTGCACCTTGCGGGAGATATCGGCCAAAGACCAGCCGGTGCGGTCGCAGAGCATTTTCCCTTCATAGTCATTGACGGTGACCCAGGTGGCCTGGTCGATGAACTGCGCCAGCTCCTGCCCATTGAACATGGGCAAGCCCTGACCTGGATCGAACACAAACGGGATACCCGCCGCCACGAACTGGGCCGCATGCTCCAGCATCGCGTCACGCCCGTCCGGCGCGATGATCCCCACGCTGACACTGTTGTCTGCACCAATTCGATTGGCATGGGCCTGCATCATGGCGCCAGGATGGAAAGCCGTGATCTGGTTGTTGTCACGGTCCGTCATGATCATCGCCTGCGCGGTGTAGGTGTCCTGCACCTGCCCGACGTGTCGGGCGCTGATACCCAGCGACTGCAGTCGCTGCAGATAGTCAGCACCGTCACTGCCCAACATGGCCATGGGCAGCGGCTCGCCACCGAGCAGCTTGAGGCTGTAAGCAATGTTGCCAGCACACCCCCCGAAGTCGCGGCGCAACGACGGGACAAGGAAGGACACATTCAGGATATGGAGCTGATCCGGCAGGATCTGCTCCGCAAAACGCCCCTCGAAAGTCATGATGGTGTCGAACGCCAGGGAACCACAAATGAGGGCAGCCATAGATAGTGAAACTCGGTAAGTTGTTGGGAGAAAAATCAGGGATAGAACGCAAGCAGCCGGTAGCCCGCCACGCGCGCACCGCCTGTGGTCACGAGCACAGACACCGAGGTGCCCCACTCACCTTTCGCGGGCAGCTCCGCTGGAGCCGCCATGTCGGTAGGCAGCAGAACCCGCCGCAATACGGCCTGATCCTGCGCATCGGTAAGGGTCAGCTCCACCGCAGGCATGGCCAGTGGAATGGTGGCGGTGCTCTTCATCGTCAGCGCTAACTGGTAACTGTCACCCCGGGCTTTGTTGAAAGAAGAACTGTCGATGACCACATCGGCAATCTGGCGCACAGGGGCAAGTTCGCAGCGCAAGGGCTCGCACAGTTTCACCAACCAGGGCCGGGTACGCACATCCAGGGCTGCAATGCGGTCACGCTCCTGCACCGCAATCTGCAAAGCCAGCCCCAGCAAGGAGACGATGAACCCCAGCCACAAAACCATCCGCACGACCGGCTTGCGCCAAAACGCCTTGCGGCGCGCAGCCACCACAAAGCTGACCTCGGGGTCTGACGCCTGGTTGTCGGCCTCATCGTCGTCGTCGTCAACAGCGGGTCTGGGGCGCGCCTGCAGGATGGCGGCATGCGAATCGTCCTTCACCAACTCCATCGCCGGAGCCTCTGGCGCAACCTCCTTCGACACAAAGTCCACAGAAGGCAACGCGGGCGCAGGCGGGGTGGGCACAGCAACGGGCGACGCAGGCTCAGATTTCTGAGCATCGCCTGAAAGTCCAGCACCGGTATCGGACGACGGAGCGAGAGCAATAGGCGCTACCGGAGACTGTGCAAGCTCTGCTGAGTGACTCGCGCGCTGCTCTGTGGCATCCACATCCCTGGTTGCGTTCAGCGCTACCTCGGAATCGCGAAGTTCGGCAAACGGCAGTTCATAGCCTGCCAGGCTGGGGGGCGCAGGAACCGGTGGCACAGCTCCACCAAACAAACTGCCACGTCCATCAGCGACGTCCTGCGCCGCGTCGGATGGCATCGTGACGGCGGACTGCTCTTGCCTGGCCACATGAACGGCAGGGGAGTGATCATCCAAGCGGAGCGCCGTGTCCGGTATCACCACCGGCTCTGGAGCATCAGCAGGCGCTGTGACGGATGGCGATGCCTCAGCCTCCACCGCTGTCGCAGTCCGCGATGCACTGTGGGCTCTCCATGCAAACGGCGCGGCGACCTCCTTGCCAAAGACATCCGACGAGACTTCCGTGCGAGCCGCGGCAGTAAGAAAAGCAGGTACCGCAGGACTGGGAATATCGAGCACCGGAGCAGCAGGTAAATCACTGTCCATGCCATAGGGAAATGCGTCGATGGCGGCGGTTGCGGCAGCCTCGGTGGCGGAGGTTGAAGCACTGCGGATGACGGGAGTGCCTGCCTTGTCCACATCCTGCGGGGCAGGCGGGGTACCGGTGGGCGACTTGCCTCCACCCCAGGCTCCCAGTGCATCCGGCTTGCGCGCTATGGGCGCAGTGGGCGCGCGCAGGTCCGTGAGCGATACATCGGGCAGCAGCGGAGCCGGTGCCACAGGCAGCAAATGGGCCGAGGCATCGAATACCTCCTTGCATTGGCCGCAGCGCACCCATCCTTCAGAGATGCGCAATTGGTCCGCCACAACCTTGAAGGTGGTGGCGCAGGACGGGCAGCGGGTGATCTGGCTCATCAGCGAGCGATTGTAGAGGCCATGCCACGGCTGCCAGAACAGCGCTCGCGCACCTTCAGCGGCGCGCAGTCATCAAGATCCAGCCGTCTTCGGCATCCGCCACTTCCAGCGGCAGCCAGGGCGCGTAGGCCTCCTTGAGCTCATCCGCCTGGCGCTCCAGAATGCCTGCCAAAACCAGATTCCCACCCACAGCCACATAGCTGCACAGCAGTGGGGCCAATACACGCAACGGAGTGGCCAGGATATTGGCCAGCACGGTCTGGTATTCGCCTTGCGCCTTGTCGGGCAGGCCCGCTTTCAGCGTGACCTGATTGGCCTGGGCGTTTTGCACCGTGGACTCCACGGCAGCCGGGTCGATATCCACCGCATCAATGTCCGTGGCACCGAACTTGGCGGCACCGATGGCGAGGATGCCGGAGCCACATCCGTAGTCCAGCACCCGCCCCAGCAGGTTGCCCTGCTCAGGTTGCGTTGCGCCATGGCGCGCAATCCAGCGCAGGCACATGCGCGTGGTGGGGTGGGTGCCCGTGCCAAACGCCAAGCCGGGGTCCAGCCGGATGCTCCGCACTGCCTGGGCGGGCAACTCATGCCAGGTAGGCACGATCCAGAAATCCGGGGTGATGTCCACCGGCGCAAATTGCGACTGCGTCAGCCGCACCCAGTCCTGCTCGGGCACCTGGGTGACACCCAGCACCTGGCAGCCCACAAAAAAATCCTGCACCACTAGCAATTGCTGCGCTTCACGGGCCGCCACCTCGGAGGGGAACAAGGCCACCACGCGGCTGCGTTGCCAGCCATCCTTGGGCGGAGGCATGCCAGGCTCGCCAAACAGCGCCTGTTCAGCGTCGGTCTGGGCATCGGCGTCTTCTACCGACACGGACAGCGCGTCCAGCGCGTCCAGCGCATCGCTGACCGCTTCAATCCGGTCCTCGGGGCACATCAGACTCAGCTCAAACATAGGCATCTCTCAGAAAAAGTGAAATGCTGGCACCCGTTGCCAGGAGCCAGCATGTGAATGACCTGCTGCGTGCCAGCTCAGCGTTTGTGCTGCGACAGCCACTCTTCCAGGTAGTGGATGTTGGTGCCGCCCGCCATGAACTTGGCGTCCACCATCAGCTCGCGGTGCAGCGGCACATTGGTGTTGATGCCTTCGATCACCGTCTCGGACAGGGCAGTGCGCATGCGGGCCAGCGCCTGCTCGCGCGTGTCGCCGTGCACGATGATCTTGCCGATCATCGAGTCGTAGTTGGGCGGCACGAAGTAGTTGGTGTAGGCGTGCGAATCGACGCGCACGCCCGGGCCGCCTGGCGGATGCCAGGTGGTGATGCGCCCTGGCGACGGGATGAACTTGTACGGATCTTCCGCGTTCACCCGGCACTCGATGGCGTGGCCGCGGATCTCGATCTGGCGCTGGGTGAAGGGCAGCTTCTCGCCGGCCGCCACCATGATCTGCGTCTTCACGATGTCCACGCCCGTGATCCATTCGGTCACAGGGTGCTCCACCTGCACGCGGGTGTTCATCTCGATGAAGTAGAACTCGCCGTTCTCATACAGGAACTCAAACGTGCCCGCACCACGGTAGCCGATCTTCTTGCAGGCAGCCACGCAGCGCTCGCCGATTTTTTCGATCAGCTTGCGGGGGATGCCAGGGGCCGGCGCCTCTTCGATCACCTTCTGGTGGCGGCGCTGCATGGAGCAGTCGCGCTCGCCCAGGTACACCGCGTTGCGGTGCTTGTCGGCCAGGATCTGGATTTCGATGTGGCGTGGGTTCTGGAGGAACTTCTCCATGTACACCGCAGGATTGCCAAACGCGGCACCCGCCTCGGCCTTGGTCATCTGCACGGCATTGACCAGTGCGGCCTCGGTGTGGACCACGCGCATGCCACGGCCACCGCCGCCGCCTGCGGCCTTGATGATCACCGGGTAGCCCACTGCCTTGGCGATGCGGCGGATCTGCACCGGATCGTCGGGCAACTCGCCCTCGGAACCCGGCACGCAGGGCACGCCTGCGCGGATCATGGCCTGCTTGGCGGACACCTTGTCGCCCATGATGCGGATCGACTCTGGCGTGGGGCCGATGAATTGAAAGCCACTCTTTTCCACGCGCTCGGCAAAGTCGGCGTTCTCGGACAGGAAGCCATAGCCGGGGTGAATGGCCTCGGCGTCGGTCACTTCGGCCGCCGAGATGATGGCGGGCATGTTGAGGTAGGACAGCGGCGAAGGCGCTGGGCCGATGCAAACGGCCTCTTCGGCCAGCTTGACATACTTGGCGTCGCGGTCGGCCTCGGAATAGACCATGACGGCCTTCACGCCCAGCTCATGGCAAGCGCGCTGGATACGGAGAGCAATCTCTCCGCGATTCGCAACAAGAATCTTCTTGAACATGAGCGCCTTATTCGATGACGAACAGCGGCTGTCCGTATTCCACGGCTTGGCCGTTCTCGCCCAGGATGCGGGTGACGGTGCCCGACTTGTCGGCCTCGATCTCGTTGAGGATCTTCATGGCCTCGATGATGCAGATGGTCTCGCCTTCCTTGACCTGGCTGCCCACCTCGACAAAAGCCTTGGCGCCAGGGCTGGACGAGCGGTAGAAGGTGCCCACCATGGGCGACTTGACGATGTGGCCGGTGGGTGCGGCGGCCGCAGGGGGCGCGGGCAATTCCGCCACAGGCGCGGCAGCAGGCGCAGCGGCAGGAGCTGCAACCGGGGCGGGCACATACTGCTGAACCACGGCACCACCGCTCTTGACGATGCGGACTTTGCCCTCGGCCTCGGTAATTTCGAGTTCGGACACGTTCGACTCGGACACGAGATCGATGAGGGTTTTGAGTTTTCGCAGATCCATGGAAGCTCCAACGGCTATAAAACTGAATAGGGCGCGAATTTACTCCAATTTCACCCTATCGCAGTCTTCCACACCCATTTTTCATGAACTTCGGCATGGGAATTGCCATCTCTCAGAGAGAAAGACGCACCCAGAAGGCCTGAAAGGGGGCTGCTTTTCGACGCGAACCCTCAGCCCATGCCTGCCCAAAGCTTCAAGTCCTGGGTGGTCACTTGTCCCATTTTACGATGCAGCACCTTTCCCTCCCCACCAAGGACCACGGTGAAAGGCAGGCCTCCCGTCAGGTTGCCCAGCGACCGGCCCAGATCCGTGCCACCCAGTCCCGCCAGTCCCACAGGGAAATCCAGCGGGATACGCGTCAGAAATTTGCGAACCGCTGAAGGCTGGTCAATGGCCAAACCCAGCACTTGCCAGCCTTTGGCAGATTGTTCGCGATAGAAGGCGTTGAGCATGGGCAGCTCTTCCACGCATGGCGGGCACCAAGTGGCCCAGAAATTGAGCAGCAACGGCTTGCCTGCCAATGACTTCATGGCCAAGGTACTCCCGGCAGGTGTTTCAAACTCCAGATCCCACAGCGCCTGCTCGGCCCCTTGCTCCACGGCGTGGGGCTGAAACTTCCACCATGCCAGGCCTGCGCCCCCCAAAGCGGCGGCACCTGCCACCCCGGCATACAAAAAGCGTCTGCGAGCGGCGTTGGGCGCGACGTTGCCAGGAGTCACAGGTTCGGGGGATTCAGCAGGCTGGGTCATGGGGTCGTGTTTTCTTGAAGCAAGCGGCGCACTGCCGTGATGTCGCCACGCGGGGTTCGACCCTTGGTGTCGGGCCGGAGCGCACCCCGCAGGTCGTCAAGGTCGTAAATCAGCAGGTGCACGCCGATCATTTCGTTGAGTTCGGGCGATTTGCTGCCAAGACTCAATGCCTCCACCGATTCACCGTGGAAGCCAGTGACCGTGCGGGGTTCGTAGTCCACATGATGATCGATCAGAGCGATCTCTGCCGATTTGGGGTCATCGCAGAACAACTGCAAGTAAATATCCGACAGGCGTGTGGCCGTTCCGTGCCACACCGCACCCGCCAGATGCGGCCGGAAAGCCGCCATGCGCTCCATCCACACCAGGGCCAGCTGGCGCAGTGCCCGCAGCTCGCGCGGCTGGGTGTCAGCACAGAAGAGCTGGATGTACTCGCGCACAGCCTCTTCCACCAAGTCGTTGTCCGGCAGCGGGGTACGGGCCGGCAAACCCATCTGCCGCAGCGCACGGCGCTTGGCGGGGCCCCATTCCAGCCCTTCTTCCACCACCAGGCGGGCCGTGGTGTGGGCGATTTCTTCGCTCAAAGGTGTGTGCATGGCAGACAGAGGCAACTAAGGACCCTGCATTGTGGCGCGAAGCGATGACAGCACGGGCGATGCCCCTCAGGCACCCCTGGCAACCCCAACAACTGCTGCCCCGAAAGACTACTGTTTTGAGAGCAACTCAGGCAGATGGAACAGGCGCCAGCTGCCACTTTTGCTCTGAACAGTGCGCGGAACCCCGGCTTTAGAATCAGCGCCCATGCATATACACATACTGGGCATCTGCGGCACGTTCATGGGAGGCCTCGCGGCCTTGGCGCGCGAGGCAGGGCACAAGGTGACGGGCTGCGACGCCGGGGTCTACCCACCCATGAGCGACCAGCTCCGCGCGCTGGGCATCGACCTGATCGAAGGCTTCGGCGCCGACCAGCTCGCGCTTCAGCCCGACATGTTTGTGGTGGGCAATGTGGTCAGCCGCGCCCGGTTGGCCGACGGCTCCCCCAAGTTTCCGTTGATGGAAGCCATTCTGGACGCAGGCCTGCCTTACACCAGCGGCCCCCAATGGCTGGCCGAGCATGTGCTGCAGGGTCGCCATGTGCTGGCCGTGGCCGGCACGCACGGCAAGACCACCACCACCTCGATGCTGGCGTGGATTCTGGAATCGGCCGGGCAGCAGCCGGGCTTTCTGATCGGCGGTGTGCCGCTGAACTTTGGCGTGTCCGCGCGCCTGGGCGCTGCACAGCGCCCCGCCCCCGCCGCCGCGCCGCTCGGGGCCGCGCCGCTGTTCGTGATCGAGGCCGACGAATACGACACCGCCTTTTTCGACAAACGCAGCAAGTTCGTGCACTACCGGCCCCGGACGGCTGTGTTGAACAATCTGGAGTTCGACCACGCGGACATCTTTGACGACCTGGCGGCCATCGAACGCCAGTTCCACCATCTGGTGCGCACCGTGCCGCCGTCGGGGCGCGTGATGGTCAATGGGCTGGAAGAAAGCCTGGCACGTGTGCTGCACACCGGCTGCTGGAGCGAAGTGACCAGCTTTGGTGCTGCAGTCAGCGACCTTCACGCGGTGGGTGACCCGCAGGCTTTTGATGTGGTGCACCAGGGGCATACCGTGGCGCGCGTGGAGTGGTCGCTGACCGGCGTGCACAACCAGCTCAATGCGTTGGCAGCCATGGCAGCGGCCCACCATGTGGGCGTGGCGCCCGAGCAGGCGGCAGCCGCGTTGGGCAGTTTTCAGAACGTCAAGCGGCGCATGGAGCTGCGCGGCACAGTGGGCGGCGTGGCCGTGTACGACGACTTTGCCCACCATCCCACCGCATTGCGTACCACCCTGGACGGCTTGCGCCGCACCCTGGGCCCGGGTGCCCGCATCCTCGCTGTGTTCGAGCCCCGCAGCAACACCATGAAACTGGGCGCGATGAAAAGCCAATTGCCCTGGGCCCTGGAGCCGGCCGACCTGGCCTTTTGCCACACAGCTGGGCTGGACTGGGATGCCGCGCAGGCTCTGGCACCACTGGGCGTCGGCCCCGGACAGCGCGCCCAGACGGCCCCGGACATAGATACGCTGGTGGCCCTGGTCACCCAGGCCGCGCGCCCGGGCGACCATGTGGTGTGCATGAGCAATGGCGGTTTTGGCGGCATCCACGCCAAACTGCTGCAAGCACTACAAAAATAATAGCTGCCAGCACATATTCCACTAGCGCTAGCAGCCGATTTCTAGCCAATGGTGGTCAAAATGTGACTGCCATGCCCGGCACGTCCACGCGCACGATAGGCTTGGCCAGCGCGGCACTGGAGGCGCGCGCAAAGTCGCGGGACCACACTGGGTCCTGCATCAGCGCCGCACCGGCTGCGCGTGCCACGGTCAGCACCTTGTCGGCCAGCAGCACCTTGCCGCTGGCGCGCAAGGGCTCGCAGTCCAGCGCGATGAACTGGTCGTCGAGCCAGCGCCGCCCCGCCTCGTGGGCCATGGGCTCAGCACCCTCCAGATCAAAACGGTATTCCTGATTCGCGGCCAGTTTGACCGACACTTCGCTGTGCATGATGGATCGCCTTTCTGCGTTTTTGCGGTGACTCGAGCCAGCAGCTGCACCTGGCGTGCAGCGATAGGCCCAAGTTTAGATCTTGCGACAGGTCTGACGATCAGCGGGCGCGACGCGCCTTGACGGAGTCCGACAGCTCGGCCAGCGCCTGCAGCGAAGCGTCCCAGCCCAAGCAGGCGTCGGTGATGCTCTTGCCGTATTCGAGTGCCGAAGGATCGTCCTTGCCGGGTGTGAACTTCTGGGCGCCTGCCGTCAGGTGGCTTTCGATCATCAGGCCGAACACGCTGCGCGAACCGCCCGCCACCTGAGCCGCCACATCGCGAGCCACGTCCAGCTGCTTTTCGTGCTGCTTGCTGCTATTGGCATGGCTGCAGTCCACCATCAATGTGGCGGGCAGCTTGGCGGCTTCGAGGTCTTTGCAAGCCGCGGCCACACTGGCAGCGTCGTAGTTGGGCGTCTTGCCGCCGCGCAAAATCACGTGGCAGTCCTTGTTGCCCTTGGTGTTCACGATGGCGACCTGGCCGTTCTTGTGCACCGACAGGAAGTGGTGGCCCCGGCTGGCCGACTGGATGGCGTCGGTGGCGATGCGGATGTTGCCGTCCGTGCCATTCTTGAAGCCGATGGGGGCCGAGATGCCGGAGGCCAGCTCGCGGTGCACCTGGCTTTCGGTGGTGCGTGCGCCAATCGCGCCCCAGCTGATCAGGTCGCCGATGTACTGGGGCGAAATCACGTCCAGGAACTCGCTGCCGGCAGGCATGCCCAGGCGGTTGATCTCGATGAGCAGCTGGCGCGCAATGCGAAGGCCTTCGTCGATGCGGTAGCTCTCGTCGAGGTAGGGGTCATTGATGAGCCCCTTCCAGCCCACGGTGGTGCGTGGCTTTTCGAAGTACACGCGCATCACGATTTCGAGCGTGTCAGCGTACTGGGTGCGCACGGCCATCAGGCGGCGGGCGTACTCGACAGCGGCGGCGGGATCGTGGATAGAGCAAGGGCCAATCACCACCAGCAGGCGGTCGTCCTTGCCCGCCATGATGTTGTGAATGTTCTTGCGGGTCTGGGTGATCAGCGTCTCGACCGGCGTGCCGCCGATCGGGAAGAAGCGGATCAGATGCTCGGGAGGAGGCAACACGGTGATGTCCTTGATACGTTCGTCGTCGGTCTGGCTGGTTTTTTCGACGCTGCGGTACCAGGCATCGCTGGTGGGATTGGTTGTGGCCGTCATGGTTGCTTCCTCGTGGAGTCGGTTGGAGTGGATGGAAAAACGGGAGGGCTGAAAAACAAAAACCGCCGGGCTTTGCAGCGTCGGCGGTTGGTATGGGGAGGTTGTGTGTGCTTGCGCGTTTTCCTCTCATCCGCCGGGGACCGAGATAAAAAACCAAAAATAAAACGCGCTGCGAACTTGCATGGGAAGCAATGTAGCACAGGAGTGCGGCAGTTCAGCACCCTCGGCATGTTGCAAATGCACGACATCCACTCGCCCCAAAAGCGCCAGACCAGAGCGATTCACCGGCGCCCCCCCCGAAACCATGCACGCAAGCGCTGCAATGCCGAGGGCTTGCGCGGCGGCTGCACGTCTTGCAAGTCGCTCGCAGGATTGCTCTGGTGCTCGTACATGTCGATGAGCAGCAGCGCTTCGCCCAGGGTCCGCCAGGCCAGCAGCTCGAACTGGTCAAAGCTTTCGCTTTCCTTAGTGCTGCGCCGCTCCAGCATCAGTTGCCAGTCTGCAATGGCGTTGCGCAGCTCCCGCAGTGCACGCTGGTAGGCGCCAAACTCGTACAGCGCGTGCCACGCTGAGCCCAGGCCAGTCAAAAACAGCTGGTGTTCACGCGCGCTGTGCGACAAGGTCACCACACGGCGCGTGATCTCGGTGGTGTCCGTACTGGTGCGGCGGATGCGAACTGCCTCGTCGATCTGCGAGGACAACGCACCAAGGCTGTCACGCAGCTGGCGCGAGTCCTCGTCGGCAACGCCCTCGCGCAAAAAGCGGCTGATGTCTCCAAACGACTGGAGCGTCAGCAATTGACTGGGGCGCGTGGCAGGCATGGTGTCACCCATTGTGCGCTGGCCGACGCGCAGTACAAGCCCCGAAAAGCGGGTGAAAACGCGAAGTCACGCATCACCCCAGGTCTGCCGGCAGGCTGCCAACGCAACCCTCAGGCCGTACCGCCCACCGTCAGACCTTCGATGCGCAGCGTGGGTTGCCCCACGCCCACCGGCACGCTCTGGCCTTCCTTGCCGCAGGTACCCACGCCGCTGTCGAGGCGCATGTCGTTACCGATCATGGTCACCTTCTTGAGCGACTCAGGGCCGCTGCCGATGATGGTGGCGCCCTTGACGGGGTACTGGATCTTGCCGTTTTCCACCCAGTACGCTTCGCTGGCCGAGAACACGAACTTGCCCGAGGTGATGTCCACCTGCCCGCCGCCGAAGTTGCTGGCGTACAGGCCCTTCTTGATGCTGGCGATGATCTCTTGCGGGTCCTTGTCGCCGCCCAGCATGTAGGTGTTGGTCATGCGCGGCATGGGGATGTGGGCATAGCTCTCGCGGCGGCCGTTGCCGGTGGGTGCCACACCCATCAGGCGTGCGTTCAGCGAATCCTGGATGTAGCCCTTCAAGATGCCATCCTCGATCAGCACATTGCGCTGGCTGGCATGGCCTTCGTCATCCACGTTCAGCGAACCTCGGCGGTCGGCAATGGTGCCGTCGTCCAGCACAGTGACACCCTTGGCAGCCACGCGCTGGCCAATGCGGCCACTGAACGCACTGGAGCCCTTGCGGTTGAAGTCGCCCTCCAGTCCGTGGCCGATGGCCTCGTGCAGCAAGATGCCCGGCCAGCCTGAGCCCAGCACCACGGTCATCTCCCCCGCTGGAGCGGGACGCGATTCCAGATTGACCAGGGCCGCATTCACGGCCTCGTCAACGTACTTACCCATCTGCTCGTCGTCGAAATAGGCGAGGCCAAAACGGCCACCGCCGCCAGCAGAGCCCATCTCACGTCGGCCGTTCTGCTCGGCAATCACCGTGACCGACAGCCGCACGAGCGGGCGCACATCGGCCGCCAGGGTGCCATCGGCGCGCGCCACCAGCACCACGTCGTATTCACTGGCCAGCCCCGCCATCACCTGCGCCACGCGCGGGTCCTTGGCCCGGGCGCGCTGCTCCAGCCGCTCCAGCAGCGCCACCTTGGCCGTGCTGTCCAGCGAGGCGATCGGGTCCACGCCCGGGTACAGGCTGCGGCTGGATGCTACCTTTTTAGGAGCTACCCGCACTTTGCCTGCGTTCGCTATAGACGAAATAGACCGTACGGTGCGCGCTGCGTCCAGCAGCGATGCCTCGGAGATGTCGTCCGAATAGGCAAAGGCCGTCTTTTCGCCACTGACAGCACGCACCCCCACGCCCTGGTCGATGCTGAAGGAGCCTGTCTTGACGATGCCCTCTTCCAGGCTCCAGCCTTCACTGCGGGTGTACTGGAAGTACAGGTCCGCATCGTCCACCTGGTGGGTGCGGATCTCGGCCAGTGCGCGGGCGAGGTGGCCTTCGTCCAGGCCAAAGGGGGTCAGCAGCAGTTCACGGGCAACATCAATGCGCTGGCTGGTGGCCGCACGCTGGGGCGCGGCAGTGGTGGAGCGGAAAGTCATCGAAGCATTTTAGGCGCCTGACCAGCCCCTGCCCGTGTGGAGCCCACATGTCCCTATTTGACCCTGGCGCCCCGTCAGCGCCGCCCCGCCGCCTTACGCGGCGGTCTGGTCATCCAGGCCGGCCTCGGCCGCATGGGCCTGCACCGACTCGATGCCCGCGTCCCGGGCCTTGGCACCGGAGTACATCTGGCTTTGGCCAATCACCTGGCCATTGGCAGCCTTCAAGGTGAAATATGGCGCTCCGTTCTTGGCACTGAGCCTGCCAAAACGGCCATCGTTCGGAGCGTTCTTGCGCACCGCCTCGATACCACCCAGCGCGCTGGCTCGAGACTCGTACATCTCGCTGGTCAGGATGACCTGACCGTTGGCGGCCAGCAGGTTGAAGACAAACTTGTCGTTTTTCGACTTCTTGAGCTCGAACTTCGCCGCCATAGACATTGCCTCCATGAACCAAAGCAGGGTTGGTCAGCGGGTTTGTACCCTGACGGCGTGCCACAGGCAACCGTGGGCGCAAGGCCCTACAGTGCTGCAGGAAGAGGATCCTTGGTTTCCTGCTTCTGGGATCGTGCCACCGACATCAGGATGCCCAGTGCCAGCCCCAGCGTCACCATGGCGGTGCCGCCATAGCTGATGAAGGGCAAGGGGACGCCCACCACCGGAAGGATGCCACTCACCATGCCCATGTTCACAAAGGCATAGGTGAAAAAGATCATAGATACCGCGCCCCCCATGAGGCGGCCAAACAAGGTGGTGGCGCCTGCGGCAATGGCCAGCCCCCGCCAGACCAGCAGCAGAAAACACACCAGCAGGAACAAGTTGCCCGCCAGGCCAAACTCTTCCGAATAGGCGGCAAAAATGAAGTCGGTGGTGCGCTCGGGGATGAACTCCAGGTGGGTCTGCGTGCCCGCCATGAAGCCCTTGCCCCACAGGCCGCCCGAGCCGATGGCGATCATGCCCTGGATGATGTGAAAGCCCTTGCCCAGCGGGTCGCGGGTGGGGTCCAGCAAGGTGCAGATGCGCTGCTGCTGGTAGTCGTGCAGCACCACCCATCGCACGCCATCCGCGCACAGCTGGTCGCCCAGCAGCACCAGGGTGGCAATGCCCACACCGCCAATCAGGACCGGGGGCAGGATCAGCTTCCAGGACAGGCCCGCAAAAAAGATCACCGAGAGCCCCGCAGCCAGCACCAGCAGCGAGGTACCGAGGTCGGGCTGCTTCATGACCAGGCCCACCGGAACCGCCAGCAGCAGGCCCGCCGCCGCAAAGTCCAAGGGACGCAGCGTGCCCTCGCGCTTCTGGAACCACCAAGCCAGCATCAGTGGCATGGCGATCTTGAGGATTTCGCTGGGCTGGATCACGATACCCACGTTGATCCAGCGCGTGGCCCCTTTTTTGGTGATGCCAAACAGCGCCACCGCCACCAGCAGGGCCACCCCGGTCAGGTACAGCGGCACGGCGCAAGCCATGATTTTCTGGGGGGGCACCTGGGCCACCATGAACAGGATGGCTCCTGCAATCAGCATGTTGCGCCCGTGGTCCACAAACCGCGTGCCGTGGTCATAACCCGACGAATACATGGCCAGCAACCCCGCGCTGGCCAGCATCAGCACCAGCAACAGGAGAGGGAGGTCAAAGCCCCGGAACAGGGGCGCCAGACGCTGGACGAGCGTGGGCTTTTCAAAAACGACGGCCATTCCCCGATTATCGGGGGGATGGCTTCAGAGCAGCCAACGCCCCGGCAGAGAGATCGCCAACAGCGGCACTACCCTGCCTGCCGGAAGGCCATCACGGCCTGGTTGCGCAGGGTGCGCAGAAGGCCCAAGGCCTTGTCGTCCACCACAATGCCCCCCGGTGTGGCCTGATCGGCATAGATGAGGGCAAAGGGCTGCCCCTTGATTTGCAGCGGCAGCAGCAGGAACGACGGTGCATTGACGCCCTTGCGGTACCACTCGGGCAGCCGCGCCTGCATGCGGGGCTCGGTGGCGTCGTTGATCAGGGTGTCTGCACCGCGCAGGCACACGGCGGCAAACAGGTCGCCCTGGGCCTTGAGGGGTACCTTCAGGGCCCGCACGGCCACCTCGCTGCCCTCCCCCAGGCCAAAGCGGCCGGTCAACATGTCGGTGCGGGCCTCGCGCAGGCAAAACACCATGCGCCGGAAACCCAGCGCGCGGAACATGGTCTCCAGGATCATGCGCAGTACATCGTTGAGCTGAAAACTCTCGACCATGGCGTTGGTGATGTCCTGAATGCCTGCCGCCAGCACCTCATTGACCTGCGCCACCGACACCGCCCCTCCGGCCTGGGACTCCAGCACGGCAGGCAGGGGCTGGGTTTCGTTCACGCGCAACTCGTGGGCGCCCAGCGCGTCATCGGGGGCCACAGACGCACCCGCAGCCGACGGCAGCTTGAGCAGGCGGGCGGCTGGTGTGTCCGGCGCCACGCGCAGGTCCAGCGCCTCGGCCAGTGCCACCAGCTTGTGGCGCGCACGCAGGGTGGCTTCGGCAATGGCCTCAGCCGACAGCGCCAGCGTGCGTGCGTAGCGCGTGCCCACTTGGCCCAGCTGCCCCTCCAGCTGAGCAGGTTCGCAAAACAGCAAGGCGCTGGCGACCTCGTTGGCCGCCATGGCCGCCCAGCGCAGGCGCTCCACCCCCTGCTCGGGCGCGCGCTGCATGGGTGAGCCCAGCGGCTTGCGCATGCAGCGCTGCAGGCTTTCGGGCAGACCCCAGACGCGCGCCACGCCCACCCCCAGATCCTCAAACCCCAGGCCCAGCACCTGTACCGACGCAGCCTCTTCCCCGCCCTCCATGCGCCCCGAGGCCACCAGGCTGCGCACCTGCCGCGCCTCTTCGGGAAAGTAGAACTCGCACAGCATGCGCCCCAGGTTCTGGAACATCGCGCCGATGAAGGCCTCTTCGGCCGCCTGGCTCGTACTGCACAACTCCGCCGCGACCGAGCCCGCCATCATGGCGCGCAAAAATTCCTCGCGCATCTGGCTGGCATGGGCCTTGTCCTGCATGTGGTCCAGCAACACCAGGCTCAGCGCCATGTTGCGCACCGCATTGAAGCCCACCAGGCTCACGGCGCGCGACACGGTGCTGATGGTGCCTCGGCTGGCGTGGGCGTAATGCACGCTATTGACCAGACGCAGCAGCTTGTTGGTGAGCGCCACGTCTTTCAGGATCTCGTGGGTCAGGTCGCTGATGCTGTCGTCTTCCGAATTGGCCACCCGCTGGATGCGGGCCACAGAATCCGACAAGGCCGGGAAGTCGCTCTTGTGGCGCATGCGCCGCAGCAAAAAGTCCAGCGTGGCGTTGCTCGCGGCCGATGGCGCACTGGCCGGAGCTGCCCAGGCGCGCAGCGCATCCCGAAAGTCCGCCGCCGTGGCGTAGCGCTGCGCGGGATCGCGTGCCATGGCCCGCTGCAGGATGGCGCGCAGGCCGTCGTCCACGCCCGGCCCCAGGTCGGCGGGCAGCGCCAGGTTTTCGTTGGCAATGCGGTACAGCGCCTGCCAGGTGTCTTTTTGGTGGATGAGGGGGCGCCCCGTCAGCATCTCGATGAGCACCAACGCGGCGGAATACACGTCCATCCCCGGGGTGGGCGCAGCGCCCGCCGCCGCCTCCGGTGCCATGTAGGCGGGCGTGCCGCTGGCCAACTGGGCGTCCGGCGCGGCCTGCACGGGGGCCGCCATGCCAAAGTCCATCACCCGGGCGTGCCGGTGCGCATCGATCATGATGTTGGACGGCTTGAGATCGCGGTGCACGATGCCCGCCTGGTGGGCGGCATGCAAGCCATCAAGTACATCCACCAAAAGTGCCACGGCGTCATGCGGCGTACAGCGCCCCTGCTGGGCCAGGTGTTCGGCCAGCGTGTGGCCTGGCACGTACTCAAACACGATGTAGGGCTGCAAGCCCTGCACGTCGGCCTCGAACACCGGCACGATGTAGGGGTGGGCCAGGCGCCCCACATGGCGCGCCTCGCGCAGCCACTGCTCCAGCACGGAAGGGTCCTGGTCCTGCATGGGGCGCATGAGTTTGATGGCCACTTCGCGCTGCAGACGGGGGTCCAGCGCCAGCCACACGGTGGCCTGAGCGCCCCGGCCCAGCTGCTTCTTGAGTTCAAACCGCCCCAGCGACGCAGGCGGCTTGTCGCCTGATCCGAGCGCCCATCGTCTGGCAGTGGAAAGCGGGGCAAAATCGGTCATGGTGCGGGTAGCAAAACCAGGCGCCGCACGGTGTGGCGCCCCGGTACGCACATCTTATGCCTGCGCCAGCCCGGTTAAAGCAGTGATTCCCCTGCCCCGATCACTTTCTGTCTCATGACCACCACCCACCTGCTGTACCTGCACGGTTTTCGCTCGTCCCCCTCGTCGTCCAAGGCCCGCCAGACTGCGGCCTACATGGCAGCTCACCACCCCTCCGTGACCTTCTGGTGCCCCCAGTTGCCGCCATCGCCGCGGGCCGCCATGGCGCTGGTGGCGCAGGGCATTGCCGATTGGCCCCGGCCGTCCATGGCCGTGATCGGCTCTTCGCTGGGCGGCTTCTATGCCAGCTGGGTGGCGCAGCACGCGGGTTGCCACAGCGTGATGCTCAACCCCGCCGTGGACCCGGCACGCGACCTGGCCCGCTACATCGGCGAGCAAACCACCTGGCACGACCCGAACGAGCGGTTTTATTTTCTGCCGGAGTACATCGACGAGTTGCAGGCCCTGGACATGCGGGATCGCTCGCCCGCAGCCCCTGAACTGGCCATCGTTGCCAAGGGCGACGAAGTGCTGGACTGGCGCGAGATGGTGGGGCGCTACCCGCAGGCCAAGCAGGTGGTACTGGAGGGAGGCGACCACGCGCTGGGCAACTATGGGGACTACCTGCAACTGGTGACAGCGTTCTTGGATCTAGGGTAAACCGATAACTGTGTTGCTTTGGCGGGGGCGACGGGGTCACGGAACCCGTGGCGCCACTTCGGCAGCATTCCTCCACCGCGCATATTCTGCTGGATATGCGATTCGGTAGCGCTTCATGTGAAACGCGGCCTCGTCGTCATTCCCCATCAACAACGAGCTTTCGATTACTGCTTCGATGACACGAGGTTCCGGGGAGAAGTGCAGCAGCGCAGTAGCTATGACATGAATCTGAGGAGCCCTGTCCTTCGTTAAAGGGGTAGTAGACAGTAGCGAAAAATCGACTTGATCCGTGAAAAAAACGGTGTCAGACACTTTCGCTACCGTATCCTCACGATAAGCCGCTGGTCGCAACATCACCGGACGGTAGAGCATGCTGACCCGGTAGTAGTCCAACGCGACCACTCCGCCGGCTACCACGACACCGACCAACGCCCCCATCCCTACAATCTTGGCTGCAGGGGAAACAGCCCATCGCGGCAACGCGCCTCTCCACAACAAGGCCATAGCAAGAACGGAGACCAACTGAAACGGCCCATACCAAAGCGGGAATTCCAGCATGCTGTGCAAGCCAACAATGGCAAGAATTCCCCAAGCGAGCTGGCGTACTGGATCTGTTTCACGCCAAGGCTTTGCACGCACCAACCAAACGCCCAACGCCGTGCAAACCAACACCGCCACAGGCAAGCCCAACTCAACAGCTAGATGCAAAGGCAAATTGTGGGCGTTATCGAGCAGCACGCAAAATCGGTCTCCTGGAAACAGGGTGACGTAGTGCGCGTAATCCAACTCACCCCAGCCCCAACCCAACCATGGCTTTTTTGCTATCAGATAAAGCACGTTCTGCCACAGAACGCTGCGGCTTGTGCAGCCTTCGCCTTCTCCTAGTATTCGCGAGAACAAACCGTCGGCGGTAAACCCGGTCCAGTTGAGCAGCAGATGCGGTAGCAGCCAAGCAGCCATTGCGTATAGCAGGACTCCAGCCAGCGACAGACCCAGAGCCGCACGGCCACAACTGGCGCGCCAAAGAACCAGCAACATCATTATCAGGATCCACTGCGCCGCCCCTGTACGAGATGTAGTGGCAGCGCCCCCAATCGCCAGTAATGCTATTCCCCACGCCAACAAGATGCCCACCAACCACGCGGGCCAGGGCCGCCCTCCGCCTAGCAGTGCCTGCTGCACCATAACTGCCTTTTCTCTGGTCTCTAGCCGCACTTGAATCTGAGCCAATATCCATAACAACGCCCAAGCACCAAGACTTATTAGCGTCGCCTGTTGATTACGTTGGCGTAGATTGCCAATTGCTTGACCGGGGGTGGATGCCTGCAGCCAAGGCGCCAACCCTAAGTCACCCCCAAAATACTGTGCCAAGCCGATAACGCAGCTCAATAGGGCGGCAAGCAATAGCCCTTCAGCGAGTTGTGTAGCTATAAACACATGCCCATTCAGACCGCCTGCCTCGCACGCCGGTTGCTCTCGCTTTGAGCGATAGCGAGCGTGTCCGCGACGCGCCAGGCAAAGTAACAGCACCAGAACCCCGCATGCCCAGGAAACCGTTAGTGGCCAGAAGTTAGATATGGGTGGCTGGGTGTACCCAAAAACAAAAGGCAGCGTCAGGGCCAGCAAGAAAATGGGCGCAGCAACGGCGTCAAAAAGCATGAAAATCACTCAGAAAGGATTCAACGCTGGTACGGCGCTGGCGAGGTAGTAAGCATCATAGAGGTTCGCTGCTGGTGTCTCACTAGAATTAGTTCTGTGTGAGCCCATGGGACAATCGCCGCCATGCACGCATTGTTTGAAGAAGCCGGCAAATTTCTCGCCGGCCGTATCCTGTCCGAAGCCGATACCTCTGCCCAAGTGGAGCTGGACTCGGGCAAACGGGTCAAGGTCAAGGCCGCCCACATCCTCCTGAAGTTCGAAAAACCCGCCCCGGCAGAACTCATCGCCCAGGCCCAGGCCGTGGCCGAGACCATCGAGCTGGACCTGGCCTGGGAATT
>Ga0208888_100427_pt1 | contig 19796 bp, 14 predicted proteins | sample LakWasM115_HOW13_2_FD_183929 | JGI IMG/M metagenome (GOLD analysis project Ga0208888, IMG submission 183929) | Freshwater sediment methanotrophic microbial communities from Lake Washington under simulated oxygen tension - Sediment Metagenome... | ecosystem: Environmental > Aquatic > Freshwater >...
GAAGTGCCTTCTTCAATTCTTCAGCTGAACTCGCTTCTACTTTTGCGTGAAGTGAATTGCCGTGAGCATCCATTGTGACAACAACCGGGAAGTCAGTCACAGACAATTCCCAGATAGCTTCCGGAGATCCAAGGTCCAGCCAGTGAACAGCATCGACCGAATCGATTTTTTCGGCAAGAACCTGAGCAGCACCGCCGATGGCGTGAAAATACACGCACCCGTACTCTTTACAGCCTGCAAGAGTTTTTGCGCCCATGCCTCCTTTACCGATAACGCCGACAATTCCGTAGTCTTTCATGACTTCTGCTTGATAAGGCTCTTCGCGGATTGAGGTTGTAGGACCTGCTGCTGTGACAGTGTATTTTCCAGTCGCTTTATCCTGAAGGATAACGGGACCGCAGTGATAAATAATTTGATTGTTCAGATCCACAGGAGGCTTTACACCTTCGTGAAGACGTTTGTGAACAGCATCTCTTCCTGTAAATAGTTTTCCAGTGAGAAGAACCATGTCTCCTACTTTTAAATCGCGAACAGCTTCATGTGTAAAAGGATATGTTAATCGTTTCATAGTTTTTCCCTTAATATAACCATTTCTTAATTTCGTTAGTTCCAGAAAGTTCCACACCTTGTCTTCTGTATGCCCAGCACATGTATGAAATGGACACAAAGAAAGAGGCCGGAAGTCTGTTAAGCGCAGAAATTTTACAACCTAAAAGAGTTGTTTTTCCACCGAAGCCCATAGGTCCGATTCCAAGTTTGTTGGAAGTTTCAACAATTTCTGATTCAAGTTCAGCAAGAGATGAAACGGCATTTTTATCATCGAGCTTTCTCAAAAGTTGCTCTTTAGATTCGATGTAACCTGCGCCTCTGTCACCGCCGATACAAATGCCGAGTACACCCGGGCCGCAGCCTTTCCCTTGAGCTTTATGAACAGCATCGAGAATAACTTTTCTGACACCGTCGAGATCTCTTCCCGCTTCGAGAGGACCGTACGGAAGAGAATATTGAGCGCCAACGTTTTCACAGCCGCCGCCTTTAAGCATCAAGCGAACTTCAATAGTAGGTTTATTGTGCTGGTGATAGTGAATTGAAGGATGACCCGGACCGATATTCATTCCCGAGTTTTCTCCTGTCAGTGAGTCGACTGAATTTTGTCTCAGGTAACCCATCTCAGTTGCTTTAACGACAGATTTTTCAATTAGTTTTGTAAAAGCTCCTTGATCAAAGCCGATCGGGTGATTCACGTAGAACAGAACTGTTCCCGTATCCTGACAGAGAGGTTGAGATTTCTTCTTTGCGAGTTCGATATTCGCCTTGATGATATTCATCGCGTATTCGGCCGTCGTATTTTTTTCTTCGCGCTCAAGAGCTTCAAGAATGACTTTCTGAACATCATCCGGAAGAACTGCTGAAGTACTTCTGATCAGTTCCAATAAAGACGCTTCAAGATTTTTTTGCGTGTTCGCTGTTGGTGGAGCTTTTTTTGGAGCAACTTTTTTTGCTGTTATTTTCTTTGTTGCCGTTTTTTTGGCCACCGTTTTTGGGAATGCTTTTTTAGGTGCAATTTTTTTTGGTGCCGCTTTCGTTTTTTTCGGAGTAGCAACAACTTTTTTTGGTTTTTTACTTACTTTTTTGACTACTGTTTTTTTAGAAGCAGCTTTTTTTGTCATCTTCTTTGCCATGAAAATCTCCAATTATGAGACAAGAGTCTTTGTGACTTCAATAATAATGTTTGAGTTCCAAAATTATAGCGAAAATTATAGCAAGTGTAGAGAAGTTTTAGTACTGTTTTGCCTTATGATTTCTCTCAGTGGTCTCAATGACAAACAGCGCGAAGCGGCCGAAACGGTCGAAGGGCCAGTCCTTATCCTGGCAGGCGCCGGCTCGGGCAAAACCCGCACGATCACCTACAGAATTGCGCATATGGTGGACAACCTGGGCATTAAAGGCGATTCCATCCTGGGGGTCAGTTTTACCAATAAGGCCGCTAAAGAAATGCGGGAGCGCGTTCACGCGCTACTGGGAGCGAGAAAGTCGCGGGGCGTGGCCCTTCTGACCTTTCACTCTCTGGGTGTTCGCATTTTAAAAAAAGAAATCACCAAGCTCGGCTATCATGAAAACTTTTCTATTTATGACCAGTCTGACCAGCTCGCGATTGTCCGCGAAGGTTTAAAGCTTTATCACGCTGATAAAAAATTTGATCAAAAAGATGTCATGGCGAAAATTTCGTTTTTAAAGAATGCCGGCATTCATGAAAATGATTTTGCTGATTCAGCTCACTTCAATCCGGAAGATGCTTACGATCACGCGACGGAATACACCTATCGTTTTTATCAGGAGAAGCTGAAGTTTTATAATGCGATTGATTTTGATGATATTCTTTTTCTCACGCTGAAACTTTTCCGCAACTTTCCTGAAGTCGCCAAAGCTTACTCTGAAAAATTCCGCTACATCATGGTCGATGAATACCAGGATACAAACCCTTTGCAGTTCGAATTGATCCTGCACCTCACTTGCACTCACAAAAATCTTTGTGTTGTTGGAGATGACGATCAATCGATTTATGCTTTCAGAGGAGCGGATGTAACAAACATACTTGAATTTGAAAAACATTTTGAAAATGCGAAAGTCGTTAAACTCGAAGAAAATTATCGTTCGGTTATCAGTATTCTCGATCTTGCCAACAACGTTATTAAAGTGAATAAAAAACGCAGAGACAAAACGCTCTGGAGTTCAAAACGAAGCGACCACACGCCTATTCTCTGGGCGATGGGAGACACGGATCACGAAGCAGAAGTCATCGTAGAAGAAATTGTCCGCCATCAGGGTCAGGGCGGCCATTTGGGCGATATTGCCATCCTATACCGAAGCAACACTCAAGCCCCTCCCATTGAAGATCAGCTGAGAATGTCGTCAGTTCCCTATCAGATTATTGGCGGCCAGAAATTTTACGATAAAAAAGAAGTCAAAGATCTGATGAGTTACTTGTTTGTGATTTTAAATCCAAACGATGCAATGGCCCTCAGAAGAATTCTCAATATTCCTCATAGAGGAATTGGTAATGCGACTCTGGATAAATACCTGAAGCGTTCGGAAGAAGAAAATCTTCCTCTTTTCCGCGCGCTGGAAAAATATCCGGCCCTCGATCCCAACAGAGCAGCTGCGATCAAGACTTTTACAGACATCATCGTCAAATTCAAAAATAAATTTGAACAGATGAGCCTTGCAGAAGGAATCAGTACACTGATTGAAGAAATTGATTATCTCAATTTTATCGATAAGCAGTACGACAATGCTAAACAAGTTGAACGCAGAAGAAACGATGTTATGCATTTTATCGAATCGGCCAATCGCTTTACGACTTATTATAAAGAAAATGCCAATCTCAAAAATTTTGTCGAGAGACTTCTCCTTCAGGATTCTCAGGACAAAGATAAACTTGAAGATGAGGACAGCGATGTCCGAAAAAACGAAGTCACACTTATGACTTTGCATTCATCCAAGGGACTCGAATTTAAAAAAGTTTTCCTCGTGGGAATGGAAGAAGAAACACTTCCTCATAAAAAGACGATCACTCAAGGTGAAGACATCAGTGAAGAGCGAAGACTCGCTTACGTAGGCATTACGCGTGCTCAGGAAACCCTGATTATGACTTACTGTAAGCAGAGAAAAATTTTCGGGAAAGAAACACCTCGAATGAAATCGCGCTTTATTAACGATCTCGCGGGAAAAAATCTTTTCATTGAACAGGACAGAACGACGTTTGGCCACCTCACCGAAGAAGAAGCAGATACGTATAAAAAGAGTTTCTTCTCCAATCTTCTTCACTCACTGGACGATTAAAAGTCGATTAAACTCATGCCCCTGAAAGTGGGCAATTTTCAATGTCACGTAAATTTTCTTATTTAGGACTCCCCCCTGAAATTACTGGGTTTTTAAGAATTAGGCCGGGTCTCTTTATAATCTAGATTATGAGTACTACGAACGAAGCGCAGGCCGCGCTTAATTGGCTGCCAGTCTCAGTCTGCTGGTTTGATGAAGATCTGAACTTCATGGGTGCGAACCTGAAGTTTCTCCAGACTTTTAACGTAAAAGAAGATGAATTAATCGGAGAACATTTCTCTCAGATTTTTGACAGCTATGGCTTCATGAGCACGATCGCTCAATTTATGAAAAGCATGGAAGCAAGCGGCGACTACCATGAAACACTTTTATTGAACCGAAAACAAACTCATTTTAAATTTACGCTGCAAAAATGTCATACAAGCGAACGAATGATCCTGCTCACCCTGGAAGACATCACACCGGTAATAGAAAGAAATCAGGAAATTGAAACTTTAAAAACAAAACTGGCAGAAGCTTCACGCATGGCCGTTCTGGGAGAAATGACTTCCGGAATTGGTCACGAAATTAATAATCCGCTTACGATCATCCTGTCTCAAGCTGAAATGCTCCGTTCGATGATCAGAAAATCATTATCTATTGAAGCCAAACAAGATTTGCTCACTCGTCTGGATAAAATCACTTCAACAAGTTTCCGCATAGAAAAAATTGTTCGTGGATTAAAAATGTACGGACGAGACTCTTCTCAGGATCCGTTCCAAAGTACACTTGTCACAAATCTTATTTCTGATTCTCTTGAACTTTGTTCTGAAAAACTGCGCGAACATGAAATCCATTTGATCATTGATGACTTTGATCCCAATCTTCAGATCGACTGTCGTCCTGGACAGATTTCGCAAATTCTGTTGAACCTTATCGGCAATTCAAAAGATGCGATTTCGGGTTTAGATGAGCGTTGGATTCGTCTGGAAATCAAAGACGCTGGAGATGTGGTCCGCTTCGCTCTTATCGACAGCGGGCGAGGAATTCCCGCGAGCATTACCAACAAACTGACGGACTCTTTTTTCACAACAAAAGAAACTGGCAAAGGAACCGGCCTTGGGCTTTCTATTTCTAAAAAAATTGTAGAATCGCATTTCGGCCAGATTTACGTGGATAGTAATTGTCCTAATACTAAATTTGTCTTTGAAGTTCCGAAAGGGCTGGCGGCCGTCGCCTGAAAGAGAAAAGAGAAGGAGGCCATCCTTGGCCTATATCCCGTCCTTGGTGCCAATCCCTGGCAAACAATCTTCATCCTTGAAATTAATTCTTAATTCACTTTTTTATAAAAATGCTTAGTTTTCGTTTCACAAACAGAAGACTTTCCATTCGCACTCTTAAACTTTTCACATCTTCGCAGGCCACACCTTTTTCTTTCAAAAAATCGCGAAGCCTGACTTCTTTATCGAGCAAGAATACTGTGTATTCTTCCGAAAATTCTTGTTCAATCTGCTGCGATCTTTCTGCTGTTTTTCCCCACTGTCCTTGTGAACGGCATCCTTGAGGAGAAACGCGAAGTGAACCGCATGAGCAAAAAAATAAGAGGGCCAGAATGATAAACGGTCGCTTGATCATTTTGCCGTTCCGGTTACTTTGAGCATCTTCACTTTGTAATCAACTGGACAATAAAGCCCCAGAGTCACAAAAGTTAAAAAGACACTCATCGGTTTCCACGTTTGTTCCACTGAAACAAACGAGGGCCTGGTCATTCCGAGTTTTGTTTCAAAATCTTCAAGATCAATTTTCATTTCGCCCGGAGACTGTCCCCAGAAATAAAAATCGGCCGTCCCTTCCACCTCGACTGTTTCATCACTGTTCTTTTCTGCAGAAATTTTGAAAGGCGTATTCCCACCTGCTTCAAAATCCAAATGCGAACAGCCGCCGAAGATGAAAGAAGTGATGAATAAACAAGAAAGATAAAGGCATCGTGCTTTCTCTTTCGATTTATTCACTCTTGCGATTCTCCACTGAAATTTTTTTACTTAATTAAATTGTCCATCGTTTCATTTTATTATGTCAACGATTTAGAACGCGTTTCTTCATTCTGACTTAAAATTTGCTTTTCTTTTTTCATTAAACGCGTGGAGGGCCTCGAAATGATCTTCAGTTCTCTGGGAAATTCCCTGAAAGGCCGCAAGAACATCGAGTGATGTGGATAAGTCTGAGAGATAAGAAATTTTCATCGCTTTTTTTGTCATGGACTGGGCCACCGGAGCAAGGGCCGCGACTTTTTCTGCTAGTTTTTCAGTTTCCGCTTTTAACATTGAATCTTCGAAGAAGAAATTGAGTAATCCGAAGTCAAAAGCTCTCTGTCCTTCGAAAATCTCTGCTGTCAAAAACATTTGCATGGCCTTTGAATAACCTAAAACTCTCTGAAGAAAAAATGTTCCGCCGTCGCCTGGAACCAACCCCATTTTGGTAAACGTTTCACCGAATTTAGACTGCGCTGAGCCCGTGCGAAGATCACACATCATGGACAGATCACAACCGGCACCAATAGCGGCCCCGTTCACCATCGCAATTATGGGAGTGCTGATTTCTTCAATCGCGCGCGGTATCTGCTGAATCCCGTGCATATAGCGTACTCTGAGCTCGTTGCTTTCGCCTTCAAACATCCCGCTCTTATCCAGCATGGCCTTAATATCTCCGCCGGCGCAAAAACTTTTTCCGGCCCCGGTGAGAACAATAACCCGGACAGTACTGTCAAAATCAGCAAACTTCAGAACTTTTACCAAAGATTCAATCATTGGAATTGTAATCGCATTCATCTGATCGGGATTGTCGAGCGTAACCCACAATTGATTGGTATTTTTTAATTCTACTTTCAAATGAGGAAAAGTCTGGGTGTAAAAGCTCATTGTGGTCCTTCTTGGAATATTAACGGCCGGAACTTAAATAGGCCTTGAGGTATTTTGAGGGAGTTTCTCTGTTGAGTCTGGAAAGAATAAATTGCGAGGCCAGTGAAAGTTTTTTCATATCGATACCGGTTTCAATTCCCATCGACTGAAATAAAAAGAGAAGATCTTCCGTGGCCACGTTTCCTGATGAACCGACGGCATATGGGCAACCACCAAGGCCTGCCGCAGACGAATCAAAGCTCGTCATGCCCATATCAAGCGAGGCAAGAATATTGGCAACGGCCATTCCACGTGTATCGTGGAAATGCATTGAGAAAAAATCTTTGCTGAAATCTTTTGAGATAAACTCAATGACCTCTGTGACTTGCTTGGGATTAGCGATACCAATTGTATCTCCCAAAGAAATTTCATAAACGCCAAGGTCCTGCAGTTTGTGGGCCACGCGTTTTAATGTTTCCAGTGAAGTTTGTCCTTCATAAGGACAACCAAAAACGGTCGAAATATAACCACGCGTGCGGATATTGTTCTCCTTCGCTATTTTCATCACTTCTTCAATGCGCCCAAGAGATTCATCAATCGTCGCATTGATATTTTTCTGATTAAATGTATTTGAAGTCGCTGTGAAAACGGCGATATCTTTTACGCCCGCTTTCAAAGCTCCTTCCATTCCTTTCATATTCGGAACGAGAGAAATAAGATGCGTTTTTTGCAATTCAGGAATTTTTTGTAGACGGGCATTGAGTTCGCACCCATCGCTCATTTGCGGAATTTTTTCCGCGCGGACAAAACTGGTCGCTTCAATTTCCGAAAGCCCGGCCTCTGCCAGCATTTTGATAAACGTGACCTTATCTTCAATGGTGACAATAGATTTTTCATTCTGAAGACCGTCGCGTGGACCGACTTCAACAATGCGAACTTTTTTAGGCAATTGATTTAGCATAATTTAACGAGCTCCACTCCACCGGCAACCTGATCGCCTTCTTTGTAATGAATCTTCTCAATTTTTCCTGCTTTGCTGGCCTTAATCGTGTGTTCCATTTTCATGGCCTCCATGACAAGAATCGGCGTTCCCGCTTCAACTTCCTGGCCTTCTTTAACCAACACCTTCAGTATTTTTCCCGGCATGGGAGATTTCATCTGCCCCAGATCGTGAGAGCGGCCTTTGCTTCTGTTTCTCTTTGGCGCAGTGACTGTGAATTCTTTTCCATCGACGACATAGTTTTCATCAACAAGAACGACCGGACGATTTCTGCCGTTTAAATTGAGAACCATCTTTCCGTCCTGAAGCGAAGAAAGATTCACTTTGTACTCAACGCCTTCGACGTTAAAAAGAACAAAACTTGCACTTTCATCAACAACTTCAAATTCAACTAATTCATCATCAATCAATAACTGTTTTTTTGACATTTTCTCTTATCCTAAAAATTCTCTTTAAATATTTCTGAAACCGCTTAAAGCTATCCAGGGATCTTTCGGGACGGCAGAAGATACTCCTGCAGGCGTTGACGATCCTTGTTTGTTGAACATTGCGGCCGCAATGGCAAGAGCAAGTTCCTCATTTGATTTCTTCACTGGTTTTAATTTTTCTTCATACGTTTTTACAAAGTGAGTAAACGTGAGTCCTTGCCTGTACTCAGGTAAAGTCAAAATGCGCTTGAGATAAGAACGATTAGTTCTCACTCCGAGAAAAACGACGTCATTTAAAGCTTCATTTAACTTATCCGCTGCCAGATCGCGCGTTTCTCCCCAGGCAATCAACTTCGCCAGCATTGGGTCAAAGGAAATACTGATTTCATTTCCATCAATATACCCCGAGTCCAGGCGCACATTGCGAAGAGAAGTTTTTCCAATAAGTTTAATCTGTCCGATGCTTGGAAGAAAATTATTGTCCGGATCTTCAGCATACAAACGCACTTCGATTGCATGTCCATTTTGTTTGAGATCGTTCTGCTTAAACGGTAGAACTCCGCCTTCGGCCACCAGAATCTGAAGGGCGACCAGATCAAGTCCTGTCACCATTTCTGTGACCGGATGTTCAACCTGAAGACGCGTGTTCATCTCAAGAAAATAAAATTGTCCATCAGTATCCAGAATCAATTCAATTGTTCCGGCACCGAGATAATTAATTCCGCGGGTAATTTTGAGTGCAGCTTCAGTCATTTTAGAACGAAGATCGGGAGTGACAGCAGGACTAGGCGATTCTTCCACAATTTTCTGGTAACGGCGCTGAATAGAACATTCGCGTTCAAAAAGATGCAAATGATTTCCGTGTGAATCACTCATCACCTGAATTTCAATGTGACGTGGAGAAGTGATATATTTTTCCAAAAGAACTGTATCATCTCCAAAAGCATTGAGCGCTTCGCGCTTGGCGCCTTCCAGGGCCGCTTCGAATTCCTCTTCTTTTTCGACAATTCTCATCCCTTTCCCGCCGCCGCCGGCAGAAGCTTTGACAAGAACAGGATAACCAATTTTCTTAGCTTCTTTTTTAAGATGAGAAAGTTCCTGATTTTCACCATGATAACCCGGAATACTTGGGACACCGAGTTCCTGAATTTTTATCTTCGATGTTTTTTTATCACCCATCAAATCGATTGAATTTGGAGTGGGACCGATAAAAATTAATCCATGAGACGTCACAAGTTTTGCAAAAGAAGATTTTTCCGAAAGAAAACCATACCCGGGGTGAATGGCATCGGCCCCGCAGGATTTTGCGATGGAAACAATTTTTTCCTGGTTCAGGTAAGTGTCTTTTAAAGCTCCACTGCCGAGGCAAAAAGATTCATCTCCTGCTGTACAATGAGGCAATCCCTTTTCTTCTTCCGTATAGAGAGTGACAGTTTTTATGCCAAGTTCGCGCGCCGTCTGAATAATTCTCAGAGCAATTTCTCCGCGGTTGGCGATCAGAATTTTTTTGATCTTTTTCATTCTTTAATATCCTAACGTCCAGCTTGATTTTCTTTTTTCAAGAAGTGCACTCATGCCTTCTTGTCCTTCAGAACTTGCACGCACTTTTGAAATGAGTTCTGTTGTATATTTTCTTGCTTCTGAAATTTCTTTGCAGCCAACAACAACCGTAATTAATTCTTTCGCCGCTTTCTGGGCCACGGGACCAGCGAGCAAAAATTCTTTTACGAGATTTTCCACATCCTCATCAATTTTATCAAAGGATGAAATCTGATGAACGAGTCCCATCTGCAGGGCGCGATCTACTCCGAAACGGGCGCCAGTCAAAAAGGTTGCGCGCGCATTGCTTTCTCCGATTTTAGCGATGACAAACGGAGAAATCACGGCCGGAACAAGCCCCAGCCTGACTTCAGTAAAGCCAATCATTGCCGAGTCTTCAGCAATAACGTAATCGCAACAAGCGATGAGGCCTGCGCCTCCGCCGAGAGCACTTCCATTCATCCGGCAAATTGTCGGTTTTGTGAAATGATTGATGACAGTGAAAAGTTCCGCGAGCTGATTTGAATCTCTCACGTTTTCATTGAAGTCATAATCTTTCATCCGCTTCATCCAGTTGAGATCTGCACCGGCACAAAACGATTTTCCCGCACCTGTCAAAATCACAAGACGAACTTGCTCATTGGCACCCAGTTCGCGAAACGATTTAATAAGTTCAGCAATCAGCTCGTCATTAAAAGCATTGTGAAGCTCAGGTCTGTTTAATGTGACCGTCGCAACTCCTCTTTTATCGATTTCAATTTTATGAAGCATACTTTGTTTCCTTTTACATTCTGAACACGCCGAACTTCGCTTCGCCGATGCCGGAGTTGAGAGAAGCCGCAATCGCGAGCCCCAGTAAATCTCTGGTCTGGGCCGGATCAATGACCCCATCATCCCACAGACGAGCTGTCGAGTAATAAGGACTTCCTTCGATTTCGTATTTATCTAAAATAGGTTTTTCAAATTTAGCGATTTCTTCTGCGCTCATTTCGGTTTTGGCGGATGCTTTTAACCCCTGTTGCTTGACTGTTGAAAGAACTTTTGCGGCCTGCTCTCCGCCCATGACAGAAATGCGGGCATTAGGCCACATCCAGAGAAATCTCGGTGAGTAAGCACGTCCGCACATACCGTAGTTGCCGGCGCCGAAAGATCCACCGATGATGACAGTAAACTTCGGAACCTGTACGGTAGAAACGGCCGTAACCATCTTCGCTCCGTGCTTAGCGATTCCTTCATTTTCGTACTGACGCCCGACCATAAATCCAGTGATATTTTGCAGAAACAGCAGAGGAATTTTTCTTTGACCGCAAAGCTCGATAAAGTGAGCGCCTTTTTGTGCTGATTCAGAAAAAAGAATTCCGTTATTGGCCACAATACCTATCTGGTGGCCATGAATGCGTGCAAAACCGGTGACGAGAGTATTTCCATAGCGCTCTTTGAATTCATGAAATTCACTTCCATCGACAAGACGGGCGATAATTTCACGGACATCAAAAGGCTTTCTCGTATCTTTGGGAATAATTCCGTAAATCTCTTCCATTGAATAAAGAGGAGGTTTTACTTCGTGAGAAATGTCACGAAGGCCTTGCGCTTTACCGGGAGATTTGTAATTTAAATTTTCGATAATGTTTCTTGTGATAATAAAAGCTTCTTCTTCATCTTCAGCAAAATGATCAGAAACACCGCTGATGCGAGTGTGAACATCAGCTCCTCCCAGATCTTCAGCAGAGACTTCTTCACCTGTGGCCGCTTTTACCAGTGGCGGCCCTCCCAGAAAAATAGTTCCGTTGTTTTTAACGATAACTGTTTCATCACTCATCGCCGGCACGTAAGCGCCGCCGGCCGTACATGAACCGAGAACCACAGCAATTTGAGGAATGCCTTGTGCACTCATCTGGGCCTGGTTATAGAAAATTCTTCCGAAGTGATCTCTGTCTGGAAAGACTTCATCCTGTTTTGGAAGAAAGGCTCCGCCGGAATCGACGAGATAAATACATGGCAATTTATTTTCTAAGGCTATTTCCTGAGCGCGAAGGTGCTTCTTCACCGTCATTGGAAAATACGTTCCGCCTTTGACTGTGGCATCGTTTGCGACAAATAAGCATTCAATGCCGTGAACCCGGCCGATTCCCGTAACCATTCCTGCTGCCGGAACATCGTCTTCGTACAGGTTGTAAGCAGCGAGACTTGAGAGTTCGATAAACGGAGAATTGTCATCGAGAATTTTTTCAATTCTTTCTCGCGGAAGAAATTTTTTTCTATCGTGGTGTCTTTTAACTGACTCAGCTCCGCCCCCGCCTTTTACGGTTGAAAGCTTCTCGGTCAGTTCGGCACGAAGGGCCTTATGGTAAGCACTGTTGTCCTGAAATTCTTTTGAATTTCTGTCGATATGCGACTCAATTACGTCCATTCTTTTCCTCTTAAACTAGCGGCTATTTATTGCCATCCTAGTTTAAGAATTTCCGGGCCTTGTAGCAAGAATAAACGTCCAAAAATCAGTGCAGATAACTACTCGCGACGGACTTCTTTCAAGAGTGATTTTAGCTTGTAGAGACGGGTGGGTTCAACGCCGACTTCTTTTGCGGCCTTGTTTACATTTGTCTCTTTAACAATGATCTCTTGTTGGGCCTTAGTGAGCTTAATTTTTTTGAATTTAATTTTTCCACTGCTCGAAAGAATAGGTTTACCTTTAGCATCGAGAACAGGGGTGACTTTGATCAATTCACCGTTTTCACGAATGATAAAAGGTTCGCCTTTGGTTTTCTCCATAACGCTTGAAATATCCCCTTCGTTTGGATTTTCCAGAATCGTATTCACATCGATAGCGCTTTCACCGCCTTTTGAAAGAACCAGGGCGTTGGACCCTTTCTCAGCGCCACCTTTCCCTGCGGCATTTGCAGCTGCTGCATTACTGGCCGGACCACGTGCACTACCAATGGCCGCTTGCGCCTCTGCTCCGTAATCTGCGTTCGAAGACGCTACAGTAGAGCGCATGGCCGCTGTGTCTTCTCCTCGCGCTCCATTTTCAACCGGAGCTTTTTCTGCGGCCACTTTAATAGAAGCCGTCTGGTCAGCGCTCGCAGGTGCACGCGCGGTTTGTGTATTGTTTTTATCTGCAGTCTCTTGAACGGCAGAAGGACCCGTGGCCACGCGGTCTTTTTCTTTTTTCAGATCTTCTATTTGTCGTCGAAGCGAAGCAAGTTCCGATCCCTCTTCACTTTCAGATTCATCAACCTCATCATTAACGGCGACTTTCTTTCGCAATTTCGATTCTTTTTTCTCAAGAGATTTAATTTTTTCTTCAATCGCATCTGTCGCTGGACGATTGACCTGAATTGCTGCTGAGTTGTCCACTGCAGGAAGCATATTGTTCATAAAATTATAGCTGGGATTCTGAATCGGATTAACTACATTTTGATTGGAGGCCGGCAGCTGATTCTCGGCGACAAAGGGTTTTAATTCTTTTTCTTTTTCCTGGGCAGGAGCTATTTTTGTTCCTTCTTTTGCGAGAAGACCGGCATTGAAATCGACATTGGCCGAAGATTGTTTCGGTTCAAACTTAAAAGATTCAATATCGACACCGCGATTTCTAAAAACATTTTTCAAACTGTCATCTTTGTTGACGACTTCAGCAATGTTTCTTGCAGCTTCATTTAAGTTCGCTGAAGCTTTTTCATCTTCTGCTTTCGCCAGATTTTCAAAAGCTTTTTTATCTTCTTTTGTCGCCACATAAGTCGATGGGAATTTTTCCTTACAACTGTTCAAGTTAAACATAACGGTCACGAATCGATCGTAAACCTGATCCTTCGCTTTAATCATACGGTTAAGCTGATTGACTTTATCAAAACTCGCTTTGAATCCTGTTTTCACATACGAATCAGACATTTTCTTGAATAGATCTTTTGTCTGAACGATTTCTCCTTTAACTTTCGCTGATTTTACATTGGTTGAAACTGACTGACAGAGCTGCCCCAAACTGACGACTTTATCCTGGCATTCACGGGCAAAAACATCATTTACCGTTTTTACTCTTAACTCATTTATTTTGGCAGCGAGATTGGCGCGATTGGAATCCGCAATATCTTTCAGAGAAATAGTAAGTTTATCAATATTTTTTTCCAGAGATTCAATGGTTGCTTTGTCAAAAGACAAATACGGATCTTCTTTACTGTTAGCGAACTGAAGAATTGTTTTTTTAATCCGCAATTTCATTTCAGCTTCGGAAGGCATTCCCTGTCCAAGCATGACCGATTTAACGATCTCATTGACGAGAACATCTTCGGCCGGATCAAAATTTAATTCGCTTCGGCCCTGTTTTGACCACTCTTTTTCCGTTTTCAAAATACTCGTATAATGCTCTTCTGGAGTCACTTCTTTACCAAACTTCACGTTTCTCATCAGCTTAATGGCATCGTCCACTTCGCCATCAACAGCAAATCCAGGAAGTGGAATCTGAAAACCGTAAGGGTGTTTGTTCTTATCCACATCTTTACCATACGCCGATCTGCCGGGAGCATTTTCAGTCGCGGCCTGAATACTTGCGGAACGTTTGCTGAAATTGAAAAAGTTTTGAGCTTGATTTGTCCCGTAAAAATTCTTGATGGAAATTTTAGCGAGAAGATCGAATTCATCTTCATTAAGACATTTTGGCGAAGATAATTTAAAGGCCGGACACGATTTTACTTTTTCTTTGTACTTCGCAGGCATTTTATCAAGGTAGGAATTTAAAACGCGAAGATCATTGGCTTCCGGTGATTGATATTTTGTCAATTCATCCTGTACGTTCTCACTGATCACGTACATCATAAATTCAGATTTTAAAAAACTTTGTTCATCAGGAGAAAGTGGCATTTCATTGCGTTCAGTACAGGTATAAACGCTTTCACACATTGGCTTGGAAATATTTTCACCGAGAATATCTCTTCCTGCATCCTGACAAGTCTTATTGTCAAAAAAATTGAGAAGTCGCGATTGAGATCTGCTCGCCTTGCATCCCTGAGACTGCCCTCCTGTATGCATAAAAAATGGAGCGGTCGAAAAGGCCGTGATGCTTGGATCAATCAGATCCGACCCCAAAGGGAAATTCTGTCCGTAGACAGGTGCAGTTAATGAAGTAATTAATAAAACAGATAATAATTTTCTAATTTTCATCCTGAAACTCTAGTCCTTTTGAACGGCCTTATTAGTAACATTTTTTAAATCTCTTAGCATTGCTCGATCTCTTTTAACTTTTTCTTCTTCCAGTCTCTTCAGATCTGCCTGGTCAGTGACACTCGCCGGAACTCTGCTTTTTGCAGACGCCAGTTCCTTTCCACTCTTCACCTTTTTAAGAAAGCGCGGTTTTCCTTTGGCATCGAGAAGAATTTTACCGTTTTTGATTTCCGGAATAATTTCCATCTTCACGCCGTTTTCTTCAATTTCAAAAGATTGTCCGCCAAGTTCAATAATTTTTTCATTGATAGACTCAGTGATTTTCTCTGCAGTCATTCCGTCCGATTTAGAAAGAACCAAAAGAGGTTTTCCTCCAGTAGATGAGCCTGAAGATGAAGTTGAACTTCCTCCAGAAGCGCTGTTTTTGGCAATGGGCGAAGACTCCGCACCAGAAGAAACCGACTGTGCCGACTGCCCTGACGATCTTGCCGCAGCTCCTTCAGTGGCCGATGAACCTTTATCAATTTCTTCTTTCTTAGCTTCTACTGAAGGAACAGAACCTGATAAGGCCGGTGAGCGCGATAGACCGCCCAGATTTGTTTCAGCGATTGTTACCGGAGTTTTCTCCGGTGCTTTGACAGACTCTTTCTTCAACTCAGCAATTTGATTCTGAAGATCAGCAATAGTTTTGTTGTCTTCATCGCGTTTTTTCTGAAGAGCTTTTTCTGAAGCTTCTTCATCTTTGCTTTCTTGTAATTTTGCCAGATGGTCTTCAGTCGCGGTCAATTTCTTAGTCAACTCAGACAATCGATCGTTTAATGGATTGGACGCAGGTCCCGGGTTTGAAACTTTTTTCTCAACCGGTTGTTCAACTGGCGTTTCCACACGGTAATTTGTGTTGGAAACGGTGTTGTATGCGCTGTTATAGCTGCTTGATCCAATCGAACCTGTATTGGTTGTTGGATTTACATTCTTAAAATTTTCAGAGAAAGAATCTGAAAGTGATTTTTCCTGAACTTCACTGATTTCAGTTTGAGATTCGTTTAATTTTGGTTTTATTTCCATGCCCGCCGAAGGCAACTTGAGACCATTTCCCGAAAATAACTCTTCTTTCAGCTGGGTCACGACAGTCGTACCAGAGGGTGAGCTGCTAGAGTTCCAGAAGTCAGGTCCAAGACGAAGACCAAGATTACTGCCAAAACTGTTGCCAAGATTTATAGAAGATATCGAGTTGCTGATATCCATATAACCTGGAACCGTGCTGTTTGGAACTACTCCCAAAGCGACGCATCTGCTTGCATTGAGAATCATCAATGCATCTTTATCTGATTTGACCGTTTTAGGAAAAACCAGCTTTAAAAACTCGGTATGCTTTGAATCCATTCTCTTGAATTTTTGAGCAGCAGAAATTTTATTAGGATAATTTTCATGTTTGCCAAAAGAAGCACTGGTGACTCTTTCACATAAGGCGCCATAGTTCACTGTATCTTTACAGTCATTCTTAAGAAGGTTCTTTGCATAGTCGCGACGATGTTTTTCGATCTCAGTTTTAAAAGCAGCTGTTGTTAATTTTTTTGCAGCCAGAGATTTGAAAAATTTATAATGAGATGTTTTGGTGATGTCTCTTTCAGCAAAATCATCAGCATCATAACCAAATACCGGATCAAGTTTTTTCTCATCATTGAGTTGTTTTAGTTTGAAGATGGCGGCCTTAACTTTAGAATCAACGCTGTCTTTAGAGGACATGATTTGCGAAAGACCATCGAGTATTTCATTATCAGCGGCCAGAGAGTCCGTGACTTTTGCATCCGTTCTCTGATTGAAAAAATTTACTACTGAGCTTTCATTCTCAGGAGTATTTTTTCCAAAATCAGGTCCGACATTATAACAACTTTTTTCTACTGCTGAGCAAGTGTCATTGAGGTAATTAAATCCGATTTCCATCATTTTGCTGTCGCATTTTTCAACGGTCGTCGATTTTAAATCAAACTGTGGTCGACATGAATTTGAGAAACCAGCACCGAATTTCTTATCAGCGTATTTTCTTAAGGCCTCTACTTTTTCCATCACAGGAAGCTTGTCACCCAATAAAAGCGCCGCAAGATCTTCAACGGCCATATTGTTGCCGATTGTATAGTTCGCGAAATTGACTTCTTCGTTTCCAGTTTTGGCCTGAGAACAAGATTTGAGCAGTCTGCAATTTTCTTCTGAATAAACGACTTCATCTTCTTCGAGAACATTTGTACATGAAGCCAGCATTCCGGATTGCGCAAGAGCGACAGCTTGAGGCGACGGAAGTTCCAGCTTAATGCCGCCACAATTTATGAGATCGCTCGTTTCTTTATCCACAAACATTGAAGAATAATTAAGTGTGAGTCCGCTTCCTAATGAGTCTTCACCAATGGAGCCGCTGTAAGTAGGCATTTTGAGAGCATTTGAAGTGTCTTTTTTGAGCAAGCCGCCAAATGTATAATCAACTTTAGGAACGACAAAAGAATCAGCAAAATTTGGCTCCGTACCAGAATCCGCTGTTGGTTCCGCAGACGTTTCAGCACCAAAAGAAGTGCCGAAAATTCCGTTGATTATAATTAGTGACAAGAATAATTTTTGCATCTCAATACCTCACCCACGGATCTTATCGGATTTTAAGCATTATGCTTGAGAAACGGGGTCTTTTAAGCCACACTTTTAAGAGATACGTATGTTTAACAGGTTAAAGGGCCTTCTTCTCTTCTGAAACTGCCTCAAATAATGGCCACTGAGTGGAAAAATCCTTTAAACCCTTGAGAAAAATTATTTATTAGAGGAAGTTTTTATGAATCAAAACACAGTCCTTCCAGCAGAGCTTGAAACCTATTGGAGCGAAATCGCCAATACATTCCAATGGAAAAAAAAGTGGGACACAGTCCAGACTGGAAATTTTAACGATGTCAATGTCGAGTGGTTTAAAGGCGGACGCCTCAACATCACTGAAAACTGTCTCGATCGCCATCTTGAAAAACGCAGACAAAAAAAGGCCATGATTTTCGAACCCAATAATCCGAATGAACCGGGACTGCATTTAACTTTTGGTGAACTTCATGTGGCCGTCTGTCGTTTCGCCAATCTTTTAAAAAAGAAAGGAATTAAAAAAGGCGATGTCGTTGCTTTCTACATGGGCATGACTCCGGAGTTGATGATCGGCGTTCTGGCCTGCGCACGCATCGGGGCCGTTCATACTGTCGTCTTCGGCGGTTTCTCACCTACTTCACTTCGTGGTCGACTTGAAGATTCAAAAGCCAAACTCATCGTCACTCACGATGGCGCTTTCCGCGGAGATAAAACCATTCCTTTAAAAAGCATGGTTGATGAGGCCCTTAACGATTTTAATGGCGTTGAAACAGTTCTGGTTGTGAAGAGAACTCACGCCGAAGTTGTGATGAAACCCGGACGCGATTACTGGTATGAAACTTTAATCAAAGATTGCGATATCTATTGCAAGGCTGAAGAAATGGAAGCTGAAGATCCATTGTTTATTCTTTACACTTCAGGTTCGACAGGAAAACCAAAAGGTCTCTTGCATACAATTGCCGGCTACATGGTCCATGTGGGCAACAGTTTTAAGGACGTTTTCCAGATCAAAGAAAATGATGTGTTCTGGTGTACAGCGGATATCGGATGGATTACCGGCCACAGCTATTTAGTCTACGGCCCGCTTTTAAACGGAACGACAACGATTGTCTTTGAAGGCATTCCGAATTATCCAGGTCCAGCGCGTTTCTGGGAAACAGTAGAAAAACATCACGTCTCCATTCTGTACACGGCCCCGACGGCCATTCGTTCATTGGAAAAATTTGGCGCACAAATTCCTGACAGCTTCCCGATGAAATCATTGCGTGTTTTAGGATCTGTCGGCGAACCTATCAACGAAGAAGCCTGGCACTGGTATAACACTCACGTCGGAAAAGAGCGTTGTCCGATTGTCGATACATGGTGGCAGACGGAAACCGGAGGAATTATGATTTCTCCCATTGCCGGACAAACAAAAACAAAACCCGCACACGCCACCCTTCCTCTCAAAGGAATCGTACCGATTATTGTCGATGAAAAAGGAACTGAAAAAACTGAAACAGTCACAGAAGGAAATCTCTGTATAAAATATCCGTGGCCTTCTCTTGCGAGAACGATTTACGGCGATCATGAACGTTTCAAGCAAACTTATTTTTCAACTTACAAAGGTCTCTATTTTACCGGTGACGGCGCCAAACGAGACAGCGATCAATATTACAGAATCACCGGGCGGGTTGATGATGTTATCAATGTCTCCGGTCATAGAATCGGAACTGCAGAAGTTGAAGATGCTATCAACGAACACGAACTTATTACTGAATCAGCTGTCGTTGGATTCCCTCATAGTGTAAAAGGCCAGGGCATTTATGCCTTCGTCACTTGCAACGATCATTCAAAAACAGAAGAAGTCATTACTGCTGAAATTAAAGAAATGGTTAACAAAATCATCGGTCCCATTGCCCGTCCTGACGTTATTCAGATTGTAACGTCACTGCCAAAAACGCGTTCTGGTAAAATCATGAGAAGAATTTTGCGTAAAATTGTTGAGAATGATATTGCCAATATCGGCGATACATCGACACTTCTGAATCCTGAATGTGTTGACGATATTATTAAAGGCAAAAAAAATTAATCTCATAGTAAAACAAAAAGGCCACCGTTACAGGTGGCCTTTTTGTTATTTTACTCTGTTTAAATTTTCTTCATCGAGCATCATATTGGCCCCGCAGTACTCACTGCATTCGCCATTCGTTTTAACCGAAATTGTATTGGCCGAAGTAAAGAAAACGTTAACCTCACATTTTCCTTCATCACCATTTTCTTTTGAAACTAAATGGTAATCTGAAATGAGTGAGGCCTTTCCTGAAAAATCACAAGTGTGACCGTTTGTTCCTACGCTGGAAATTTCCA
>Ga0208888_100429_pt1 | contig 19750 bp, 21 predicted proteins | sample LakWasM115_HOW13_2_FD_183929 | JGI IMG/M metagenome (GOLD analysis project Ga0208888, IMG submission 183929) | Freshwater sediment methanotrophic microbial communities from Lake Washington under simulated oxygen tension - Sediment Metagenome... | ecosystem: Environmental > Aquatic > Freshwater >...
CGTTCAAGACAGCGGGTGCAGGTGCCTGTCGAGCACCGCAGCAGTTGTCAGCGCCAATGCAAACCACCCTTCGAGCCGAAACACCTGAAACAATATTGTGTTGTAGGCCAGTCCGGGCTGGCAGTTTCGGAAATCCCGGTGCAGTTTGGCAGCGGATGGAACCAAGAGGACTGGTAGCAAGAATAGTAGCGCTGACCGCTCCCACACAATCAAGAGGCAAATGAGGAATGGGCACAACAAAAGAGTTCCAAACATGATTGACGAAGCTCGCTGGCCAAAGCTCACCACAAAGGTATATCTACCCAAGTGTCTGTCGTGCACCTGATCTCTGTGGTTATTCACGGCAAGCGCAGCGGCAGACAGGCAGCCAATGGACACTGCCGCAAGGCAACCCGTGAGGCTCACCTGATCGGTCACTAGCCACTCGGTTCCCATGACGGCGACCAGTCCGAAAAACACAAAAACGGTCAGTTCACCAAAGGGCGTATAGGCAATGGGTTTGGGCCCGCCCATGTAGGCCAGCGCAGCCAACATGGACGCGGATCCCATGGCAAGCACGGGCCAGCCCCGCAGTGCGACAAGGGCCATGCCCAAGGCCACAGAAACCAGGCATAGCAGAACGATGGCCGCACGAACGGTGGTCAGACTCAGCCAGCCATTGGCAGTTGCCCTGGGCAGACCAATGCGCTGTCCGCTCTCTTCTCCGCCGCGCTCCGTGAAGCCGATGTCGTTCTGTAAATTCGTGACCAACTGCATCAGTAGCGCTCCCGCCAGCGCCATGCACCCCTGTTCGATAGCAATGGATCCAGTTCCAAGGTACCCCATCGAGGCACCAACGAAAACAGGACCGATAGCCAACGGCAGGCTTGCCGGCCGAAATGCCGCTGCCCACGCTTTGATGGGGCCTGGGTGTTCGGAGTTGGTACGTGTCATAGATGGTGAGGTTAGCTGCAAAAAGGAATGTGCCATTCGATCGTTTGTGTCGGAACGCCAGCGCCTCTTTTGCGGGAATTGGGCCCGGGCCGCCGTCCTGTCTGAAACGCCTGCAGCGCGCGCGATTTGAGACAATCGAAGCAATGAGAGAAAAAATACACACGTTGGGCCTCAAATTGAACGCCTGGCAGTTGGAAAATGCCAGTGTCGCTGACGCTGCATCCACCATTAACCTGAACCGCCTTCGTTTGCTGACTCCGGTCGTGGCGGTCCTCAATGGGATTCATGTTGCCGTCTTCCTCTTTTTGCTGCTGACCACGACACAGTCAGCCGTGGGGCGCCATTGGGCTTTGAGCCTCGCCGTGACCCATGCGTTGATGGGATTGACCATGGTCTGCTGCGCAATGGCCTGCCAGCACATGTACAAGGCCAGACGCGGCCCCTGGGACAAGGCGCTTGCAATCCTGATTGTCGGGATTGCGATGGTCTTTCAGGTGGCCGTTGCGTCCATCGATCAGTGGGTTACTCCAAACATCACCCCTTTTCTGATCGGCTGCGTCATTGTGAGCCTGGTTGTCTACCTTCGCCCTGCCGCTGCAGCCTGGGTCTTTGCCATTACATATGCAGGGTTCTACGTTGCCATTGGAGTGACGCAGGAGAATCCGGCTCAATTGCTGTCCAATCGGCTCAATGGTGTGTCGGCGTGCGTTTTAGGCTGGGCACTGTCGGTTCTGCTGTGGCGAAAATTCACCAGGATTACGCTACAGCAGACCCAGTTGGAGAAGTCCAATACGGAGTTGCAGCGCAAGCAACAGGAACTGGAGCGACTGACGCGCCTGGACGGACTGACAGGTCTCTACAACCGGAATACCTTTGTCGACCTGACCCGCCAGGAGCTCGACCGCGCCAATCGCCAAGGCAGTCCAACGTCCATCCTGTTGGTGGATCTTGACCTGTTCAAGGACGTCAACGACACCTGGGGCCACCCTGCGGGTGATGCCGTGCTCAAACACGTCGCCGAACTGGCAAAGGAAACGGTGCGCCGTACCGATCTGGTGGGCCGACTCGGAGGCGAAGAATTCATCGTATTGCTACCCAACACAGCACAGGAGGCCGCGGGCAAACTGGCCGAAAAACTACGCCGCCGGCTCGAAACCAGTCCAACCGTGTGGGAGGCTGGTTCGATCCCGGTGACTGCCAGCATTGGCCTGGCAGGAACCACTGCCGCCGAGAAGCGCGATTTTGAGACCCTCTACACCAGCGCAGACAGGGCCTTGTACCAGGCCAAGGAACGTGGCCGCAATCAAGTTGCCTGGATGGCGGTAGCCGGGCCGTGCGGCAGCCTCAGCCCTGCAAGGCCCGCGCATGGTGCGCCATGTGCTCATCCATGAAAGTCGCAATAAAGTAATAGCTATGGTCGTATCCGGGGCGCATCCGCAGCTGCAGCGGATGTCCGGCTGCCTCGCAGGCCTGGCTCAACAACTGCGGCTTGAGTTGCACAGACAGAAATTCGTCGGCCTCGCCCTGGTCAATCAGGATTGGCAGGCGCTCGCTGGCCGAACGAACCAATTCGCAGGCATCCCAGGCTTGCCAGGCCAAACGGTCTTCCCCCAGGTAAGCGCCCAGGGCTTTCTCGCCCCACGGCACCTGACTGGGCGCGACGATGGGCGAGAACGCGGATACGCTGCGGTAGCGGCCCGGATTCTTCAGCGCGCAAACCAGCGCGCCGTGTCCGCCCATCGAATGGCCGCTGATGGAGCGCGCGCCATTGGCGGGGAAGTGCGCTTCAATCAGACCGGGCAACTCCTGCACCACGTAGTCATGCATGCGGTAATGCTGTGCCCAGGGCGCTTGCGTGGCGTTGACATAAAAACCGGCTCCCTGGCCCAGGTCGTAGCTCTTGGGATCATCGGCCACACCCTCGCCGCGTGGACTGGTATCCGGTGCCACCAGAATCAGGCCGTGCTCGGCGGCATGGCGCTGGGCACCGGCTTTGGTGACAAAGTTCTGCTCGGTACAGGTCAGGCCCGAGAGCCAATACAGCACCGGGCACGGACCGACCTGCGCCTGCGGCGGCAGGTAGATGCCGAAACGCATCGTGCAGCCCAGCGTGGCCGATGCGTGTGACCAGACTTCCTGGCGTCCGCCAAAGCAGGCGTGCTGTTCAATGCGTTCCATGCGTGTGCTCCGGAGTCAGAAATGGATCACGGTGCGAATCGACTTGCCTTCGTGCATCAGGTCAAAAGCCTCGTTGATGCGTTCCAGCGGCATGGTGTGCGTAATGAACGGATCGAGCTGGATGTCGCCGCGCATGGCGTCTTCCACCATGCCGGGCAATTGGGTGCGTCCCCGCACGCCGCCAAAAGCACTGCCGCGCCAGACCCGCCCGGTCACCAGCTGGAAGGGGCGTGTGGAGATTTCCTGCCCCGCACCGGCCACGCCAATGATGATGCTCTCGCCCCAGCCCTTGTGGCAGCATTCCAGCGCGGAACGCATTACGTGGACGTTGCCAATGCACTCAAAGCTGAAGTCCACGCCGCCGTCCGTCATCTCGACAATGACATCCTGAATGGGCTTGTCGAAGTCCTTGGGGTTGACGCAGTCGGTCGCCCCCATCACCTTGGCCAGCCCGAATTTGTCGGCATTCAAGTCGATGCCGATGATGCGGCCGGCCTTGGCCTGCCGCGCGCCCTGAATCACCGCCAGCCCGATGCCGCCCAGACCAAACACCGCCACGGTGTCGCCTTCTTTCACCTTGGCGGTGTTGTGCACGGCACCAATGCCGGTGGTTACGCCGCAGCCGAGCAGGCACACCTTTTCCAGCGGAGCCGCGGGGTTGATCTTCGCCAGTGAAATCTCGGGCACCACCGTGTATTCGCTGAAGGTGCTGGTTCCCATGTAGTGGTAGATGGGCTTGCCCTGGTATGAAAAACGCGTGGTTCCGTCCGGCATCAGACCCTTGCCCTGTGTGACGCGAATTTTCTGGCACAGGTTGGTCTTGCCGGACTTGCAGAACTTGCACTCGCGGCATTCAGGGGTGTACAAGGGAATCACATGGTCACCAGGCTGCAGACTCGTCACTCCCGCGCCCACTTCAACCACGATACCGCCGCCTTCGTGTCCCAGCACGGCCGGGAAAATGCCTTCGGGGTCATCGCCACTGAGCGTGAACGCGTCGGTATGGCAAACGCCAGTGTGGGTGATACGGACCAGCACCTCGCCCGCCTGGGGCGGTGCCACATCAATCTCGACAATTTGAAGCGGTTGTCCCGCAGCAAAGGCAACGGCAGCTCTGGATTTCATGGGGTGTTTCCTTGTGATTTATTTGAGATAGGAGCGAATCAGCGCGATGGTCTGGTCGAGGCTTTCGCCCGGGGTTTTGGACAACCGGTCGGCGGCCGCCCCGTTCTGCCCGAAAGTCTCTCGCAAATGGCCTTCAAGCACCTCATACACGAGCCCATTGACCGCTCCGCGAAGCGCCGCCAACTGCTGCAGCACCGGCCCGCATTCGGTTCCAGCCTCAATCGCGCGCTCCAGTGCCTCGGCCTGTCCACGGATGCGGCGCAGACGTGAAATCGCTTTTTTCTTCTCTTGGGGTGTATGCGGCATGCTTGAAAATCGGGATCATCAATATACTGGCAGGTAGTATATTGCCGATTCATCCACACCGCCTTTCACGGGCAGGCGTTCGAACAAAAAAGGGAGGGGGCACCCAGATCTACGTCGGGTTCGCGCGGCATGCAGGGCCCACGGCAGCTGGTAAATAAATGTCACAAAACTCGGTCGGCATGCGCCGTGCTTGTCCGCTGCCCAGTTCAATGCAAACCAGGTCCCAGCGACCGCGCAGGATGGTGGCCTGGTCCCGGTTGCGGATCAGTTGAAAGCGGCGCTCCATGGTGAGCCTGCTTTGAGTGGCGATGATCCAGGTCGCCATGGTCAGCTCCTCGTGGAGCGTTGTGGCCAACAGATAGTCGTATTCACCGCGGCGAATCGCCATGGCGCGGTCCAGGCGCTTGTAGTCCGCCAGATTCAGGCCAAGCGCCTCTGAATGCGCCCACCCGATCTTCTCGCACCACTGCACATAGACTGCGTTGTTGGTGTGATTCAGACCATCAATGTCATCGCATTGCGGCATTGCAGGCAAAGTGAAAGGCTGTGGATAGTCCCAGACCATAGGAGCGTTTGAATGTCGAGAAATGGTCATCTTAATCGCCAAACAAGCCGGCAGTGTCGCATTGGAGATGGCCGTTTTCCGGGAACGCCTCGCGATTGGGCATCAGGCAGTGCAGGCCCATGCCGGCAATATCTGGTGCGGTCGCGCCGTTGACATTTCGCACGCAGGGGCACGTCATCCTTGCATACTCTTTGCAGGACGCTTGGCGGGATGGAAATGGGCGTGGCGACATGGCCCACTGAACATCCTGCACAGTCCTCACCCCATCTAAAGGAGAATTCACATGACCGGTTGGTATGAACTGAGCACCAGTAGCGATCAGCAATTCCGTTTCGTCTTGAAGTCAGGCACTGGTGACACCTTGCTGACGAGTGAGCTATACAAAGCAAAAAGTGCTGCCGAAAACGGAATTTCATCCGTACAACAGAACTGCCTGATTGACGCGCGCTATGAACGCAAAACGGCTTCCAATGGCAAAGCATTCTTCAACCTGAAGGCTGCCAACCACCAAGTCATTGGCACAAGCCAGATGTATGCCACCGAGGCATTGCGTGAAGCGGATATTGCAGTTGTGAAGGCCAACGGACCGTCGACAACCGTCAAGAACAACACCTGATTTTCTAGCGCATTCCCATGCCGCGCATCAGGCGCTCTGCGACCTGCAGATCATCGACGGTGTCAATATCGGTCACGCAACCGATATCTTCCACGACCAACTCCATAGCGGCATACGCGCGAACGACGCGAGCTGCCCCCTTGTCTCCCTGCAAGTCCAGCAAGGCCTGGCGGCAGCCGGCGGAAAAACCCACCGGGTGGCCGCGCTGCCCCTGGTAGACGGGAATCACCACGTCGTGCCCCGCTAACGCAGCCGCAACCGCCTGCAAGCTGCCGCTTTGAATGAGCGGCAAATCCGCCGGCAAGATCAGCCAGCCGTGCGCGTGCGGTGTTTTCTGCACCGCCGCGGCTATGGAGTCGCCCATGCCGGGGTGGCCACCCTCTTCAAGATGCCACGGCAAGCCACTGCCCCGCACGGCATCGAGCGTGTGCTGCAAAACCGTTTTGTCCATCAACCGCGCCTGCAATTTGTGGGTGGTTCCGCCCGAGGCAGCAAAACGTTCACCGCGCCCGGAAGCCAGAATGATGACGGTGGGCAAGATCAAAGCAGCACGCAGCTGCCCGAGGAGGCCGTCACCGTTAAAGAGGCCGCCGCGTTTTTCACCTGCACGATCTCGGCCACGATGGAGACCGCAATCTCGGCTGGCGTTTTTGCGCCCAGCGCCAGACCCACAGGGCCATGCAGGCGGGCCAGCTCCTCGGCGGTCAAATCGAAGTGTTCTGCCAGTCGCCGCTTGCGTGCCTCCTGGTTGCGCCGCGATCCCAGGGCTCCGACATAAAAGGCATTGGACTGCAGCGCTTCGATCAAAGCCATGTCGTCAAGTTTGGGGTCATGCGTAAGGGCCACGATGGCCGTGTGGGCATCCGGCACCAGTTCCCGAACTGCGTCATCAGGCATACCTTCAATCCGCCGCACCCCATGCATGCCGGCAATCAGGACAGCCGCATATTCCTCCCGCGGGTCGCATACGAGCACGTCAAAATCGAGCATGACGGCCATTTTCGCGACCGCCTGTGACAACTGGCCGGCGCCAATCAGCAGCAGACGCCACTTCGGGCCAAACACGGTGGTCAGCGTGCTGCCGTCAAACTGCATGGCATGTCCACGCAGCGCAGGGGTGAGCCGTACCGCGCCGGTTGCCAACGTCAGCGTGCGGGCCACCAACTGGTGGGCTGCCGTGCGTGCCAGCAATTGCTCGACCCAGGTGGTGTCCAGCAAAGGCTCCTGCACCAGTCGCAAGCTGCCGCCGCAGGGCAAGCCGAAGCGGGCGGCTTCTTCCTGGCTGACACCGTACGCAATCATGGCGGGCTTCTCCAGCCCGAGGGCAGCTCCATCGGCTTGCCTGAAACGCGCCTTGGTGCGAGCAATCAAATCGTCTTCGACGCAACCACCGGACACCGATCCACTGACCACGCCGTCGTCGCGCACGGCCAACAGGGACCCTGGTGGCCGTGGCGCGCTGCCCCAAGTCTGCACAACCGTCACCAGCGTGACGGCATGACCGGCCCTGCGCCAGTCCAGGGCATCGGCCAACACTCTGAGATCAAGGCTTTCCATCCGTGCACCTCTCTATTTCAAATCAGGCCACTGTGGGAGTCGGGTCACACGCCCTGCGCCAGCCATGCTTCTGCCAACCGAACCCAGTAGGTACCCCCCAGCGGAATCAACGCGTCGTTGAAGTCGTAACTCGGGTTGTGCAGCATACAGGGGCCGCCTCCATGCCCGATCTCGCGGTGGCTGCCCTCGCCGTTGCCAATAAAGCAATAGGCGCCCGGCTTGGCCTGCAGCATGAAGGCAAAGTCTTCGGCGCCCATGGTGGGTTCCTGCGCCAATACCTGATTTTCGCCCACGATGTCGGCCATCACCTGGCGGGCCAGCGCAACCTCGCTGCCCGAATTGATGGTCGACGGGTACTTGCGCACGAAGGTAAATTCGCAACTGGCACCAAATGCAGCGCACGTGTGTTCAGCAACTTCCTGCATGCGTCGCTCAATCAAATCGAGCACTTCTGGCGTGAAGGTGCGCACCGTACCCTGCAGTTCACAGCTGTCGGGGATCACGTTGGTGGCTTCTCCGGCATGGATCATGGTGACGGAGATCACACCGGCATCGATCGGCTTCTTGTTGCGGCTGATGATGGTCTGGAAGGCCTGCACCATCTGGCAGGCCACGGGCACCGGATCGAGTCCGTTGTGCGGAAGCGCCGCGTGCCCGCCCTTGCCGCGGATCGTGATCTTGAATTCATTGCTGGAGGCCATCACCGGCCCCGGACTCGCAGCAAAGCTGCCAACCGGCATGCCCGGCCAGTTGTGCATGCCGAACACCGCTTGCATCGGGAATTTTTCAAACAGACCGTCACGCATCATCACGCGCGCACCGCCGCCACTCTCTTCAGCCGGCTGAAAGATCAGATAAACCGTGCCATCGAAGTTGCGGTGTTGGGCCAGGTGCTGGGCGGCCGCCAGCAACATGGCGACATGGCCGTCATGGCCACAGGCATGCATCTTTCCCGCATGCTGGCTGGTATGGGCAAAGGTGTTGAACTCCTGCATGGGCAGCGCATCCATGTCGGCGCGCAGGCCGATGGCACGCCCGGAGTTGCCGCTTTTGACAATACCCACCACGCCGGTTCCACCCAGGCCGCGGTGCACCGGTATGCCCCACCCGGCCAATTTCTGTGCCACCAGATCGGCGGTACGGATTTCCTCAAAACCCAACTCGGGATGGGCGTGGATGTCACGCCGGGCCACGGCAACGGCAGCCGCCTGGGCAACAATGGATTCAATGAGTTTCATGGCTATTCCTTATTTCACAAGCCCCAACGCAGCACCGCACAAAACGGTTGTCCGGTTCAGCACTCCACGATATTGACCGCCAGTCCACCGCGCGAGGTTTCTTTGTATTTGGTTTTCATGTCGGCCCCGGTCTCGCGCATGGTCTTTATCACCTTGTCCAGGCTCACCACATGCTGGCCATCGCCTTGCAGCGCCATGCGCGCCGCATTGAGCGCCTTGACCGCGCCCATGGCATTGCGCTCGATGCAAGGCACCTGGACCAACCCGCCAATGGGGTCACAGGTCAGTCCCAGGTTGTGCTCCATGCCGATCTCTGCGGCATTCTCGATTTGCGCGGGGCTGCCCCCCATGACGGCCGCCAGGCCGCCCGCCGCCATGGAACAGGCCACCCCGACCTCGCCCTGACAACCGACCTCGGCGCCCGAGATGGACGCATTGAGTTTGTAGAGAATGCCGATCGCTGCGGCTGTCATCAGAAATTCCACAACACCGTCGTCGGTCGCGTTGGCGACAAATTTGTCGTAGTAATGCAGTACAGCTGGAATGACCCCTGCCGCGCCGTTGGTCGGCGCCGTGACCACACGCCCGCCGGCGGCGTTCTCTTCGTTGACGGCAAAGGCATACACGTTGACCCAGTCCAGCACCGACAGCGGATCGCTCAAAACCCGTTCAGCGCGAGCGCGAAGTTGTGCCGCCAGCACCGGAGCCCGGCGCTGCACCTTGAACGGGCCAGGCAGCGTACCCTGGTGCGTCAACCCCCGCTGCACACACTCGCGCATGACGCGCCACAGCTCCAGCAGTTGGCTGCGAATCTCGGCATCGGTGCGCCAGGTGCGCTCGTTCGCCCACATGACCTGGCTGATGCTCAAGCCCTGCTGCTGGCACATCGCCAGCAACTGGTCACCCGAGGTAAAGGGATAGGGCACCTGCTGGTAGGCCGTCAACACCTGCTCATTTTTGGCGCCAACTGTCACGACAAAGCCGCCACCAACGGACAAATACTTTGTCTGACGCAACAGCGCGCCGCCCGCGTCAAAAGCGCTGAACTGCATGCCGTTGGGATGCTCAGCCAACGCCTCGCGCCGGTACATCAGCACATGCTCTTTCTCCCGAAAGACAATGGACCGCAAGGCCAGCAGGTCAATCGTCTCTTGCGCACGCGCACGGTGAATCATGCCGGGCACCGCGTCCACATCGACCGTATCCGGCGTCTGCCCCATCAGGCCGAGCATGATGCCGATGTCCGAACCGTGCCCCTTGCCTGTCGCCCCCAAAGAACCATACAGCTCGGCCTTGACCTGGGCCGTCAGTTCGAGCAATCCCTCCTTCTGCAAGGACAGCGCAAACATGCCGGCCGCACGCATGGGCCCTACCGTGTGCGAGCTGCTGGGACCAATGCCCACCTTGAACAAATCAAAGACTGAAATGGCCATGCAATCCCAACAATAAGTGCCACACCCGCGTTCAGGGCAGCCGTGCGAAACAATAGCCCAATGCGAAGCCAAGGCCGCAGGCAAATACCACCAGCCAGGCCGGAACCGGCGCGCCCAGTGAGCTGAACAACCTGCCGGATGGAGGAGCGACCGCTGGTACTGCGGCACCGGGCACCGGCAGAACCCCTGGCACCACCACCTCTTTCACCCCGGTTCCGCCCAGATGGCGGGCAAAGGCGGCAAAGAAATCATCTGCATTCTTTTTTGCCACGGTCTGCACCAGACGGCTGCCGACACTGGCCAGCTTGCCACCGATCTCTGCGCTAGCAACGTACTTGAGTACGGTGTCGTTTTGATCCTCGGCCAGCGAGACCTGCGCTTCCATCTTGGCAAAGCCGGCAGCGCCGCCCTGCCCTTGCCCCGTCAGGGTATAGCCGTGGGGCGCATTGAGATTGCTCAGTACCACATTGCCTTTGAACGTTGCAGAAATCGGACCGACCGCCGCTACAACCGTCGCGACCATTTCGGTGTCCGATATCTTTTCCAGCCGGCTGCAGCCGACGATGCATGCCTGCAACACGGCAGGATTGTTCAGCGCATCCCAGACCTGCTGTTGACGGGCGGGAATGCGGTATTCACCGGAGAATTCCATGGCCATGACTTATGCCTCGTAGTGTTTGAACAGCGCCTGGGTGCCGAGCCGGCCATGGCCTTGCTCTGCCAGCCCGGTGTACAGCTTGTGTGCCAAAGCCAGCGCCGGCAAGTCAAGCTGCATTCGCTGGGCTTCGGCCAGGGCAATTCCCAGGTCCTTGATGAAATGCTCCACGTAGAAACCGGGTGCGAAGTCACCGATGATGATTTTTTGCCCCAGCACGGTGAGCTGGAAACCCGAAGCAGCACCGCCGCCAATGGACTTGAGCACCGTCGGCAGATCGAGCCCGGCGGCCTTGCCGTAGGCCAGGCCTTCGCATACGCCCATGATGGTGGAGGCAATCACGATCTGGTTGCACATCTTGGTGTGTTGCCCAGCCCCGGCATCGCCCTGCAGCACAATGTTCGGACCCAGCAATTGCAGGATCGGAAGGGCTGCGTCAAACGCGGCCTGCTCGCCGCCCACCATGATGGAGAGTTTGGCGTCGCGTGCCCCGATATCGCCACCCGAGACCGGTGCATCCAGCGCACGGCAACCCTGTTGCGCGGCCGCCTTGGCGATGCGTTGCGCCAGCTCCGGGCTGGACGTCGTCATGTCGATCAGCAAGGCGTTACGGGCACGGGCCACGATGCCGTTGTCGCCGAGATAGACCTCTTCCACATCACGCGGATAACCGACGATGGTGATGATGAGGTCGCAGTTGGCTGCCAGCTCGCCCGGGCTATCGCACCAGACTGCACCACGCGCCAGCAAGTCGTCCGCCTTGCCGCGCGTGCGGTTGTACACCTGGAGCGGGTAGCCCGCCTTCAGGATGTGGCCGGCCATGCTCTGGCCCATATTGCCCAGTCCGATAAAACCCACACGGGGCTTTGTAGTGCTAGCTGTCATTTTTCATGCCTTGTTGATGGATACAGATTTGTCGCGCAGCAGGCCGCGCAGGTACATGGGCGTCAAGGGCTGCTGGGTTGCCACCACATCGAAGGGAGCGAGCGCATCATTGACGGCGTTGGTCAGCGCCCCGATGGCGCCCATCACACCGCCCTCGGCCATGCCCTTGATGCCTGCCGGTGTCGCCCGATTCGGCGTGTGCATCGGGATAATTTCAAAATGGGGCAATTCATAGGCCGTGGCCATCAGATAGTCCGCCAGGGTGCCCGAAAGATTCTGTCCGGTTTCGTCGTACTGAACGTGCTCATACAGGGCCCCGGACAAGCCCATGGCAATGGCCCCGTGCTGCTGCCCTTCCACGACCACCGGACTTAGCACTGTGCCGCAATCTTCTGCCACCACATAGCGGGCGAAGCGGATGGCGCCGGTGGTGACGTCCACTTCCACCTCACACACATGGGTGGAATTGGAGTAGGTCATGGGTGGCGGCTCATACGTCTTGTGGAATTCCAGCCCCGGACTCATGCCGGCGGGCAGGGCCAGCGGATCCAGATACGCCGTGCGCGCAACGTCAGCCAGACCCAGTCCGGTGGCGGTCCATTCGCCGTTGTCTATCCGCTCGACGCGCCCGTCCTGCAAACGCAGCCCGACGCTGTCGCTCAGGCCAAGCAGCTCGGCGGCAATCGCCAGCACCTTGACCTGCGCCTCCTGGGCACACAGATACAGCGTGCCACCGCCAGCGGTACCGCCGCGTGCGCCCCGGCTGCCCATGCCATAAGGGGCGATGTCGGTATGGCCGATATGCAGATGCACCTGCTGCGGCACAATGCCCAGGCCCTCGGCCACGGCGTGTGCGAGGGACGTTTCATACCCCTGGCCGGTTGCGCCAAGACCAACGGAGGCATTCACTGCGCCAGAGGGTTCGATGCGCAGCCAGGCCGCTTCATGTCCCGAGCCCGCGATACCGGCGGCTTTGTAGAAGCGCGACCCGTAGGTGGTGGACTCGACCACCGTGCAGATACCCAGACCAAGGTACACACCTTGCGCACGCGCCTGCTGCTGGCGCTGGCGGAAATGCTCGTAGTCGATCGCAGCCAGCGCGCCTTCCAGGGTTTCGCGTGGCGTGATGTCAGCCAGGACCTCGCCCGTCGCCATGGTGTAGGGGAACTCCTGCGGCTGCAGCATGTTGAGCCGCCGCACGGCGACCGGATCAAGGTCCAGCGCGCGCGCAATCGCATCCATGGTGCCGTCCATCACCCAACTCGTGATGGCCATGGGCGCGCGCATCGGCCCGTTGCCGACCTTGTTGCTCAGAACCACCTTGACGTCATAGCTGTAGTCCTGCACCCGGTAGGGGCCAGTCAGGATCATGGCCACCACACGCGCCAGGTAGTTGCCCGGGTAGAAACTGTAGGCGCCGAAGTCCTCGACAATCTCCAACTCAAGGCCCAGCAGTCGACCCTCCGCGCTGACCGCGGCCCGGGTGCGGCAAAAGTCCTCGCGCGCCTGCGAGGAGGACAACAGGTTCTCCAGCCGGTCCTCGCGCCAGCGCACCGGACGCTGCAAGTGCCGGGCCACTGCAGCCACGGTCAGTTCCTCTCGGTACAAGGCAATCTTCTGGCCAAACCCTCCCCCGACATCCTGGGAAATCACGGTGACCTGCGATTCGGACAAACGCAAACGGCTGGCCAGTGTGGTGCGGTACGGGTGTGGAACCTGGGTGCCCACATGAAAAGTCAAATGCTCGCGGCCTGCGTCCCACAGTGCAATGCAGCCACGCGTTTCAATCGGCAAATGGGTTTGGCGATGCTGTGAAAAGGTGCTTTCGATGACCCGGTGCGCCTCCCGCTTGCGGGCTGCCACATCGCCATGGTCCGCATGCTGGTGCGACAGCAGGTTGGAAGTCAGGCTCTCATCCACACGGGGCGAATCCGGCTCCAGCGCCTGCCACATGGTAGTCACCGCCGGCAGCACCTCATACGCGACGTTCACCTGCTCGGCAGCATCCTCGGCAACATAGCGGTCGGTCGCAATCACGCACGCGACCGGATCTCCCTGGAAGCGCACCGTGGCCGTCGGCAGGGTGTCCATCTCCATGGGCTGCAGACCGTCAATCGGAGGCGCCATGCGCTGGCGGTTGGTCCACAGCGCCAGTTCCTGGCCGGTCACAATCGCCACCACGCCAGGCATTCGGGCGGCCGCGTCACGGTCTATGGATACGATGCGGGCATGGGCATGGGGCGAGCGCACAAAGCAGGCGTGCAGAGCGCCCGGAACTTCGATGTCATCCACATAGCGGCCCCGTCCGGTCAGCAGCCGGTAGTCTTCCTTGCGCGGCAGGTGCTGGCCAATATGGCGAAACTCAGGGTGCGACATAGTCCGGATTCCTTCGCATCTGCTCAGCCGCCTTCTGGACCGCTTTCACAATATTCTGGTAACCGGTGCAACGGCACAGGTTGCCCGACAGCACATCCCGGATTTCTTCCTCACTGGGCTCGGGGGTGTGTTTGAGAAAGGCTTCGAACGTCATCACGATGCCGGGGGTGCAAAAACCACACTGCAAGCCGTGCTCCTCGTGCAGTGCCTGCTGCAGCGGGGACAACGCGCCATCGACGGCCACCGACTCGATGGTTGACACCGCATGCCCCTCCATCTGGATCGCGTAGGTGAGGCAGGACCGCACCGGCTTGCCATCCACCAGCACCGTACAGGCGCCACACACACCATGTTCGCAGCCCACGTGGGTGCCGGTCAGACGGCAGTCCTCGCGTAGCGCGTCCGCCAGCAACTTGCGCGGCTCCACCACCAACTCGTGGTTGTGGCCGTTGACGGTCAGCGTGATCGAACGCTTTTCCAGATTGCTCATGTGATTCATCCTTTGGCCCGACTCAGGGCTCGCACCAGCGCTTGTTCCACCAGGTTTTCAGTGAGTTCCTTGCGGTACACCGCCGACATGCGCGCGTCGTCTTCGGGCGACACGGCCGCGCCCACCGCACGTGCCACCTCAGCCGCCCAGGCGGCATTGGCAATGCGTCCTGCGAAGGGGCTCACCATCTCGTCACAGAGCGTTGGTGTGGCGCTTACCCCGCTCAGCCCCAGGCGTACGCGCGCGACCCGTTCGCCCTCCAGGGCCACGGTGGTTGCGACCGCAACAATCGCATAGTCGCCATGTCGGCGATTGAACAACTTGAATGAACTGCCTTCGTTCACGCTGGCAGTCGGGAAGTGCACGCAATGGATGATTTCGTCCGCCGCCAGCGCCGTAGCCATCACGGACAGAAAGAAAGCTGAGGCCGCCAGACGGCGCGACCCACGGGGATTCGCAATCTCGATCTCCGCGCCAAGCGTCATCGCAATCAACGGAAACTGGGCGGCCGGGTCGGCATGCGCCAGACTGCCGCCAATGGTTCCGCGCTGGCGGATCGCGTAATGGCCAATGGTTTTCGCTGCCTGCGCCAGCAACGGGCAGCGGGCCTGCACCAGGCTGGATTCGGCGATCTGGTCATGCCGGGTCAAGGCGCCAACGCTCAAAACCGCACCCCCATCGCGGATGTAGGCGAGCTCCGTCAAGTCATTGAGATCAATCAGGGCCGTGGGCATTGCCAGCCGCATGTTCAACATGGGGCCCAAGCTCTGACCACCGGCAATCACCTTGGCGCCATCACCGCATGCCGCAAGCTGTTGCAGCGCTTCCTCCAGCGAGCTGGGGCGGAAATAATCAAACGCAGCGGGTTTCACGGGTGAGTCCTACCAGATGAGGCTCTGGCTGTCCTGCTTGTCGAACAAGTGCAGTCGGTTCAGGTTGACTTTCAGGGTCAGGTTGTCCCCCTCCTTGTGCTGACCTTCCTTGCCGACACGGAAGAACATGGGCGTGCCCTCGATATCAATCTCCAGGAATTGGTCAGACCCCACCGGAAGGACCGCGCGTATGCGACCCTGCAGGCAGTCCCCGTCGGATGCGCCACCATGCGAGGCCACGTCTTCAGCGCGGATGCCCAGCACCACGGCACGTCCGGCCTGGCCCGCCAGTCGCTCGGCGATGGGCGCCGGCAGTGTCAGCGCAGTCTGGCCGCGCTTGAACAACAAGTGGCCATCTTCCAGTGCCAGTGTTCCATCCATGAAGTTAATAGGCGGGTTGCCCAGGAACGACGCAACAAACATGTTGCGCGGTCGCTCATAAATGTCGTCCGGTTTGCCGATCTGCTGCACCACACCACTGCGCATCACCACAATGCGGTCGGCCAGCGTCAGGGCTTCGGCCTGGTCATGCGTGACGTAGACGAACGTGGTCTGCATGGCCTGGTGCAATTGCTTGATCTCGGCCCGCATGGAAATACGCAGCGTGGCATCCAGATTGGACAGGGGTTCGTCCATCAGGAACACCGAGGGCTGGCGCACCATCGCCCGCCCCAGCGCCACGCGCTGGCGCTGACCGCCCGAGAGCTGGTCCGGTCGGCGCTCCAGCAAAGGCACGATTTCCAGCCGGCGTGCGGCATCGCGCACGCGCCGGTCCACCTCGTCTGCCGGGTGCTTGCGCATGCGCAGACCGAACGCAATGTTTTCGTAGACGGTCTTGTTCGGATACAGCGCGTAGCTCTGAAATACCATGGCCACATCGCGTTTGTGCGGTGGAACGGTATTCATCACGTCGTTGTCAAAGAACAGATTACCCTCGGTCACATCCTCCAGCCCGGCAATCATGTTCAGGGTGGTGGACTTGCCGCAACCGGACGGTCCGAGCAACACCAGGAACTCCTTGTCGGCAATGTCGAGATTCAGGTTTTCCAGTGCGACGAACCCGTTGGGGTAATGTTTACCGACGCCTTCAAATTTGATACGGGCCACGTATGTACTCCTTTAACCTTTGACTGCACCGGCGGTCAGGCCGGACACGATATAGCGCTCAAACATGATGGCAACCACCACCGGCGGAACGATGGCCAGAACCCCGGCTGCGTTGATGAACGAAAAACTGATATTGAAATCCGACGTGAACGACGCGACCACGATGGGCATGGTTTGCGAAGCCAGGGTCTGCGTGAACATCAGCGCCAGCAAAAACTCATTCCAGCTGGTGAGAAAAGTAAATAGCACCACCGCCACCAGGGATGGCAGGGCCAAAGGCAGGTACACCAGCAGCAAGGTCTGCAGCCGCGAACAACCGTCCACCCGCGCCGCCTTGTCCAGGTCATCCGGCAACGACTCGAAGTAACCCGTCAGGATGAAGGTACTGAACGGCACCGTGATGGCGAGATAGGTGATGATCAGTGACAGCAGACTGTCGAGCAGGCCCAACTGCTGTACAAACAGGAAAAACGGCACCACCAGCGCGATATCCGGGATCACGCGTGTCGTCAGCATGAAATAGATCGAACTGTCCCGGCCAATGAACCGGATCTTGGCCAGCGCGTAGGCCGCCGGAACGCTGACCAGCAGATTCAGAATAACCACGGACACCGCAACAATCAGGCTGTTCAACATGGACGGCAGCAGATTCTTGGCCGTGGATGGAATGAATCCGCCGGTTGCGGTATCGCCCTCTTTGCGATTTTCATAGGTAACGACCTTGTCCTTGGCGGTGAAGATCGTCGCAAAGTTTTCGAAGGTCGGCTGGTGCGGTATCCAGTGCGGCGGCACCGAGGTAATCTCGGCTTCGGACTGGAACGAAGATGAGACCAGCCAGGCGATCGGCGCCAGCACATAGATGGCGAACAGCAGCGACGAGAAGAAGAGCAGGGCCCGTCTGCCCAAGTGTGTGATTTTCATAGCTTGCGGCTCGTGCTGCGGATGATGAAAAAGGCCAGTGTGAATGTGACGATCGCCATGATGTAGGCCAGTGCCGCCCCGGTCCCAAATGCCAGCTTTCGGAAGGTCTCGACATAGACCTGCCAGGCCACCACGTGCGAGGCATCGGCAGGACCGCCTTCAGTCAGGATGAAGAACAGGTCGAAGTGGCGGATCGCCATCATCGTCTCGTAGATCATGACCAGGGCAAATCCTGGTGTGAGAGCGGGCAAGGTAATGTGAACAAAGCGCTGCCAGACATTGGCGCCGTCCACCTTGGCCGCACTGTACAAATCAGCGCGAATCGATTTGAGCGTCACCAATAGCAGGATCGTCGCCAGCGGAACCTCTTTCCACACAAACGAATTGGTGATGAGCAGCATGGTCTTCTGGACGTCTCCCAGCATCACCATGTATTTGTCGATCAGGCCGAGCTGGAACAGCAGACCGTTGAGGGCGCCATATCCGGAGTCGTAGATCCATTTCCACATGAGGCCGTTGGCCACATACGGAATCGCCCAGGGAATCAACAAAATGGCGGACAGGATGCGGCGACCCCGGAACTCCTCGTTGAGCAGCAAGGCCATCAGCATCGCAATGAACATGATGGCCGATACCGACATCAGGGTAAAGGACGTGCTGCGCCCCACCGAATCCCAGAACATCTGGTCCTGGAAGATGTGGGCATAGTTATCGAGCCACACAAATGGCGCGCGGTGCGGGCGCGTCAACTTGAGATCAAAGAGGCTGATCCAGAACGAGTACAGGATCGGGAAAACCGCCACAACGATCAGGATGACCATCATGGGTGCGAGAAAAAGCATGGCGCTTTTCTGGTCATACGCACTGACAGGGTGACCGATTAGGCGGCGCAGCGCCGGGGTCCTGATACTCATGGATATACCTCTTTTAGGATGCCAGTCCGGGGATGTTCTGGGTTATCCCCGGATCCGTCGTACTCAGACCTGCTTGCGCAGGTCGTTCCAGGCCTGGGCGGATTTCTTCAAGGCTTCGGCTGCGGTGATTTTTCCGATGACCGCCGACTGCCAGGCCGAGCCGTTGACTTCATCCCACTCGCCAAACCAGCGCGTGATGACGTCTTTTTTTCGGGCAAACTGCTGCTGCTTTTCGAACATGGCCATGTCAGAGTATTTCGCGTACGAGGCCTGGACCTCGGGATCCTTGAACAACTCTTTCACGGCAAAGCCGGAGCCGATGTCGTTGAACAGCATTTTCTGGAACCGGTATTGGCCGTCGGCCTTGCCGCCAAACCACTCGATCAGCTTGGCCGCATTGGCGGCGCGCGTCTTGTCGGCAGCAGCCTGTGCCGTCATGCCATGAAAACGCATCCAGCCCACGGTGGCATGCGAACCACCCACGCCTGCAGGCATCAGGGCCTGCTTGACGCGCCCGGCAATCTGCGACTGCTTGGGGTCGTTGAGGGTGCGGATGCGGTAGCGGCTCAGCAGCGCAAACGCATGGTTGCCCGAACTGAAGGATTTGAGTCCATTGAGTTCACCGGTTTCAACGCAGGCCGGCGAAATGATCTTGTGCTTGTTGACGGCATCAACGACCCATTGCAGGGCCTGCACCGCACCCTTTTTGGGATCGCTCATGATGGCGGCGCCACTGGCGTCGGTGAACCCACCGCCATTGGAGTAGACCATGGCCGTCAGGAACTCGATCAGCCAGCTCTCACGCGCCATGGGCAGCATCATGGGGTATTCGGAAATACCCGCCGCCTTGATCTTGAGCGACTGTTGCACCAGCTCGTCCCATGTCGATGGTGGCTCCTTGATGCCCGCCTTCTTCAGCTTTTCCTCGTCATAGAAGAACGCCATGTAGTCGGTGTAATAGCTCAGCCCGTATTGCTTGCCTTTGTATTGCATCGACTGGGTGCTGAAGTCGTCCGCCTCGGCGTTGTACTTCATCAGGTCAGGGAAGTTATTGATCGGAGCCAGCCAGCCGGCGTCCGCCCATTCGGGCAGCCAGCTGTCAGATACCCACAAGACATCCAGTGGTGCCTTGCCCACAAACTTGGTCACCATGGTGTCGCGGTACTGGGCCCAGGGTGCGTTGTTGTAGTTGACCTTGATGCCCGTCTTGGCCTCGAAGGCGCCCAGATGGCTCTTGACGGTGTCCACCGCAGCCGACCATGTATAGAAGTTCAGCGGTGCCGCCTGCGCATGGCCGGGCAATGCCAACAACCCCGAGCCAGCCACACCGGCTGTCGCAGTCATCTTTAGAAAATCACGGCGACTCGAACCTTCTGTCCATATATTGCTCATATTCCACTCTCCTGTGTTGATGACTGCAGCACGCTTGGCGGCTGCGTGTTACTGATCAGTTTGACGCCCACCGCCAGACTGAACCAAATTCATTGTTGCGCCAATTTTCTATATCGTCAAGTGACGACATAGTTGACTTAATTGCGCATGTATTCGGTAAATTATGTTAAGCATTTTGCGTGCCAGG
>Ga0208888_100436_pt1 | contig 19494 bp, 15 predicted proteins | sample LakWasM115_HOW13_2_FD_183929 | JGI IMG/M metagenome (GOLD analysis project Ga0208888, IMG submission 183929) | Freshwater sediment methanotrophic microbial communities from Lake Washington under simulated oxygen tension - Sediment Metagenome... | ecosystem: Environmental > Aquatic > Freshwater >...
AACAAGGCCAGCCCCGAGTAGCTGGCCGTGAAGGGCTTGGTTTCCCCCACGCTCACCAGGTGGGTGCGGATGGGGTAGTCGCCCTCAGCGCGCACCAGGTAATGCACGCCATGGAACTGACGCAGGCTCAGGTAGACCACATCGCCGCACTCGTCGGCCAACCCCTGGGCCAGGGCGCGCAGGCGCTGAAAGTCACGTATCGGGCTGGGCGCCGACAGACCGAGCGAGAACATCGCCGGCCCCAGCGTGTAGCGGCGGTCTGCCACCTGCTGAACCAGCTTGACGGCACACAGTTCGCCCAGCAGACGGTGCACCGAAGAGCGCGCAATGCCGGTGTCCAGCGCCAAGTCCTTCAGGCGGGCCCCGCGCGGCCCTTCGCGCGAGATGCGCGACAACAACTCGGCCACCCGGGTCACCACCTGGGTCTTCTGGGCATCCTCGGCCGGGTCTTCACTCCATGCATCTGCCATGGCAAGGTCTCCTGTTTTTTTGATGTTCCGTTTAACGGACTTATTAAGTGAATCCATCAGAACAGCGTGTCCTAGAATTTTTCACATCGTTGACATTGATCATAGTGAATGCACGGAGACAAAGCGTGAACCACCGCTGTTTGAGATGGGTAAAACCCAGAATTTATATTCCGTTTAACGGACTTTTTATGGAGGGACAGTGCCATGACTGACCCTTTGCAATCGCCCCCTTGCGCGGCCGCCCCTCTGGCCGGCCAGGTGGCGGTGGTGACGGGCGCAGGGGGTGGCATTGGCCGCGCCAGCTGCCTGCGCCTGAGCCAGGCCGGGGCCGCCGTGCTGGCACTGGACCTGGACGCCGCTTCAGCCCAGGAGACCGCCCGCCTGCTACAGGCCGGGGGCGGCCAGGCCCAGGCCCTGGCGGCCGATGTGTGCGACCCCGCGCTGGGAGCGCAGGTGCTGACCCAGGCGCTGGCGCACTTTGGGCGCCTCGACATTCTGATCAACAACGCCGGGCGCGGCAGCGCCATGCGCCCGCTGTGGGAGATCGAGCTGGACGACTGGCAACGCGACCTGACACTGAACCTGAGCAGTCAGTTCTACCTGTGCAAAGCCCTGGTGCCCCACATGGTGGCGGCGGGCTATGGCCGCATCGTCAACGTGGCCTCGGCCGCTGGCATGGAAGGCCACCCACTCAGCGGTGGCTACGCGGCAGCCAAGGCAGGCGTGATTGCCATGACCAAGACCCTGGGCAAGGAATTGGCCACCCAGGGGGTGATCGTCAATGCCATCGCCCCGGCCCTGATCGACTCGCCCATGCTGCACAGCGAATGGTTCAGCGCCGAGCTCAAACAACAGCTGCTGGACCGCATTCCGATGCGCCGCGCTGGCCAGCCTGAAGAGGTGGCCGAAATGGTGCTGTTCCTGGCCAGCCCGGCGGTGAGCTTCTCCACCGGGGCGGTGTTCGACCTCTCGGGTGGCCGCGCGACCTACTGAGCACCCGGCCCAGCCACGCGGGCTTGCCCCGCTTTTCTCTTTTCTCGTTCGATGCATCAGCCCGCCCTGAGGGTGGGAAGGCATCACTTCGCCTTCAAAAAGGAAAACGTCCATGAGCCTTGCCTTGCAACCCAGCGGCGCCGTCGAGATCGATGGCGCACGCGTGCCCTACTACGATGCCGGCCCCCACGACAGCGGGCGCCTGCCACTGTTGCTGATCCACGGCACCGCCGGCAACACCAACAGCCATCTCGGCTACCTGTTTCCGATGCTGGCCTATCGCCAGCGCGTGATCGCCCTGGATCTGAGCCCGGCCCCCGGGCAGGAGCAGGCTGAACTGACGGTGGAACACCTGGTCGCCCAGGTGATGGCCGTGGCGCGCCAGTTGCTGGGCCCGGACCAGGCCTTTGCCTTGATGGGTTACTCACTGGGCGCCGTGGTGGCGGCGGCCGCGGCAGGCCTGCACCCCGAACGCGTGCAGCAGCTGGTGCTGGTGGCGGGTTGGATCAAGACCGACACGCAGCAGCAGTTGCGCAACCAGGTCTGGCGCACCCTGCGCCAGACCGTGGGCGAGGCGGAGGTGCTGCGCGAGTACATGGCGTTCTGCGCCTTCAGCCCGGCCTTCATGCAGGCGCGCAGCCTGACCGACATGCAGGCCGCGGCCAGCGCCATTCCCCTGTCGCCCTGGGTGGACCGCCAGATGGCCCTGAACAGCCGGGTCGACATCACGGCGCTGGTGGAGCGCATCCGCGCCACCACCCTGGTCATCGCTTGCAGCGAGGACCAGATGGTGCCTCGCCACCACAGCCAGGCCCTGTTCGGCGCCATCGAGGACGCCCGCTACCTGGAGCTGGCCTCGGGCCACGCCGTGGTCTTCGAGCGACCGGCCGAGCTGTTCCACGCCATCGACCAGTTCACCCGGGCCCCCACCGCCCATGCCGCCGGCACGCGCATCCCCGCCACCCGCCCCTGACCCCCCCCTCTTCAGAACCGGATCCCTTCTCCATGACCTCCTCCCTTTCCACCCCTGACAGCGCCTCGCGCCAGGCACGCCTCATCATCATCGGCGCCGGCTTTGCCGGTCTGGGCCTGGGCATGCGCCTGCGCCAACGTGGTGACACCGATTTTCTGGTGCTGGAACGCGCCGCCGACGTGGGCGGTACCTGGCGCGACAACGACTACCCGGGCTGCGCCTGCGATGTGCCCTCGCACCTGTATTCGTTCTCCTTCCGCCCCAACCCAAACTGGTCGCGTGTTTTTTCGCCCGGCCCCGAGATCCAGCAATACCTGCGCGAATGCGCGCGCGAAAGCGGCCTGCTGCCCCACATCCGCTTCGGCACCGACATGCTGGCGGCGCGCTGGCAGGCCGAACGCCGCCGCTGGCTGATTGAGACCCAACACGGCGATTTCGAAGCCGAGGTTCTGATCACCGCCACCGGCCACCTGGCCGACGAGCGCCTGCCCGAGGTGCCCGGCCTTGAGAGCTTCACCGGCGAGGTCTTCCACTCGGCCCGCTGGAACCACCAGGCCGAGCTCAAGGGCAAGCGCATCGGCGTGGTGGGCTCGGGGGCCTCGGCCATCCAGGTCGTGCCCCAGATGGCTGAAGTGGCCAGCGAGCTGGTGGTGTTCCAACGCAGCGCCGCCTACGTGATTCCGCGTGCCGACCGCGCCTACACCGCCGCTGAACAGCGCCTGTTTGCCCGAGACCCTGAACGCATGCACGCACTGCGCTCCGAGTTCTTCTGGAACGGCGAGTACAACTTTGCCCAGCGCCGCAATGTGCCGCGCTACCTGCAAGAGGCCAAGGACCTGGCCCTGGGCCACCTGGCCCGCCAGGTGAGCGACCCCGTGCTGCGACAGAAACTGACCCCTGACTACGAGGTGGGCTGCAAACGCCTGCTGATCTCGAACGATTACTTCCCCGCCCTGAGCCGCCCGAACGTGACGCTGGAGGCCTCGGCCCTGGCCCGCGTGGAAGGCTCGCAGGGGGTGGCTGCCAACGGCGCGTCCCACACGCTGGACGTGCTGGTGCTGGCCACCGGCTTCGAAGCCACCCGACCGCCGTTTGCCAAGCGGGTGTTCGGCAGCGCCGGCCACAGCCTGGATGCCCAATGGGACCAGGGCATGCAAGCCTTTGATTCGATCGCCGTGAATGGCTTTCCCAACCTGTTCATCCTCAACGGGCCGAACACCGGCCTGGGCCACAACTCGGTGGTCTACATCATCGAGGCCCAGGTCGACTACCTGCTCGAAGCCCTGGACCACATGCGCCAGCAACAAATCGCGGTGCTGGAGGCCGATGCCCAGGCCGAGGACGCCTACATGGACGCCCTGCACCAGCGCAGCCAGGGCACGGTCTGGCTGGCCGGTGGCTGCAAGAGCTGGTACGTGGACCCACGCAGTGGCCGGCTGACCCTGGTCTGGCCCGACTACGCCCACGCCTTCCGCGACGCCAACGGGCACTTCCACCCCGAGGGCTACCACCCCACCCCGGCGACGGCCTCGACCTGACATCCACCAGGCCCGCTTCGCAACCCGACCCAGACCCAGACCCACAGAGACAACGACATGAGTACACCCAACACCTTTTCAACCCCCACCCCGCCGCACCCTGGCCTGCGCCGCCGGCATGCACTCCTGGCCGCCCTGGGCTCAATGGCCGCCCTGCCTGTGCGCGCACAGGACAGCAACCCGGCGCGCATCCTGGTGGGCTTTCCGGCCGGTGGCGCCTTTGACGCCGTGGCCCGCCTGCTGGCCAATGAGCTCAAGACCGTCCTGAAGCGCCCGGTGCTGGTGGACAACCGTCCCGGCGCCGGCGGGCGCCTGGCTGTCGATTTGCTGCGCGGCGCCAAGCCCGACGGCAGCGTGTTGATGCTGGGCCCCGATGCGCTGACCGCGCTGTACCCCTTCACCTACAGCAAGCTCAACTACGACCCGGCCAAAGACCTGGTGCCGGTGGGCACGGTGAGCGAATTCCCCTTTGTGCTGGTGGCGGGCAGCGAGCCCCCGGTCAAAACCCTGGCCCAGTACATCGCCTGGGCCCGGGCCAACCCCGAACGCGCCCAGTACGGTGTGCCGGCGCGCGGCGCGCCGCACCACTTCTTCGGCATGGCGCTGGGCAAGACCATCGGCGTCAAGCTGGAGGACGTGCCCTACCAGGGCAGCGCCCCGCTGATGCTGGGCCTGATGGGCGGCCAGGTGAGCTGCGGCATCGACGTGCTGGGCAGCGTGCTGGAGCAGTACAAGGCCGGCAAGGTGAGCCTGCTGGCCGTGTCTTCGCCACAGCGCATGCCTCAGGTGCCCGAGGTGCCCACCTTTGCCGAACTGGGCTACCCCGGCATCAGCGGCATGGGCTTCAACGGTCTGTATGCCCCGGCCGGCACACCGGCCGCGGTGGTCGGCAGCTGGAACCAGGCCTTGGCCCAGGTGCTGGCCCAGGCCACGGTGCGTGAGCGCCTGATGGTGCTGGGCGCCCTGCCGGTCGGCAAGAGTGCCGACGAGCTGAACCAGCGTGGCCATGAGGCTGCCAAGCGCTGGGGCCCGGTGATCAAGGCCTCGGGGTTCACCGCCGACTGAATGCCACGGCCTGCGCTCTTCGCGCAGAGGCGCTCAACCCTCGGCCGCACCCCATGGGGTGCGGCCAGGCAACACGGGCCTCATCCGAGGCCTATCTTTCAAGCACAGAAGCCCGGCCCGACCCGGGTCAAGAGGAGACAACACCATGCGACGCAAGCTTTCCACCCATTGGGCCACCGCGGTGGCCTTCGCCGCGCTCAGCGGCTTCTGCGGCCTCATGCAGGCCCCCGCCCTGGCCCATGATGGCCCCACTCCGGTGCCCTCACGTTTCGGCGCTGGCGACCAGATCGGTGCGGCCAACTACCTGAGCCCCGAGTTGGCTCTGCAAGCCAGCCGCCTGGTGCGCAGCGGCAAGACCTATTCGCTGGCCATCCCAACCACCCCCGACACCCCGGCCCTGGCGCCGCGCAGCTTCCGCATGACCGTGGTGCAGCCCGGCCAGGTGGGCGGGGCCACCCTGGGGCCGAGCAAATCCAGCTACAACGACGACATCCTGGCCGCCTGGGTGGCCGTGGGCACCCAGATCGACGGCCTGGGGCATGTGGGCATCGACAACGTCTACTACAACGGCAACAAAGCCAGCGATTTTGTGACCGCCACTGGCCTGACCCGGCTGGGCATCGAGGGCATTCCCCCGTTCGTGACCCGTGGCGTGGTGCTGGACATGGCCGGCTATTTCGGCAGCGAACGCCTGAAGGAAGGCCAGGCCTTCAACCGCGCCGAACTGCAGGCCGCCGCCCGCCGCCAGGGGGTGCAACTGCGCCGGGGCGATGTGGTGCTGTTGCACACCGGCTGGCTGGGCCTGATCGGGCAGGACAATGCCCGCTTTCTGGCCGGGGAACCGGGCCTGGGGCTGGATGGCGCCCGCTACCTCACCGAGCTTGGCGTGGTGGCCGTGGGCGCCGACAACTGGGCAGTCGAGGTCCTGCCCAACGAAAAGGGCAACGAAGCCTTCGACATCCACCAGCACCTGTTGGCCCGCAACGGTACCTACATCCTGGAGTACGTGCGCACCGACGAGCTGGTGCGCGACCAGGCCTGGGAGTTCATGTTCGTGCTGGGCACCCCGCGCTATGCCGGCGGCGTGCAGGCCGTGGTGAACCCGGTGGCGATCCGCTGAGCGCAGGGGCCGGCGCCGGGCCTGGGCACTGTCCTTTTCAGGCCGCTGGCGCCAGCGATCCGAAGCGGTAGGCCGCCGTCACGCCGCCATCCATCAAAAAGTCGCTGCCGGTGATGAAGCTGCCGTCTGGCCCCATCAGCAATGCGGCCACGTTGGCCACTTCGTCGGGGGTGCCGGCACGGCCCACGGCGCAGGCCTCGATCATGCGGCGGTAGCCAGCACCACGGGGGCCTGTCAGTTCATCGCGTGCCAGCGGCGTGATGATGATGCCCGGGCTGATGGTGTTGATGCGTGCGCCGCGCTCGCCCCAGCGCACGGCCTCGGCCATCACGCGCAGAGCATTGCCGCGCTTGGACAGTTGGTAGGCATGCAGGGTGTCCGTCACCTGGCCAGGCTGCAGCATGGGCAGGGCGAGCAGCTCTTCGGTGGGGGTCAGGGCCAGCGCACGGTCCTGTTCGGCACTCAAGGCCCCCAGGCGATGACCCGACTGGGAAGAAATCACCACCCCCGAACCACCGGGGGCGATGACCGCGCCAAACAGCTCCAGCAGCAAGGCCGTGCCATACAGGTCCACCCGCAAGATGGTGGCGATCAGCGCCTGCGAGGGCGACACCCCGGCTGCATGCACCAGCCCGGTGACCGGGCCGATGCGGGTGGCGGCCTCGACCAAGGCCTGCACCGAAGCCCGCGAAGAAATATCGACCGCCACCGGCGTGACCTCAAAACCCGCATTCGCCAGCGCATCGGCGGCCTCTTCGGAATGCGCCTGGGTCAGATTGGCCACCACCAGGTGCTTGCCAGCCCCCACCCGACGGGCAATGGCCTGGCCAATGAAACCCGCACCGACCACCACAACGACTTCTTTTTTCATCATCGACTCCTTCAATATGCGCCCTGACGGGCGAATGCAACCCAACATCGTTCTGCTCGGCCCCATGCGGGACCAACCAGCAGCATCACCCATTGGCGGGCTGTGACCAACCGCCCCCCAAGGCCCGAATCAACTGCACTGAGGCACGGACATAGCGGGCCTGCAGGTCCAACTCGCTGCGGCGGGCCTGCAAGTCGGCGGTCCGCGCTGTCACCACTTCCAGGTAACTGGCGAGCCCCCCACGGTAGCGCTGGTCGGCCAGGGACCACGCCTGCCGAGCTGCTGCCGCAGCCACATGCTCATGGACAGCTGCCTCAGAGTAGCGGGTCAGCAAGGCAAGTTGATCCTCCACCTGCTGAAACGCAGCCAGCACGGTGGCGCGGTAGCGCTGCCCGACCTCGTCCAGCACGGCCTCGGCCCGACGCTTTTCGGCCTGCCGGCGCCCGCCATCGAACAAGGTGGTGGCCAGACTTGGGCCCAGGGCCCAAAAGAGGTTGGGGGCTTCAAGGAAGCGCCCCAGATCACTGCTCTGATATCCCCCCTGGGCAGCCAGGGTCAGCGACGGGTAGAACGCTGTTCTGGCCACCCCTGCGCTGTGCAGCGCCGCGTTGACACGCTCCTGCGCAGCCCGGATATCGGGCCGGCGCAGCAGCAACTCCGAGGGCAGCGCCAACGGCACCTCGGGTGGCCTGAACACCCAAGGGCGGGTCTGGATCGAGAACTCAGATGGGTTGGCCCCCACCAGCACAGCAATGGCGTGCTCAAACTGGGCGCGCTTGGCCAAAGCCTGTTCGATCTGCGACTGCACACTGGCCTCCAGACCTTGGGCACGGGCCAGGTCCAGCCCCGAGGCCAAGCCACGTTGGTGCCTGGCCGTTACGGCCTGCACGGCGCGGGCCAGACTCTGCACGGTCTCGCGCAACAGTTGCAGGTCGGCATCGGTGCCCTGGAGGGCCAGCCATTGATCGGCCAGTTGAGCCTGTAGTGACAAGCGGGCGGCCGCCAGATCAGCCTGCGCCGCCCGGGCTTCCGCATCCCCGGCAGCCACTCGCTCACGCACCCTGCCCCAAAGGTCCACCTCGTAGCTCACGTCAAGCTCCCACGTGGCACTGTTGTAACGGTCCGGCGAGGTGGGGCCCAGGACACGCAGCGGTCGGCGTTCAGACTGCTGGTTGCGTTGCACGCCGACGGCAGTCGAGACAGTAGGCGCCTGCGCCGAATGCAGCGCAGCGCTGCTGGCCAGTGCCTGATCGTGACGGGCCAGCGCCGCGGCCAGGTCTGGGCTGGACTGGCTCAGCTGGTCTTGCAGACGGTCCAATTCCTCGTCAGCCAGCAGGGTCCACCAGCGATCGGGTAAGGCCCCTGCTGCCGGCTGCTTCTGGGCTTCCTTGAAAGCCGGGGGGACAACAACCGTCGGTGACACGGGAGGCGGCAACTGCGAGCAGCCCTGCACCAAACCGAATGCGCCCCCCAGCACCATCAGTTGCAAGAGGTATCGGCTCATGTGGCCCCCTTGCCTGACACAGGGGCCACCCGCACGATGTCGCCCTCGGCGAGTCCGTCAGGGGGACTATCAATCAGCCGCTCGTCCGCGCTCGGGCCCTCACGTAACTCCACCAAGGCGCCCAGATCACGCGCAATCGTGACGGTTTTGAGATGCACCCGGCCGTTGGCCAACAGCACCGCCACGCGCACCCCCTCTTTACCGTAGATCAGGGCCCCCGGCGGTACCCCCACGCGGGACGGCTCCAAGACTTTCGAAAAGCGCAACAGCGCAAAGGACCCAGGCAGCAAATCACCGGCAAGGTTATCTACCCGCAGCTGCACCAGCATGCCGCCGGAACCGGGCTGTATAGCCTGGGACAGGCTGTCTACCCGGGCATGGTAGACCTTGCCCGGCCGCTCGGGGACGCGAAGTTCAGCCTCGTCGTTCACCCGCACAGTGGGCACCAAGCGCTGAGGCACATTCACATAGACGCGTAACCGCCGAAGGTCGGAGACCACGAACAGCTCCTGCCCCGGGGTGCCCCCTGGGGTGACCAACGCACCAACATCGGTGTTGCGTGCCGTCACAACCCCCTCGAAAGGGGACACCAGCGTGGCATAGGCCTTGGTGGCCTGCACCCTGTCGACATTGGCCTGCAGGGCCTTGACCACCGATTGTTTGGCAGCCAGATCAGCGGCCTTTTCGTCAACTTCCTGCCGAGACACCGAGTCACTCGCCAGCAGGGATTGCCATCGCTGGGCGGTGCTAGCGGCCAGCGCTTCGTTGCTACGGGCCGTTGACAGCTCAGAGCGGGCCTGAGCCAGTTGCTGGTCCAGCTCGGGGGTTTCGATTTCACCCAAGACCTGGCCCGCCTTGACTGGCGCGCCGATATCCACCGTCCAACGCTTGAGGTAGCCCCCCACACGCGCGTGGATAGGGGCCCGTGACCAGGCCTCGACGCGGGCAGGCAATTCCAATGCGGCCGCCGGCACGGCCTGAGGCTGCACCACTTTCACCGTGGGCATGGCCAGTGCGGTCGACAGGCCCTGCAAATCCTGTTCCTGAGCACGGCGGCTGAACAGGCCTGCGGCCACGACGGTGCCCACGGCCAGAATCCCGGCCAGGCCCACAAGGCCGGATGGAGAGAAGAGACGGTTGTCAGGCATGGGTGGGGGGCTCCGAAGTAGAAGGAAGCGACGGCTCAGGGTCGTCGGGATGCCGGTCACGGGCATGCGCGAGGCTGAACAGCACCGGCACAAAAACCAGCGTGGCGACGGTGGCAGCCATCAGGCCGCCGACCACGGCACGGCCCAGCGGGGCGTTCTGCTCACCCCCTTCGCCCAGACCCAGGGCCATGGGCAACATGCCGATCACCATGGCCAAGGCCGTCATCAACACGGGACGAAATCGCATCTGGCCTGCCTGCAGGGCGGCCTGGGTCGCATCGCCCAGTTCAGCCAGGCGCTCGCGGGCAAAGCTGACCACCAGTACGCTGTTGGCCGTGGCCACCCCCATGCACATGATGGCGCCCGTCAGGGCAGGCACAGACAAGGTGGTCTCGGTGATGAAGAGCATCCACACAATGCCAGCCAGGGCAGCGGGCAGGGCCGAGATGATCACCGCCGGATCACGCCAGGACTGAAAGTTGACCACCACCAGCAGGTAGATCAGCACCACGGCACCGGCGATCCCCACAAACAGGCCAGTGAAGGCCCGGTCCATGGTCTGCACCTGGCCCATGAGCTGCACCGTGCTGCCCTTGGGCACTTCGTCCTGCATCTCGGCCAGCACACGACGCAGATCAGCCGCCACGGCTCCCAGATCCCGGCCCTGAGCCGCAGCCTGGACCTGCACCATGGGTTGAGTGTCGTAATGGCTGATCACCGTGCTGCCACGAGCCCGCTCCAGTGAAGCGATACCGCCCAGCGGGACGGCATTGGCACTGCTGCCATTGCCCACCGGCAGGTTTTGCAAGGCTGCCAGCGAATCCAGCCCGTGCTGTGGCGTCTGGATCACGATGGGGTAGCTGATCCCGTTGGCCGGGTTGAGCCAGAAGGTGGGTGCCACCTGGCTGCTGCCCGCCAGGTTAACCACCAGGCTGTTGGTCACGTCACGCGCCGTCAGGCCCAACTGCAAGGCCTGCGTCCGATCCAGGGCCACGTTGAAGACTGGGGCCTGATCCGACTGTTGGATGCGCACGTCCACCAGCCCTGGCACCGATCGCATGCGACGTACCAACTTTTGGGCCAAGGCGAAGTTCGCGCTCAAGTCGCGACCCCGCACCTGGATGTCGATGGGCGCCGGTGCGCCAAAATTCAGGATCTGGCTGACGATGTCGGCCGGCGGAAACCAGAACTGGCAATCGGGGAAGGCCTGCGGCAAGGCCAGGCGCAGGGCACTCACATAGCCAGCGGTGGGCCGGTGACCCTCACGCAGGGCGATCTGAAAATCACCGTCGTGCGCGCCCGAAACACCAGTGCTGTTGTAGGTCAGGTTGATGTTGCTGGGAGGCAGGCCTAAGTTGTCCACCAGAGTCTCGATCTCCGAAGCCGGGATCTTTTGCCGGATGAGCTTCTCGATCTCGGCAAACCGCGCAGCCGTCTCCTCGATGCGCGAACCAACCGGGATGCGGGCATGCATCAGGATCTGTCCAGAGTCCACCGCAGGAAAAAAGTTGCTGCCGATGAAAGGCAGCAGGCCGCCAGACAACAACACCACCGCAACAAAGCCAATGAGGACGCGGCCTCGCTGCGCAAGCGCGTGCCTGAGCAAGCCCAGGTAGACTGATCGAACGCGCTCGAAACCGGCTTCGAAACCTTGCTGGAAACGGGCCAACGGATGGCGGGCCGGCACGTGTCCAACATGCGCACGCAAGAGGTATTTGGCCAGCGTGGGCACGAGTGTGCGCGACAGGATGAACGAGCACACCATGGCCAGCATCACGGCTAGCGCCAGCGGAACGAACAGAAAGCGTGAGATGCCCTCGAGAAAGAACATCGGCACCAGCACGATACAGATGCACAGCAGTGACACCAGGGCCGGTACCACGATCTGACGGGCGCCATCCAGAATGGCGGCCTCCACCTCTTTGCCCTGTTCCAGGTGCCAGTTGATGTTCTCGATGGTGACGGTGGCGTCATCTACCAAAATACCCACGGCCAGCGCCAGCCCGCCCAAGGTCATCAGGTTCAGCGTCTGGCCCAGCATCGACAAGGCCAGGATCGCGCCCAGGATGGACAAAGGAATGGATACCGCGATGATCAGCGTGGGCCGCCAACTGCCCAAAAACAGCAGAATCATCACGCTGGTCAGTGCAGCCGCCATGGCCCCTTCCAACACCACGCCCTTGACAGCGGCCCGCACAAAAATCGATTGATCGTTGATGGGCAGCACTTTCAGGGCCTCAGGCAGAGTGACCCGCATCTGGGCAAGCTTGTCGCGCACACCGTCCACAATGGCCAGGGTGGACGCTGAGCCGTTCTTCAGCACCGACATCAGCACCGAACGCCCACCATCCACGTGCACGATGTTGGTTTGCGGCGCATTGCCGTCGTGCACCTGCGCCACGTCGCTGAGCAGCACCGTGGCACCCTGCACGACCTTGATGGGGATGCGGGCGATCTCGGCAATGCTGGCCGGCGCACCATTGAGTTGAAGTGCGTACTCCCGGCTGCCGACCTTCTGGGTTCCGATCGGGATCAGGATGTTCTGTGCGGCCAGGGCCGCCGCCACGTCCTGCGCAGACAAGCCACGGGCTTGCAGCGCCGCCGGGTCGAGATCAATCTGAACTTGACGCTGCTTGCCGCCGTAAGGCAAGGGAATGGCCGCACCGGGCACCGTCACCAACGGGGTTCTGACCGTGTTCATGCCCAGATCGAACAGCTGTTGCTCGGAAAGCCCCTCACCCGAGAGGGCCACCTGCAGGATTGGCACCGTGGCGGCGTTGTAGTTCAGAATGACCGGCGGCTGCGTGCCCGCGGGCATCAGGCGCAGAGCGACCTGAGTGGCCGCCGTGACCTGCGCATTTGCCGTGGCAATGTTGGCACCGCTCTGAAAAAATATCTTGACCACGCCCACACCCGAGTAGGTATTGGCTTCGATATGCTCGATGTCATTCACCGAGGTGGTCAAGATGCGTTGGAAGGGCGCGGAAATGCGCCCCGACATCTCGTCCGGGGACAGGCCGGTGTACGACCATGCCACGGCGATCACCGGAATGCGAATCTCTGGAAAGATGTCGGTGGGCGTGCGCATCGCGACCAGAGGCCCCACGATGAGCAGTAGCAAAGCCATGACGGCGAAGGTGTAAGGGCGTCGCAACGCGACGCGGACGGCACCGATAAGCATGTGGGTCGACGCTGGAGCTCGTGGGTGACCGGCTTAACGCTTGTCGGCAGCAAAGACCTCGCGCGCCACGCCAATCGCGGTGACGGCGCTGGGCCATCCGGCATAAAAGGCCAGGTGGGTGGTGGCCTCGATCAGCTCGGCATCGCTGAGCCCGTTCGCCCGCGCGCGGGCCAGGTGGCCGCGCAGTTGATCGGGGCGGTTCATGGCGATCAGCGCAGCCACCGTGATCAGGCTGCGATCGCGCTGTGACAAACCGGGGCGGGCCCACACGTTGCCGAACAGCACCTCGTCCGTCAGCTGGGCAAACTGGGGTGCGATGTCGCCGAACAGCTGCTGGCCCTGCGAGGGCGCCGCCGGGGCGCTCGCCACGACGGGTGCCGGGCGCTCCTGGTATTGCGCGTCGGTCACCGCCTCCAGCCAGTCGGCGGCACTGCCGTTCAGAACCTCGGTGATCGCCGTATGGGTCATGGCGCTGTCGGGGGCGGCACCGTGCCAATGCTTGGTGTGGGGCGGGATGTGCACCACGTCACCGACCCGGATCTCTTCTACTGGCCCCCCCCAGCGCTGGATGCGGCCGACGCCAGCCGTGACGATCAGGGTCTGGCCCAGCGGGTGGCTGTGCCAGTGGGTGCGAGCGCCAGGCTTGAAAGTGACCGCGCCGGCCGAGGTGCGCTCCTCGCCGCTGGGCACTTGCAGCATCTCGACACTGACTCGGCCGGTGAAGTACTGCTCGGGGGCCGCATTGACAACACGGCTGCCCGCACGGGTGATCTGCAGACCGACGTCAGCAGCGCAAGCGCTATCGAGCACGGCCAGGGCCATGGCGGCGGCGGTGATGAGGGGTTTCATGGGGTGTCCTTGGGTGGGGTTTGGGAACATCAACGACCGACGCGGGCCGCCAGCTGCGCGGGGTAGCGCGCGCCTTGCACCGGAATGCGTTCCAGCACCTCGGCGATGCGTTGCAGGTCGCTGTCGCTGAGCAGCAGGTCGGCAGCGGCCAGGTTCTCATCCAGGCGCTGCGGCTTGGTCGTGCCAGGAATCGGCGCAATCCAGGGACGCTGGGCCAGCAACCAGGCCAGGGCCACCTGGGCCGGGGTGGCCTGGCGCGATGTAGCGATGTCGCTCAGGGCCTGCACCAGGGCTTGGTTGGCCTGGCGGGCTTCGACGCTGAAGCGCGGCACCACGTTGCGGAAGTCATCGGGGCTGAACTCGGTCTGGGCCGTGATGGCCCCGGTCAGAAAACCCTTGCCCAAGGGGCTGAAGGGCACGAAGCCGATACCCAGCTCCTCCAACAGCGGCAGGATCTGCTGCTCGGGCTCGCGCCACCACAGCGAATATTCGCTCTGCAGGGCCGCCACGGGCTGCACGGCATGGGCCCGGCGAATCGACTCGGGCCCGGCCTCGGACAGACCGAAGTGGCGCACCTTGCCCTGGGCGATCAACTCTTTCACGGCGCCGGCCACATCCTCCATCGGCACTTGGGGGTCGACCCGGTGCTGGTAGAGCAGGTCAATGTGGTCGGTGCGCAAATGCTTGAGCGAATTTTCGACCACCGCGCGGATGCGCTCGGGGCGGCTGTCCACACCCGACATGGCGTTGCCGTCCTTGAAGCCGAACTTGGTGGCAATCACGACCTGGTCACGTACCGGCGCCAGGGCCTCGCCCACCATTTCTTCGTTCAGTGCGCCGTAGGCCTCGGCGGTGTCGAAGAAGGTCACGCCGCGGTCGACCGCCTGCCGGATCAGTTGGACGGCAGCCGCGCGATCGACACCCGGCCCGTAGCCGAAGCTCAAACCCATGCAGCCCATGCCAAGGGCCGAGACTTGCAGGCCACTGCGGCCCAATTGACGTTGTTTCATGAGACGTCCTTTCTGAAACCATGCGATGTCAGCACCACCGGGTCATGGCCCCCGGCGGCGCGCTTTTGAAGAACAAACAGCAGCACCGTGACCAGCGACAGCGCCAACAACACCGCACTGCTGCCCAGACAGCTGGCCACCCGATGGGCCAGGTCGGCCTTGCTGTCGATGACGGAGCCCGTGCCTGGGTGGGCACTGGCCGAAAACACCACGACCAGCCAAGCCAGGCCGAGCGAGCCGCCCAACTGGTGCGCGGCATTGACCAGGCCGGAGGCCGCGCCAGCATCCTGGGCTCGCACGCCGGCCACACCGGCGATGGTCAAGGGGCTGAGCGTCAGCCCTTGGCCCACACCCAGCACCACCATGGGCCAAGCCACGTTGGCCAGATAGCTGCCCTGGGGACCGAGCTGCGCCAGCCACGCCATGCCCAGTGCGGTGACGGCCACGCCGACGGCCAGCACGCGGTCATGGCCCAGGCGCTGCCCCAGGCGAGACACCGACATGGCGGCCATCAACTGGGCCACAGTGGCCGGCAAAAAGGCCATGCCAGCCTGCAAGGGCCGCATGCCCAGCACCCCTTGCAGGTATTGGGTCAGGTAGAACCAGAAGCCGATCACGCCGGCCAAAAACAAGACCCGGGCGGCATAAGCCCCCGATCGCACGCGACTGTCAAAAAGCCGCAGCGGCAACAGAGGTGCGGCGGCACGGGCCTCATGGGCGATGAAGACGCTCAGCAGCAGCACCCCTAAGCCCAGCGGACCCCAGCTGTGGGGCGACAGCCAGGTGGCCTCCGCCGCCTCGACCAGGCCGTACACCAGGGCCACCATGCCCAGGGTGGACAACAAGGCGCCAACCAGATCCAGCCCACCCGAAGCGGGTTGCGAGGGTGCCGGTTCGCGCACAAAACGGCAGGCCGCCCACACCAAGGCCAGCCCGATGGGCACGTTGATGAAAAAACCCACCCGCCAGGACAGGGTGTCGGCCAGCACCCCACCCAGCACCATGCCGACGCTGGCACCGATGCCGGCAGTGGCGCCGTACCAGCCCAGGGCACGGCTGCGCTCCTGGCCTTCTGCAAAGGTGACCGAAAGCAAGGCCAGGGTGGCTGGCGCAAGGATGGCCGAGCCCACACCCTGCACCGCCCGGGCTGCGACCAGAAAGCCCGGGGTCGGGGCCAGCCCGATGGCCAGTGACGCCAGCACAAAAAGCAACAGGCCGGCCACCAGCAGGCGCCGACGCCCGAACAGGTCGCCCGCACGGGCTCCGGCCATCAACAGCCCCCCAAAGCTGAGCGTGTAGGCCGTGTGCACCCAGGACAAGGTGGCCGGGCTGAAGCCCAGCTCATCACGGATGCGGGGCAGGCCCGTGATCACAATCGAGGTGTCGATCACGATCATCAGGTAGCTGGCCATGATGAGGGCCAGCACCGGCCCCTTCTGGAGGGGTTGAGCCTGGGGCGTCATGGCTTGCTCACCCCCAGGCTTTGCCGCAGCTCCAGACCGGGGGTCACGGCCAGTCTGGCGATCAGATCGGACAGGCTGTTGAGCGACACACCGTGTCCCTGAAAAGGCTCGCCCTTGCGGGTCAGGTGGTAGTCGATGGCAGGGTCACGGGTGAACCAGCCCGGGCGCAGCACGGTGTAGTCCAGGCCCGAGCCCTCGACCACGGCGGCGGCGGCGCGGTAAGGATCGAGAATGCTGCGGTAGCGCTCGCCCGGCACCTCGCCGTAGATGCCCATCGAGCTGACAAAAATCAGGCGCTTCAGGCCCTGGGCCTGCATGGCCTGGACGATGGCGCGGGCCTGTTCGGCCAGTGCTCCCGCCAGGTTGGCATAAACCACGTCCTGGCCCTGCATGGCCGCCTCCAGGGTGGCGCGGTCCAGCACATCGCCCTCGACGATGCGCACCCGGGATGGGTCGGGGTTCTTCAGGCGGCGGGCGTTGCGCAGGTACAGGGTCAGCGTCACCCCGGGTTGCCGCAACAGCACCGGGGTGGTGTGGCGCGCCAGTTGGCCATGGGCGCCCAGGATCAGAACGCGGGTCATGGCAGCCCTCACAATGCCTGTTGGAGGATGGTGCTCACCACATCACGGGTGTAGAGCTCGGCCACACCAAACCACTTGGCATTGCCCAGCACGTTCTCGATCGTGGCGGGCAGGTCACCCTCGGTGATGCCCAGTTGCGACAGGCGCGTGGGGGTGCCGATCTTGTCGAACCAGCGCTCCAGGGCGGCAATGCCCTGCTCCGGCGTGTCGACGCCGAACACCTGACGGGCGAAGCGGGTGAACTGGGCCGGGTTGCGGCCGTGGTACCACTTCATCCAGGCCGGCATCACCACCGACAGCCCGGCACCATGGGGCACGTTGAACAGGGCCGAGAGCGAGTGCTCGATCATGTGGTTGGGGTAGCTGAAGCCGGCCGTGCCCGAATAGATCAGGCCGTTCAGGGCCTGGGTGGCGGCCCAGGCGAACTCGGCGCGGGCCTCATAGTGATCAGGCTCGGCCAGCAGGGTCTCGGTGGTTTCGATGACCGTGGTGATGATGGCCTCGACCAGGCGCGAATGGAATCGCGGTTGCACCGTGGCGGTGAAGTAGCCCTCGATGGCATGGGCGATGACGTCGGCGGCCGAGTACACCAGGTAATCGCGCGACACGGTCTGCATCAGCGCCGGGTTGACGATCGACACCCGGGGGAAGGTGTGCACCGAACCGATGGCAAATTTCTCGCGCGTCTCGTCGTGGGTGACCACGGCACCGTTGTTCATCTCGCTGCCGGTGGCTGCCAGGGTCAGGATGTCGAACACCGGCAAGGCCGAGTCGATGGAGGCCTTGCCAATGAACAGATCCCACACATCGCCCTGGTAGGGCACGCCCGCCGCAATCGCCTTGGCACTGTCAAGCACCGAGCCGCCCCCCACCGCCAGGATGGCTTGCACCTGGTGCTGGCGGGCCAGCGCGATGCCATCGCGCACCTTGGAAATCAGCGGGTTGCTGACGATGCCGCCCAACTCGACAAAGGCCACGCCCTGGGCTGCCAGGCTCTGGCTCACGGTGTCAAACAGGCCGTCGCGCTTGATGCGCTCGCTGCCATAGGCCAGCAGCACCTTGCGCACGCCGTGCTCGGCCAGATGCTGGCCGATCAACTGCTCCTTGCCGGTGCCGAAGTCGATCTTGGTGGGGTTGTAGTAGGTGAAGTTGTCCATGGGGGCTCCTGAATAAGTGCCGCGTCCTGCGGCACCGGAAAGGGTGGCGACGGGTTGCCAGGGCCGTCGAGGTGACCATCGGAATGGCGGCGTGGGACGTACTTTAGGCAGCGCACCCGCATCCGACTAGACAGTAATGGGTTGAATGATTTACAACCACTGGTTGTAAATCATCAGAAATGTCCATGGCCATCAACGAGCTGCGCTCCATCACCACCTTTGTCAGATCTGTTGAACTGGGCAGCCTGAGCAAGGCCGCGGCGGCCCAGCAGATCACGCCGCAGGCGGCCAGCAAGGCGCTGACCCAGCTGGAGCAGCACCTGGGGGTGCGCCTGTTCCACCGCACCACGCGCAGCATGTCGCTGACCGAAGAGGGGCAGCGCTTTCTGGAGTCGGTGCAGCCCGCGCTGCAAGGCTTGCAGCAGGCCCTGCAAGGCGCCAGGCACACCCGCGAAGAAGTGGCCGGCCCCCTGCGCATCGTGGGGCCGCGCACCGTGCTGCAGCCCATCATCGGGCCGGTGCTCGATGAATACTGCCGGCTCTACCCCGAGGTGCAACCCGATGTGCAGCTGGACGACCGCATCGGCAACTGGGTGGAAGACAGGGTGGACGTGGGCTTTCGCCTGGGGCACTCGCCCGAGGAGGGCTTGATTGCACGCCGCCTGTTCGCCATGCAACTGCTGATCTGCGCGGCCCCTTCTTACCTGCGCCGCCATGGCCTGCCCCGCAGCCTGGGCGAGCTCAGCGCCCACCGCTGCAGCGGGTTCAGGCGCTCCTCAGACGGTCGCGTGGCGCCCTGGCGCGTGCGGGTGGCCGACAGCGACCAGGACCAGGCCATCCGGCCCGCGTTCAGCACCAACGACGAGGCTTTCGAGCTGCGCGCCGTGCTGGCTGGCGAGGTGGTCGCCCAGCTGGCCGTGCCCACCGTGGCGGCCCACATCCGCGCCGGCCGGCTGGTGCCGCTGCTGCCCCAGCACATGTCGGACAACCTGAGCCTGCACCTGTACTACGGCAGCCGGGTGGCCCAGCCGGCCCGGGTGCGCCGCTTCATCGACATCGCGGTGGAGCGCCTGACCGACAGCCCGGCCTTCGTGCTCACGCCCGCTGAACTGGCCCAGGCGCATGCCCGGGGGGTGGCAGGCCATCAACCAGGCGCTTGACAGCGACCGGCCCGGAGGGACACTGCACTCGCGGCCAGCCCGCATGCCACCGTCAACGCCAGCTGACCTGCGCCATGAACATGTAGCCCGCGCCATACACCGTCTTGATGATTTTCGGGTTCTGCGGGTCGGCCTCCAGCCTTTTGCGCAGGCGCGAGATGCGGACATCGATGGTGCGGTCGGCCGGCGACAGGTCGCGCTGCGCCAACAGGTGCTCCCGGTTCAGGATCTGGTGCGGCCGCAGCAAAAAGGCACGCAGCACCTCGGCCTCGGCCACGCCCAGCAGGTGGGCTGCACCGTCGCTGCCGGTCAGCGTGTTGGCCGAGCTGTCGAAAGCCCAGCCGGCAAAGTGGGCATGTCGCGCAGCCTCTGCCCCAGGCGTCGGGGCCCGGCGCCGGCGCAGGATGCTGC
>Ga0208888_100441_pt1 | contig 19307 bp, 18 predicted proteins | sample LakWasM115_HOW13_2_FD_183929 | JGI IMG/M metagenome (GOLD analysis project Ga0208888, IMG submission 183929) | Freshwater sediment methanotrophic microbial communities from Lake Washington under simulated oxygen tension - Sediment Metagenome... | ecosystem: Environmental > Aquatic > Freshwater >...
ACCTAAGGAAGGTCTGCACAAATCAGACAAGACCATGCTTGTCACGGACCTGAGCAGCTGAGACGATATCGCCCATGAAGCAACACAGTCTGGGCCTGGCGACGACGAGCAAGCGCACGCGGCGGCGGGAGTTTCTCGAAGAGATGGAACGCGTGGTGCCCTGGGCGGAGTTGGTGGCCCTGGTGTCACCGTACCTGCCCGAAGGTAAGAGGGGGCGTCCGCCGTTTGCCCCCGAGAGCATGCTGCGCATCCACTTCATGCAACAGTGGTTTTCCTTGAGCGATCCGGCAATGGAAGAGGCGCTGCACGATGTGCCGCTGTTTCGGGAGTTCGCGGGCCTGGAAGGCTGGGACGAGCGATTGCCTGACGAGAGCACCATCCTGCGCTTTCGTCATGTTCTGGAGAGGAACAAGCTGGCCCCGCAGATCCTGCAAACCGTCAACGAACTGCTGGGTGCCAAGGGTTTGCTGCTCAAGAGCGGCACGGTGGTCGATGCCACGCTGATCGCCGCACCGAGTTCGACCAAGAATGCCAGCGGTGAGCGTGACCCGCAGATGAAGCAAAGCAAGAAGGGCCAGCAGTGGTACTTTGGTATGAAGGCGCACATCGGCGCGGATGCTGAGTCGGGCCTGGTGCACACGGTGCGTGGCAGCAGCGGCAACGTCAGCGACGTGGTCGAGGCCAACAGCCTGTTGCACGGGGAGGAAACGGATGGCTTCGGGGACGCGGGCTATCAGGGTGTGCATAAGCGAGCTGACGCAAGGCCCGGCGTCACTTGGCACATCGCCATGAAGCCGGGAAAACGTCGGGCACTCGACCAGAGCACCCCGATTGGTGCCATGACCGAACAGATTGAGAAGATCAAGGCGAGCATTCGGGCCAAGGTTGAGCATCCATTCAGGGTGATCAAACGCCAGTTCGGCTACACGGCGGTGAGGTATCGGGGGCTGAAGAAGAACACGGCGCAACTGATCACGCTGTTTGCACTGGCCAACCTGTGGCTGGTGCGCGGAAAACTCATGCATGCCCAAGGATGAGTGCGTCCGCAGTTTGCCAAGCAGGTATGAAACGGCCTGAAATCACACGACGAATCTCTGTCGACAGCCCTTAATCAGTCGACTGATGCGCCCACCGATCGAATTCAATCGCTAGCCACACGTTTCAGTGCGTTGTGCAGACCTTCCCTAACGTAGATGTTTTGAACATACCAATGATGATTGCGAACGAAGCTGATTGCCCCTCGCATCGTTTTTTGGTTGCCCAAGAATGCTATGACATAGTTATTCACTCGGATAATCTTACTTGGTAGAGAGGTATATCAAATTTGTGTGAGAGCCTGACCGTGCTGGCGACCGGTTTGAGATCTGCTATGAAGTACAGTGGTGCCCTTTTATAGGGAGGACGCCAACAGTGAAAAAGTTACCTAAAATTCGAGCAAGGGGTGAGCAACTGCCGCTCATAAGTCTGAATCGTCTGGGCGTAGAAGTAGTTTGTGGGGCAGCTGGGAGTGGGAAGACTTCTACTGCACTCCTCCGATTGCGATCGCTTTGTTACATGTCGATTGAGCGCCATCAGCGAATGGGCAACACCGCACCGGTCAAGGTGCTCGTATTGACATTTAATCGAACTCTGGCGGGCTACGTCAGTGCTCTCGCAGAAAGCCAAATAGATCCAGGCTTGCCTGTTGAACTTGAGATATCGACATTTGGAAAGTGGGCGATGGAGAGGCTTGGTCGACCTACGGTTCTCGATGATCGAGCCACAAAAAGATATCTTTTGGATTTGGCGTCGCGTATTGAGCCATTAGCTCCTGACTATGTAGTCAGCGAAGTCGAATATTTGATGGGGCGATTCCAACCAGATCGGCTTGATGACTACCTCACCTTTGAGAGAACCGGTCGCGGTGTCGTTCCACGGGTTAATCGGGCATTACGTCAACGGATTCTTGACGAAGTCGTTCGTCCTTACCAGAGTTGGCTTCATGAGCAGGGTGCAATGGATTGGAACCTGCTTGCGGTAGCTATGGAGCAAAATATTGCACCCCTCTGCTACGATGTAGTTGTATTAGATGAAAGTCAAGATTTTTCGGCAAATCAGTTGCGTGCGGTTCGCCATCATTTGGCTCCTGAGCATGCCGCTACATTCGTGATTGATACCGTTCAGCGAATTTATGCGCGAGGTTTTACCTGGAGTGAGGTCGGTTTTGATATTCGGCCCGAGCGATACCATCGGCTCGCTATCAACCATCGCAATACTGCCGAGACCGCAGCTTTTGCCGCGGGTGTTTTGAATGGCATCAATGTAGACGGTGACGGTGCGCTCCCCAATCTGACAGCGGCCGAAGCAAGCGGACCACTTCCGATTGTGCTTAAAGGTTTGTATCAACGCCAAGTTGCCTGGGCTATTGAATTTATCCAGAATAATGTGAATCTTAAGTCGGATTCTGTTGCATTTTTGAAGCCACAAGGTGGTGCCTGGTTTGAATTCTTGAAAGGGAAGTTGGCAGGGCATGGTGTGGAGTACGTCGAAATTACGCGAGAATCTGTTTGGCCAGAGGGCTCTGCAAATATTGCATTGTCAACTTTTCATTCCGCGAAAGGGCTAGAGTTCGATTATGTTTTTATTCTCGGTTTGAGTGATCAGAGCACACGTCATGGCGATGAGGAACGTGATGACAAATTATGGGTGCTGCGTCGGTTGCTGGCTGTTGCGATTGCGCGTGCCAGAAAGCAGGTGGTCATTGGCTATAAACCTGGTGAAGAGTCAGACTTAGTCCAGCATTTCGTGCCAGGTACTTTCCAGGAGCAAGCGCTGTGACTCTTCCCGACGAAATTCGACAACGCGGAATTACCGAGGTTGTCCACTTCACGACGCAGCGCGGCATTGTCGGAGTCTTAGCGAGCCAGGAATTGCAATCGCGCTATAGGCTACCTCAGGACAAGTACTTAGAGTTCGTGCTTCATGTCAACTCTGCGATAAGACCTGAGTCAGCAGCGTTTTTTGACAAGACACAAAACTGGCTGGACTACGTAAACCTGTCTATGTCTGAGATCAATCGACGCTACCTCAAGGTGTCACAGCGTTGGCATCAGCATGCTTCACACATCTGGTGGGGAATCCTTGCGTTCGATGCTGAGATCATGACCCATGAGGGTGTATTCTTCACGACTACCAACAATTCTTATGAGCCTCACTGCATCAGGGCGGCTGGTGCGGACGGTTTTTCATCGCTGTTCGCCCCCCGGATCCAAAGAAAAGAGACTTGGTGGGTTGATCGACAAGGAAGAGCGGCTCATCTGCCTACATGTGAGCAGGCAGAGGTCCTTTATCCTGGAGCGATCTCCACGAAATACCTGCGGCGCATCTATGTCGCTGAGGACGAGCAGCAAGATCAGACACGTGGTTGGTTACGTGAGTTTGATGTTCCTAACGTCGAAGTCGTCGTTGATCAAAAAAAGTTCCTGGGGCAACCAAATTGAGCCAAACATCTGACAACCCATCGGCAATCTCTCTGAACGATCGGGAGCAGCGTGTTGTTCGGTCCGCCTTGTGGGCAGCCGCTGGCGACGCACTGGGATGGATCACGGAGCTTTCACATGGAACAACTGGCGTCAAGCGTCGCACAGGCAGTTCGCGCGTAGGGAGTACTGTTCCCTGGATGCGTGTCATTGGTGGGCGAAACGGGCCAAAGGTGCAGTTGCCGGCAGGGACATACTCCGATGACACCCAGCTAAGACTCGCGGTGTCACGCTCAATTCGTGGTGATGGAATGTTTGATGCCGAAGCGTTTGCCAAAGTCGAACTCACGGTGTGGCCAACTTATGCCCTTGGTGCTGGACTAGGCACAAAGGCAGCTGCCTCGGGTATGGCTCGTAGAGGTGCCGCGTCGTTCTCCAATTTCTTCGATGCTGGAGGCCAGCGTTACGTCAACGGTGGTGGCAATGGTGCTGCAATGCGGGTCCAGCCGCACGCATGGGCAAGTCGCGGGTCTGGTCCCCAACTAGCCTTGGATGTACTGCGTGATGCGCTGGTTACACATGGTCACCCGCAGGGCTTTTGTGGGGCAGTTTTTCATGCGCTAGTTTTGGAGAACACACTTTCATCCGGCGTTCTGCCAGCCCCTGATACTTGGGAAACATTCATTGACACATTCTTGGAGATACCAAGCATCCTAGAGCGGAATCCTCAGCTTGCTGAATTCTGGCTTATTGCTTGGGAGGAAGCCTCCGGTACAACGCTTGAGGAGGCGATTAAGACTGCTCATGCGGATGCGCGTAGAGATTTGTCGCGTGTGTTAGCTGTATCACCAACTGCGTCGCCACAGGGTTACATAGAGGTGCTTGGTGCTATTGGTTGCCTCTCAAATGAGTACAGAGGGGCTGGTTTTAAAACTGCACTTGCGGCGCTTTTTTTGGCGTACATGTACCGATCTGCGAAGCCCGAGGATGCATTGGTGCTCGCCGCCAATGAGCTAGACAGCGACACTGACACGATTGCTACAATGGCCGGTGCATTATTGGGCGCTATTGCGACTGAAGCGCCTAGCTGGTCTATCCAAGACAGGGCGTATATTGAAAGCGAGGCTCGACGCCTGGCACGTATTGCTCATGGGCATGTTGAGCCAAGCTTTTCTTATCCTGATCTAGCACGGTGGACTCCCCCTTCTAACCAAATGTCGGCTATCGGTTTGGTTGACAGTAGGTTGGCGATAGTTGGACTAGGATTATTGGAGCCGGAGGGACCTATATACGCTGTAGGAGATGCGATTTGGCAATGGTGCAAACTCCCCTTCGGCCAGTCCATTTTGGCCAAACGGAAAGCGAGTCTTCAGAGTGTACCCTCTGAGCACTTGCCTGGATTCGCGAATATTCTTCCTACGTCTCCAGCCATCCCAAGTGGCAATTTGACGCGTACTCAGCAGGTGTTGGGCTTTGGTGATAGAGAGCCTGCGCAAGAAGAGCTATTGCCAACACCGACGCGCAGCTATGAGTCGTCGCGTGAGGCGACATTAGATGAGTTGACAGATCAAATTATCAAGACGGACTTTGACGACGTAACGCTTGGACGAGTTCTCAATTATTTGATTGATCGACGGGAGTCGATTGAGGAGGTGGTTGCACTTGTCGCTATTGTTACCAAGGCAAAAATCGCACGTCGTCGTCGACGACGATAAATGAGAAACGGTAAGCGGGAAAATGCCGCTTGCTGTGCTGTGACGATTTGTTTTGAGGTGAGTTCGATTCGCTTTGACTAGCTCAAAGTGAGGCGAGCACCCTTACTCATCTATCCTAAATAATTCCGTCGCACTTTCCCCTAGAAATGCGACAACTCGGACAGCACGATCAGTGCATGTCCGAGACCCCAACCCCTGAGATCCAGACCCGCCGCGAGGCCCTGCCACTCGCTGGCCGCCAGATGGAACTGCGCGGCTTCCAGCGCTCCCAGGCGGACAGCTCCGCCCCTGAATCCTCCCCCCTTGCCACCGCGCAAATCGTCTTCACCACTGGTGCGGGCGTGAAGTGCTACGACTGGTACCGCGACCGGGCCTATGTCGAAGAACTGGTGGTGGAAGAGGGCGCCATCCGCCTGGATCGTCTGCGCCGCGGTGCGCCACTTCTGAACACCCACAGCCAGTGGAGCCTCGAGGCCCAGCTCGGCGTGGTCGAGAACCCCCTGATTCAAAACGGCCAAGGCACCTGCAGCGCCACCTTCTCGCGCCGCGAGTCGGTGGCCGGCTACGTGCAAGACGTGGCCGACGGAATCATCCGCAATGTGTCGGTGGGCTATGTGCGCCACCGCATCGAGATGGTGGCCCCAGCCAACGAGGGCGAGCTGTGGCGTTACCGCGTGGTCGATTGGGAACCGTATGAGGTCTCCCTGGTGCCCATCCCCGCCGACATGGACAGCCAGATCCGCTCTGGCGGCGGCACAGTTTCTGCCCCGGGCGCCGACGGCGCAGCCCCCGCCGACCAGGCTTTCCAGCTGCGCATCTTCCCCTGCGAGTTCATCGAGACCCGCGCCCATTCCCTGCCCACGGTGGGCCTCTCCGCCGAAACCCAAACCCGAAAGGATTCCTCCATGCCTCAGAGCACTGAAGCCGGCGGCAGCACCGCCACGGCCCCCGCTTCGTCCACTTCTGTTGCCGCCCCCGAAGCCGGCACTGCTGCCCAGCGCAGCCAGGGCGATGCCTCGGCCCAAGCCGTGAGTCAGGCCGCCATTGCCGCCGCCTCTGCCGCTGCCGACATCACTGACCTCTGCGCCCGCCATGGTGTGGCCCACCTGGCCGCCGGCCTGATCCGCTCGGGCAACTCGGTCGAGCAGGCCCGCAGCTCGGTGCTTGATGAGCTGGCCCGCCGCGATGCGGCCAGCGGTGGCCACCGAAACACCCAAGGCGGCCAGATCCAGACCGTGCGCGATGAGATGCAAACCCGCATGGCCGGCATCGAGCAAGCCATCCTGCACCGTGTGGCCGCCCAGACCCAGCTTGACGACAACGGCCGCCAGTACCGGGGCATGAGCCTGCTGGAGCTGGGCCGCGACTTCCTGGAAGGCCACGGTGTCAGCACCCGCGGCATGGATCGCCTGACCCTCGCCACCCGCATGCTGCACTTCCGCGCCGGCGGCATGAACACCACCAGCGACTTTCCCTCGCTGTTTGCCAACGTGGCCAACAAGCGCCTGCGCAGCGCCTACGACGAGAACCCCGGCACCTACGCCCTGTGGGCCCGCCGCGCCCCGAACGCGCCCGACTTCAAGAACATCACGATCACGGCGCTGTCGGCGGCCCCCGATCTGCTGCGCACGAACGAGCATGGTGAATTCAAGTACGGCTCGATGAAGGATGGCGCTGAGTCCTACCAGGTGCTGACCTATGGCCGCATCGTGTCCTTGTCGCGCCAGGCCATCATCAACGACGACCTGCGGGCCTTTGACCGCCTGGTGAGCGCCTTTGGCTTTGCCGCCCGCCGCCTCGAGAACCGTCTGGTCTATGCCCAGCTCACAGCGAACGCGGCACTCTCGGACGGCACCACGCTCTTCCACACGGATCACGGCAACCTGGGCACCGGTGCGGGTTCTGCCCTGCAGTTCACGGCCCTGTCGGCGGGCCGCACTGCGATGCGCCTGCAAAAGGGCCTAGCCGGTGAAGAACTGGGCATTGCCCCGTCTTACCTCATCGTGCCGGCCAGCCTGGAGCAAACCGCCTACCAGCTCACCAGCAGCAACTACGTGCCGGCCCGCCAGGCCGATGTGAACGAGTTCCGCAGCGGTGGCCGCACCTCGCTGGAGCCCATTGTCGAGCCCTTGCTGGACGGCAACAGCACCACCGCCTGGTACCTGGCCGCGAGCAATGCCCAGGTCGACACGGTGGAGTACTGCTACCTGGACGGCGCCGAAGGCCCAGTGATCGAGACCGAGGTGGGCTTCGAGAGCGACGGCGTTTCCTACAAGTGCCGCGAAGACTTCGCCGCCAAGGCCATCGAGCACCGCGGCCTCTACAAGGCCGTCGGCGGTTAAAGCCCGCCTCACTGCCGAACCCCACCACCCCAGCCAACCCTCCATCCCAACAGGAGCCCCTCCAATGAAAAACTTCATCCAGTCCGGCGACACCGTGCCCCTGCCGGCCCCCTATGCCGTCAACGGCGGCGACGGCCTGCAGGTCGGTGCACTGTTTGGCGTGGCCACCAGCGCGGCCGCGGCCGGCGCCTCGGTCGAGACCAACCTGATCGGCGTCTACGACCTGAACGCTCTGAGCGCCGATGTGGGCGCAGCCGGAACCAAGGCGTATTGGGACAACGCGAATCGCCGCGTGACGGTGACCGCTGCAGGCAACGCCCTGATCGGTGCGCTGCTCTCGCCCAAGGCGGCCAACGAGACCACGGCCCGCGTGCGCCTCTCCGGCGTCGCCGTCTGAGCACCCGCGTAAACCCACCAGATCTGACCAGGTGACCCGCGCCATGCCCAAGCCCTTCGCCCTCCTGGAGGCCCGCACTGCAGCCGCCGCATTCCGCCGGCTGTCGAACTGTGCCGCCTTCATCGAAAACCTGAACGGGAGCGACAACGGAGACGTAAGGGTGGACGCCATCTTTGCCAACGGCTACGCCGCGGGCCAGGTCGGCGCCCTGGGCATGGCCTCGTCACAACCGGCACTCGCCCTGCCCACGGTCCAGGTCCCTGCCAACCCGGTGGGCCTGCGCGTGACGGTGGACGGTCAGGCCTACCTCGTCGCCGATGCCCGCAACGACGGCACCGGAGAAACCCACCTGCTGCTGGAGCTGGCATGAACCAGAACCCCACCCCCTCCACCATCTTCCTGCAGGCCGTGCAAGCCATGGTCGCCACCCTGCAGGCCGCCCCCGCGGTGGCCCCCAAGGTGTACCGCACCCGGCTGCGCCCCCTGACCCAGCAAGACAGCACCGCCGTGGTGGTGCGCCTGGCCGGCTCGGACCCCGACACCTCGGTGGGGCAGGGCGCGGTCATGGTCTGGGGCACGGCCATCACGGTCGAGTGCTACGCCCGCGGCAACACCCTGGCCCCGGCCGATGAGGCCGTGGACGATTTGCTGGCCCGGGTCTACACCCGGCTGCAGCAGGACCCGAGTCTCGGCGGTGTGGCCGGTGGCGTCACCCCCCACAGCCTGAGCGTGGACTACGACGTGGACGGCGATCAGACCGCCTGCGCCACGGTGACCCTGCTGGTGCGCCACGCCAGCGCCCCGGCCTCGGTCCAGCCCTTCTAGACCTTCTCCACCCCTCACTGCCTCCCCACTTCCTCACCTCTTATCTTCAAAGGAAACCTTCATGGGACAAGCCATCTTCTGGAGCAACGTCGGCATCGACGTGCAAACCGGCCTGGGTGCCGCCATCACCCTGGTCAGTATCAGCAAGGCCGCCCCCGGCGTGGCCAAGTACTCGGGCGCGGTCGACCCGAACGTGGGCGACATCATCTTGATGGCCGCCCAAGGCATGTACCAGGTCGACAAGCGCCTGTTCCGCATCGCCAACGTCAACCCCGCGGCCAAGACCTTCGAGCTCGAGAACGAAGACACCAGCACGTATGACAGCCTGGTGGCCGGCAGCTTCCAGGTCGTCACCTTTGGCGCGAGCTTTGCCACCGTGCAAAGCGTGAACGTCTCGGGCGGCGACCCGGAGTTTGCGGACGTCACCACCATCCACGACAACGTGCGCAAGCGCGTGCCCACCATCGTGAGCCCGCTGTCGTTTGGCATGGACAACATCTTTGACCTGGCCGACCCGGGCTTTGTGGAGTGCAACAAGGCCTACAAGGCCAAGAGCATGCGCGCCGTGCGCCTGCGCTTTGGCACGGGCGCCAAGATGCTCTTGCTGGGCTATGTGGCCGCGGCCGGCGTGCCCACGGGCCAGGCCCAGGGCGTGGTGCAGACCAAGGTCTCGATCGAGGCCCAGAACATGCCCACGGTGTACCCGAACTGATTTGCACGCCCCTCGCACACCTGTTGCACGGGGGTGCCATCCCCGTGCATTCCTCCCCCCACCAACTGTTCCTAACTCCGCACCATGAACCCGACCGCCATTGCCTCCGCTGCTGCCACTGTTGCAACTGCTGCCATCCCCTTCACCTTCGACCTGCCGGCCACCTTCTGGATCGACGTCACCCTGACCACCCCGGGCGCCCAGCCTGACCAGGTGCTGCCGATCGAGTTCAAGTACCGCACCCGCGAAGAGATGGAGGCTCTGCCTGCCGACATCGAGGGCAAGACCGATGCGGAGATCCTGGGCCTCTTGATCAACGACTGGAAGGCCCCGGGCCGGCCCTTCACGCCTGAGAACGTGCAGCTCTTGATCAGCCGCTTCCACCGGGCCCCGCGCGAGATCTTCGATGCCTACCGCGACGCCCACTGGAACAGCAAGGCCCGCGCAAAAAACTAAAGGACTGCGCCCGCGTCCTGGTGCGCGGAGCGCAGCCCCCCGATGAAGCCGCCGCCAGCCGCCTGGGCTTTGGCAAGCACCTCGCCCTTCTCCAGCAACTCACCGAGCCCCCGTCCCTGAATGTCTTTCCTGACAACCAGATCCCTCTGGCCATCTTCCGGCGCATGCAGTTTGCGTGGCGTGCTCTCATGGGCCCGGATGGGGCGCTGCACTTCCTGGGCATGGACTGGTCCACGCTGCACCGCTACGAGCTGGCCTATGGCCTCGATGAGGCCCAGCGCATCGACCTCTTCCAGTGTTTGGAAATGCTCGAAGCGGCCTGGCTGCAAGAAATGCACGCCTACCAGGCCGAGCAGCGCAAGGCCCGCGGCTCCTGAGAGCCGTACCCGTGCTGAAGGGGCGGCCCCATGACCAACCCGAACACCACCATCGTCCTTACCGCGGACGATCAGACCGCAGGCGCCCTGCAGGCCTTCACGGCCAACATGCGGGCCGCGCAGTCCCAGGCGAACAGCCTGGGCCAAGGCCTGGGCCAGGCCACCGCCCCCATGCAGCAGCTCGGGGCCTCGGCCGCGCAGACGGCAGCAGCGATGCGCATGGTGCCGGCCCAGGTCACCGACATCGTGGTCAGCCTGCAGGCGGGCCAGAAGCCGCTCACCGTGCTGATGCAGCAGGGTGGCCAGCTCAAGGACATGTTCGGCGGTGTGGGCAACGCCACGAAGGCCCTGGGCACCTACATCGGCGGCCTCCTCACGCCCACCAACCTGGCCGTTGCGGCGGTGGCCGGCCTGGGCCTGGCCTACTACCAAGGTAGCCAAGAGGCTTCCGCCTTTCAAAAGGCCATCACCCTGTCAGGCAATGCGGCGGGCGTCACGGCGGGCCAGATGCAGGACATGGCCCGGGGTCTGGCGGTGATGCAAGGCACCCAGTCCGCCGCCTCGGCCGCCTTGATTGAAATGGCCAGCACCGGCCGGGTGGCGGGTGAGAGCCTGCAAACCTACACCCGGTCTGCTCTGGACATGGAGCGGGCCGTGGGCACGTCGGTCGCCGAGACCGCCAAGGCCTTTGCGCAGCTCGGCGAAGCCCCGCTGCAGGCCTCGCTCAAGCTGAATGAGTCGACCAATTACCTGACGGTCGCCTTGTACAAACAGATCAAGGCCTTGGAGGACCAGGGCAGGGCGACCGATGCGGCCAAGGTGGCGCAGGATGCCTACGCCTCGATGACCGAGCAGCGGGCGCAGTCCATTCTGCAGAACCTCGGGTATGTCGAGCGGGCTTGGCTGGGCATCAAGGATGCCGCCAAGATGGCTGGCGATGTGATCGTGGACCTGGGGCGCAGCGCCACGCCCACGGACCAGCTCGCCGCCATCAACGCCCGGATCAACGAGGCCATGCGCGGCAATGGCTTGAAGAACGCCAGCCTGTCCCAGGCCATCCGGGGCATGTTCGATGACACGGTGGTCTCCAAAGAGATCCTCCCGGCCCTCCAAGCCCAGGCAGCCGCGGTCGCGGCCACCACCTATGCCCAGGAACAGAACAGCAAGGCCCTGGCCGAAGGCAATGAACGCTTGAAGGCCCGCGCTGCCTTCGACACCGAACAAGCGAAGTTCTTGAGCAATGAGCTCAAGATGCGCCAAGAGATCGCCAAGGTGCAGGCCCAGTACCAGGCGGCCGATGGCGAGATCAGCGCCAAAGAGCGCGATGCCCTGATCCAGAACATCCGGGACAAGTACAAAGAAAAAACGCCCAGCACAGCAGCCGGCGCCGGCGAGAACGAAGTCGCCCGCATCCGGGCCCTGATCAAGGAAGAAGAAACCCTCACGGCCCGCATCAAGGAACGCGGCATCGAGGGCGTCAAGCTCTCCGACAGCGAGAAGCTCGTCGCCCGCATCCAGGAAGACCTCAAGACCAGCATCAGCGGCGTGGCCCGGGCCAACAAAGAAGCGGCCCTGGTCGAGGCTCAGCGCTACGTGCAGGTGCAAGCCAGCCGCGCCGAACAAGAAAAACAGGCCCAGGCCGTGGCCGACTCGCAAAAGGCCTACGACGCCCTGGTGGCTGACACCAAAAAAGCAGCCGCCGCCATCGGCCAGCAAGCCAGCGAGCTCGAAGCCGCCAATACGGTGTGGGGCAAGGGCAAGACCGCGATCGAGGAATTCCGCCTCGAGCAGATGAAACTCAAGCTGCAGGAGGCCGACAGCAGCGATTCCTTCCGCCCCGACTACGTGGCCGAGCTCCGGGCCCAGGTGGCCGAGCAAGAACGCCTGCTCACCGCCAGCCGCGTGAAGGACTACAAGACCCTGGCCCAGGCTCAGGAGGAATACACCCGCAAGGTCGAGGAAGAAGCCCTGCTGTACACCGACGAGGTGGGCCTGCTGGGCCAGACCACCCGCGAGCGCGAGAAGATCGTCGCCGTGCGCAAGGTCGAGCTCGAGCTCGCCAAGCAGCTTGCCGCGATTGATCGCTCGGGCGCCTCGGATGAGGACAAGGTCCGCCTGGTCGACCAGGCCCAGGCAGCGGCGGCCATCGCTCGCTCCACGGCCCTGGCCAAGTCCGAGCTCAATACCCTCACCGACATCATCAACTCGGTGGACCACACGGCGCAGTCCGTCTGGAACAACGTGCTCCAGGGCGGCCAGTCGGCCTTCGAGAAGATCGGCGCCACGATCAAGGCCAGTGTGCTGGACATGCTGTACCAGCTCACCATCCGGCGCTGGGTGGTCAGCATCACGGCCAATGTGCTGGGTGGTCTGGGTGGAATGACTGGTGGCCTCGGTGGCTTGGCCAGCGGCATTGGTGGTGGCTCCAGCGGCCTGCTCAACCTCGCCGGCACCGCCTCGAACCTGTACGGCGGGGCCAGCCTCATCGGCAGCGGGGTCGGTGCACTCTTCGGCACCACGGCCGGTAATGCGGCGATGGGCGTGTCGATGGGCCTGGGCGCAGGGTCGTCCAGTGCGGCGGCCGTGGCTGCAGCCCAGGCCGGCGGCATGGGCGCTGGGGCGGCCGGTGCGGCAGGCCTCGGTGCCTCCATCGGCTCGGCCATTCCCTACGTGGGCGCGGCTCTGGCGGCCTATTCGCTGCTCTCCGGCCTCAATGGTGGAGAAACCCGCTCCGGTGGCCAATACGGCGTGGCCTACGACGGCCAGGTCAAGAACAACCGCCGCGATGAGGTCTACACCTACGAGGGCCAGCAGTACAACCGCGACAACAGCCTGCGCCCCGATGGCACGCGCAAGTCGGTCACCAATGGCCAGGCCTACCTGCTCGAGGCCGATGGCATGGGCGAGCGCGAAGACGCCACCCGAAAAGCCGTGTCCAGCACGGCCGAGAGCATCAACGCCATGCTCAAGGGCCTGGGTAGCAAGGCTTATCTCACCGACTACCACGCGGGTCTCGAAACCTCGGGCAATGGCCGCGGTGGGGTGTTTGCCGGTGGCTCGCTCAGCAATGGCTTCAAGTTCGGCGAATCCGGCAAGGGCAGCAACTACTCGGGCACCCTGTACGAGACCAGCAGCACGCGAAGCCCGGACATGGCGACTGCCGTGGCCAACTTCACGCTGGACCTCAAGCAGTCCACCATCCAGGCCCTGCAGGCCGCGCAAGACATCCCGCAGTCGGTGGCGGCCAAGCTCAAGGACATCGATGCCGAGAAACTCAGCGACGATGAAGCCACCAAGCTCATCACCGAGATCAACAGCCAGATTGCGTCCGTCGAGGCCTTGCGCACCCTGGCCGGGGCCTTGCCTCTCAAGTCACTCAAGGACCTCTCGTTTGATGCAGCCGACGGCCTCATCAACCTGGCCGGCGGCATTGACGCCCTGAACCAGAAGATCAGCGGCTATTACGAGAATTTCTACACCCAGGATGAAAGAAACGCCCAGACCCTGGGCAATGTGAGTGCAGCCCTGCAAAGCGTTGGCCTGTCCACCCCCAAGACCCGCGAAGCCTTCCGCGCCCTGGTCGAAGCCCAGGACCTGAGCACCGAGTCTGGGCGCAAGGCCTACGCCACGCTCATGAACGTGGCCGATGCCTTTGCCAGCGTCACCCCCAGCGCCGAAGACGCCGCCAAGGCCACCCAGGCCAAAGCCGATGCCGACAAAGCCCAGGCCGAGGCGGCCGCTGACGCCAAGAAGAAAGCCCTGCAGGCTGCCACAGACGCCGCCTATGCTTCGCTCGAGCGTGCCCTGGCTTCGGAGAGGAACCGCCTCCAAGCGGCCAAGCAGGTGGCCCAGGAATCGGTCAACACCCTAGGCTCGCTGTTCAACACCCTGAAGGGCCATGTCACCGAGCTGTACAACACGGTGGAGGCCACCCAGGCGCAAAGCGCCCGCGCCGGGCTGCAGTTCATTGACCAGGCGCTGGGGACGGCCCGCAGCACGGGCTACCTCCCGGACGCCACCAGCCTGAGCGATGCCATCACGGCGGCACGCTCGGGCCTGGACTCCAGCCAGTTCGGCTCGGCGTTTGAGCAGCAGCGGGCCCAGCTCACGCTGGCGGGCAAGCTGGCCGAGCTCAAGGACCTGACCGGCGTGCAGAAGTCGGTCGCCGAGCAGCAGCTCGCCACGGCCGAGGACCAGCTCGCGAGCCTGGACAAGATTCTGTCGAATGCCAAGGACCAGGTCGACACGCTGCGCGGCATCGACACCAGCGTGCTCGGTGTGGGTCAGGCCCTGGACAAGATCGCGGGCGCCTTGCTGGGCGAGCAGGAGGGCAGTGCCTCGGCCACGAAGCCCGGGGTGCAGGTCACGAACCCTGGGGCGCAGTTCACGGTGGGCGGTGGTGGCTCCGGTGGCGGTGCGGGTGGTGCCTCCTCGGGCACCTCGTCCGGTGGCTTCACCGTCGGCGGTGGTGGCAATGGCGGCAATGGAACCACCCCCGCCACCAAGTACAGCCGCGAGGTGAACCTGGGCGCCGGGGCCTTCTCGATGGGCGTCACCGACCCTGCAGAGATTGCCCGCCTGGACAGCCTCGCCACGCTTGCACAGCAGTTCACCGGCACGGGCAATGTGAAGGGCCTGCTCGAGGCCACCCAGGCCAGCGGCGCGACCCTGAGCGACCTGGCCACCGTGGCCGGCTTCCGCTACGAAGACCTGCTCAGGGCGGCGGAATCGGTGGGCGTGCCGCGCTTTGCGGTGGGCACCAACTACGTGCCCCAGGACATGCTGGCCCTGATCCATGAGGGGGAGGCCATCGTGCCCAAGGCTTACAACCCGGCCGCGCACGCGCTACCTCAAACGGATGGCGCCACCGCCGAACTGCTCACCCGCTTGATCGCTGAAGTCCAGGCGCTGCGGGCCCAGACCGCCCAGCTCGAAGCCCAGGCGCGGCGCACCGCGGATGCCACCAACGGCAACCCTGAGGGCGGGGCCGTGCCCATGGCGCTGGTGGAGGACCACACCCAATGAAGGCGGTTCACCAATGAACATTCTTGTCCCTCTGACCATCACCGAGGCCATGCTGGCCGACTGCAACATCGCCGAGCCGGCGGTCGGCGAAGTCGAATGGGTGTCCGGTGCGGCCTGCGCCATGGGTGATCGGCGCATCCGCAAGGCCACGCACCGCATTTACGAATGCGTCAAAGCGGTGCCTGCAGGCCGCACGGTGCTGCCCGAGGTCGATAGCGAGTACTGGCTGGATGCGGGCCCAACGGCTCGCTGGGCCGCGTTTGACACCGAGGTCAGCACCCAGGGCCGCATCGCTGCACCCTTGACCTATGTGCTGCGCCCGGGCTTCTTCAACGCGATCGCCTGCTACGGGTTGGACGGCGCCACGCTCTCGGTCACCGTCAAAGACAAGCCCGCCGGCACGGTGGTCTTCAGCAAGACCGTCGTCCTGCAGGAGGACCCACTCGATTGGTACGACTGGGCCTTCGGGGCCATCAAGCCGCTCACCCGCTGCCTGATCCGCGACCTGGTGCCGTACCCGGAGGCAGAGCTGACCCTCTCTCTGATGGCGCCTGCGGGCGGCGTGGTGGGGGCGGGCATGGTGGTGCTCGGGGACCTGGTGCCCCTGGTCAATGCCGACACCTGGGGCGGCACCCAGCCAGGCGCCACGGCCGAGCCCGTGACGTACTCGTACATCAAGACCGACGACTACGGCAACACCTCGATCAAGCGCCGCCGATCAGCCACGGACATGCGCTTCAAGCTGATCTTGCCGCGCGAGCAAGCCGACTACGTGCTCTCCGTTGTTCAGCGCGTGCTCGATGTGCCGGCCGCCTGGATCGCGACGGACGCCACTGGTTTCGTCGGCCTCAACGTCTTCGGTCTGGGCAGTGGCTCCATGAGCTACGACAACGCCCAGACCGCCACCTTCAGCGGCTATGTGAAAGGAATGGTTTGAATGGCCCTCGCAAATCCCCCAACCTTTGACGACCTGCCGGCCACGCCGGACCGGGCCGATCGAACGAGCTTTGCGGTGCGCTGCACCGCGCTCTTCGATCACCTCAAAAACACCAGCGTCGCCCAGTGGCGGGCAGCTCTTACCTGGATGAACGCTGCCGCCTCGGCCGCAGCGCAAAGCGTGCAGGATGCCGCTGGCCAGGCCTCTCTGTCGGGCCAGCGGGCCGATGCCGCGGCCGCGAGTGCCTCGGCGGCTGCCAACACCCTGGCCGCGGCCCAGGCGGCCCTGGGGGCGGTCAAGTGGGTGCCGGGTGCCTACGCCTCGGGGGCCTGCGCCTGGAGCCCCATCAATGGGCAGCTCTACCGCACCCGGGCCGCCATTGCCAACAGCGCGGTCGACCCCATCAACGACCCCACGAATTGGTTCTCGCTGGGCCTGATGTCTCTGCCCATCCAGCAGGTCACCAACAACGGCGGCAGCTTCTACGGCGCGGCCAATGGCGGCCTGAACACCATCAACGAGATCACCTTCGCTGGGGCTTGTGCCAAGTACCTGCCCCAGAACCCGGCCAACGGTGATGTGTGCGTGGTCGTGGTGGCCAACGGTCGCGCGGACAACAGCCTGGTGGTGAACCCGAACAACCCGATCCCGATGCAGATCGGCGCCAACACCGTCACCGACTCTCTGGTGCTGGGCATCCCGCCTGGTGCTGTCACCTTCAAATTCTTCTCCAGCTCCAACGTGTGGAGGTACATGTAATGGCGTCTCTTCCTGATTTGCTCGGCGGCAGCACCAAGCAATTCCGTTCCATCCTGGCCCTGCAGGTGACAACCAGCCAAACCCTCGTGGCACCGTGCGACGGCCTCGTCGACCTGTCGGTGATTGGCGGCGGTGGCTCGGGTGGGCTCTACGTGCAAAACGGTATGGCCCCCACGGCTGCGTTCGGGGGCGGTGCCGGCGGCTTCGCCCGCCGTCTCTCCCGCATCAAAAAGGGTGACGTCATCGTCGTGACGATCGGGGCGGGTGGGGCCTATGTGACCAACGCGAGTGCCGCCGGGAACAACGGCGGGGCCTCCTCCATCGTGATTGCGGGCCAGGCTGTGAATATGGTGGCGAACGGGGGCACGGGTGGGTACATCTACTCGGGCACCGGGGTCGTGCTTGCGGGCGCACCCGGTGGCTCGGCCTCGGGCGGGCAGATCAATTCGGCGGGTGGGCGCGGCGGCGGCGTTCTCAACACCAATTGGACCGGGCAGCAGGTGGCCACGGGCGGTGGGGGCGTGAACCTGTTCGGGGGAGCGGATCAGACCGCTACGGCCGGGGGTGACATTGTGTTTGCCATCGCCACCGCCGGGTCTTGGGTGGCTAGCGGCGGCGGCGGGGTGTTCTCGGCAGGGCAGGCCATGACCGCTGGCAGCATGGGCATGGGCGGCAATGGTGGCAACGGCTTCACGCTGTACAGCAACGCGGCCCACCAGGCGGACCTCGTGGCGCATTGGGGCCTGGCGCCATTGCCCATCAGTGGGGGCGGCTCGGGGGGCTACGCCAGCGGCACAGGTTATTCCCCTGTCAGCCCGCCTGGTGATGGCGCAGGCTGTGGCGGGGTCAACCTGCAAACGAACAGCACACCGGGTGGCTTCTCGATGCCTGCTGCGGGGGCCTTCGCCGGGGGCGGCGCGATCTCGGGGTCGCCTTCGTCCGGTGCTGCTGCGTATGCGAGCGCAGGCACCTGGGGCGGTGGTGGCGGTGGGCTCTCCAGTGGCCAGGGCCTGACCGCACCGAATTGCCGCAGCGGCGCGGGCGGCAGCGGCTTTGCGTTCCTTCGCTTCTTTGCGGACCTCACCCCCTGACCACCCACTTGAAAGCCCAACCATGCGACATCTCTACAACCTCCTGAGCGCTGATGGCGCCATCCTGAACACCGTGGTGGCTGACGATGCGTTTGTCACCGAACACCATGCGGGGCGCTTCGAGCTGCTCGGGCCCGCAGCCGATGACCCGGTGGCGAATGTGCCCCGGCATGTGGCGGTGGGCAGCTTCTTTGATCGCTTCGGCCCCGCCAAATGGGCCATCCTGGCCGACCCGAGCCCTGCGGTGCAGGCCCTGGTCAAGGACTGCTCCGTGCGGGGCTTCATCGACCTGGACCGCGCCGACCTGCCCGCGGCCCTGGCCTTGCTGGTGCAGGCGGGGCACGCGGTCGACGCGGACCAGATCTTGGGCGCCCCGGTGCAAGCGGAGGAGCGGCCATGAACCAGAGTCAGAAACAGCGCCAGAAACAGCGCCTATACCTCCTGATGCTGCTGCCCGTGGTGGCCCTGGCCCCGCTGGCCGCCCTGGTGCGTTACCTCTGGGCCGTGCTCACGAACCCGGGCCGGGCCTGGGGCATCGCTCGAGCATTCGATCGGGTGTTCAACGTGGCGGCCAATGGCGACGAGCGCGAGACCGTGAGCAGCCGGGCGGCCCGGGCAAGGGATCAGGGCAGGGCCTGGGGCTGCGTGCTGTGCCGGCTGCTGGATCGGCTCGACGCCGGCCACTGCGACCAGGCCAAGGGGGTGTGATGCAGGAAGACCAAACCTTGCCCTCTGCGGCTGCAGTTCCGTCCTCCGAAGCCGAGCGCCTGGCGGCGGTGGAGGCCGAGCTCCAAACCATCCGCGCTCGCTTGGCCACCGGGGACGAGACCATGGCCAGCCTTCGGGCCGACTTGGCGGAGAACACCAGCGCCACGATCCGCACCGAGTCCAACACGGCCGAGATCGTGGAGTTCTTCATGGCCATGAAGGGCGCCTTCAAGGTCCTGAACTGGATCGGTGCCCTGGCCAAGCCCATCACGGCCCTGGTGGCCCTGGCGGCCGTCACCTGGGGCGCCTTCCTGACCATCAAAACAGGAGCACCCCCCAAATGAACGAGCTCCTCAAAAAGCGCCTGATCCAGGCCGCCAGCGGCGGTGCCATCGCTCTCGCCGGTGTGCTGGCCACTTGGTACGAGGGCCGCCGGCTCACGCCTTACCGCGACCCCGTGGGCATCCTCACGGTGTGCGAGGGCATCACGGGCAAAGACGTGGTG
>Ga0208888_100454_pt1 | contig 18838 bp, 19 predicted proteins | sample LakWasM115_HOW13_2_FD_183929 | JGI IMG/M metagenome (GOLD analysis project Ga0208888, IMG submission 183929) | Freshwater sediment methanotrophic microbial communities from Lake Washington under simulated oxygen tension - Sediment Metagenome... | ecosystem: Environmental > Aquatic > Freshwater >...
GCGGTGATGAGGATTGATGGGGCCCCCACGATCGTGCACTTCGTGTCACTCCCTGCCCCCCAAGGGGGCCGCAGACCGCCTTGGGGCGGCCCGGCGGCGGGCTGGATTGTGAGCCCCCACGCTCCCTCACTTCGTGTGGTCGCTGCCCCCCAGGGGGGCCCAGGCCGCCTTGGGGCGGCCCGGCGCCGGCCTGATCGCTTCGTTTTAGGCCTTGCCTCAACATAGAGGGGACCTGAAGGTCCCCATCAACGCTGAACTTGGAAGGCTGTTGGGCTGGGTCTGCCCTGCACAGGCAGGCCTGGGGCCGCAGGGCTCAGCGTTGGGCGGCGAGGGCTTTGCCGACCTCGTTGGTACCTTGGGCGGCGCCGCTTTGGGGAACTTGCTCACCGTGGCGGTCGGTCACCTCGGCCAGGCGGGCGGCGAGGCGTTCGGGGGTGTCTTCGGTCAGGCCCAGGTGCACGCCTTCGGTCAGGGTGATGTGGGCAGCTTCGTAGGTGCCGGCGCCGGCGCACAGGATGGTGCGGGTGGGCGCGCTCTCGGCGGCCAGCACCAGCATGGCGGGCACCACGGCCTCGGGCTTCAGGGCGGCCAGCACTTCGGCGGGCATCAGGCCTTCGGTCATGCGGGTGGCCGCGGTGGGGGCCAGGCAATTGACGTGGATGTTGTTCTTGGCGCCTTCCAGGCTCAGGGTCTGCATCAGGCCCACCAGGGCCAGCTTGGCAGCGCCGTAGTTGCTCTGGCCGAAGTTACCGTACAGACCACTGGACGAGGTGGTCATCACGATGCGGCCGTACTTCTGGGCGTTCATGTGCGGCCAGACGGCCTTGGTGCAGTTCACGGCACCCATCAGGTGCACATCGACCACCAGGCGGAAATCGGCCAGCTCCATCTTGGAGAAGCTCTTGTCGCGCAAGATGCCCGCGTTGTTGACCAGGATGTCGACCCGGCCCCAGGCATCGATGGCCTGCTGCACCATGGCCTCGACCGCTGCGAAATCGGTCACCGACGCGCCGTTGGCGATGGCCTCACCGCCTGCGGCGCGGATCTCGTCCACCACGGCCTGGGCGGCCGTCACCGAGCCACCGGCGCCATCCACCGCACCGCCCAGGTCGTTGACCACCACCTTGGCGCCGCGCCGGGCCAGCGCCAGGGCGTGCTGTTTGCCCAGGCCGCCACCGGCGCCGGTCACGATGGCCACGCGGCCGGTGAAATCGAGCTTGCTCATGAGATGTCTTCCTTGTCTTGGAGTGGATGGGCAAAAATCTGCAATCAGGCAGTTTAAGAGCCCCCCGGGGCAGCGTCGTGCACGTGGGTGACAAAGCCGGCGACCTGTTCGCCAGCGTCAGAATTGGCGCGCACAATGTCGCCCGCCATGTCCAAGAAATCCAAGACCCCTGCCCGCGCCACACCGGCGCCCGCCACCTCGCCGCTGCGCCGCCAGCCAGGCGCCAACAAGCTGCTGCTGCACAAAGGCGTGCTGTGCGCACTGATCGGCCTGGCCGTGCTGATCTCGCCGCATTTCATCCAGTCGCCCGCCCTGCAACAGGCGGTGGGTGGCTCCTCCCTGGTGGGCTGGTTCAGCCTGGTGCTGGGCCTGGCCTTTGTGGGCCAGTACCTCTGGCAGCGCCGGAGCCGGGGGCGCTGAAACGCCACGAGAGCCCTCTAGAATGCACCATCTTGATGCATTCATGTCGCCAAATAAATCAGCCACGCGCCGACACCCGCACCTCAAGCGCTGTTCACGAGCAATCCTATCAATTTAACCATTTATACAAAGAAAGACGGTAAACTTGATGGATATGAAAACCCCGCCTGGCCTGGCGCGGTTTTCGCTGGCATTGCCGTCATGGCCTCGTTCACCTCATGCGATTCCTGAACCAATCGATCATCGCCTTTCTGATGGTCACGGCTGCGTCCATCGCCGCCGTGCTCCTGTTCACGACCTGGCGGGCCAATCGTCACATGGCCGGGGTGCGGTGGTTTGCAGGCGCGGGAGCCACGGGCGCCGTCGGTTTCTTTCTGGCCACCCTGCCCCCTCCCCGCACGGACGGCCCCGACTGGCCTATGTTGATCAACGGTGGCTTTGTATTTGCTGCCCTGCTGATGGTGCTGGAGGGTTCGCTGCGCTTCATGCAACGGCCTTCCAAACTGCGTTGGCAAGCCGGTCTGGTCCTGGTGCCCGTGTTCGTGCTGCTGAACTGGTGGTACGAAGATGAGATGCTGGCTCAGCGCATCTTCCACGATGCGGCCTATTCCGTGGTCGTGATGGTCGCGGCCTTCACCATGTTGCGGCCGGTGAAGGGCGATGACCGGATGATCAACAGCCTGGTTGCGTTCTTCCTGATGGGGATTGCCGGCGCCATGGCGGCCCGCAGCCTGGTGGCCGGGCAGGTTTCCAGCCCCGAGGCCTTGCAGAACCACCCGATCCACTCCCTCACGCTGGCCGTGGTGGTCCTGAGCATCATGGGCTGGACTTACAGCGTCCACATGGCGTGCTATGTGCGCTCCCAAGCCTCGCTGCGACTGCTGCTGCAGAGGGACCCTGTCACCGGCTTGAGCGGCCGCCAGCGCATGGTCGAGGTCATGCAACGCGAGATCGCCCGATGCGAGCGATCAGGCGTCCGCTTCAGCTACCTGCTTGTCGATCTGAATGAATTTCACCGCTCTGGCGGCCAGCACGACAGCAAGCTGCGCGACGAGGTACTGGCGGCCTTGAGTCAACGCCTGAACGAGTACGCCCGCGAGGCAGACTTTGCCAGCCCGGTAGGTGAGGACCTGTTCGGGGTGGTCCTGCACCACACGCCCACGCAAGAGCACCTGAGAGGCGCTGTGGCCCGACTGCGCAGCCTGCTGGCACAGCCCATAGAGGTTCGCGATATGCCCGTACAGCTCGACATCAGCCTGGGCATGGCGATGTGGCCTACCGACGGTCAGACGATGGAGGCTTTGGAGAACATCGCGACCCAGCGGATGCAAGCCGAGAAGTTCTCGATGTTCAAGCCTTACGTGCAAAGCGACGGCCTGCGCACCGGCTGAAGCGGTCCGCGCCCAGGCCGGGCACTCAGCCTTCACCCGATCCCGTGAAGACCGCTTGCGGTCGCTCGCCCGCCAAGGCCTGCAGCAAATTGCTGGTGGCCAGCACCGCCATGGCGTGCCGCGTCTCCAGCGTGGCCGAGCCGATGTGGGGCAAGGCGGTGATGCGCGGGTGGCCGCGCAGGGGCGAATCCAGCGGCAGCGGCTCGGTGGCGAACACATCCAGGCCCGCCGCCCACAAGGGGCCGGACGCCAGGGCCTGCAACAGCGCCGCCTCCTGCACGATGGCACCCCGGGCACCGTTGATGAAGATGGCGCCTGGCTTCATCAGGCCGAATTCACGCGGACCCATCAGGCCCCAGGTCTCATCGCTCAAGGGCAGCACCACCGCCACCACATCCGAGCCGGCCAGCACCTCATCGAGCGGCGCATGGCGCACCCGGCCCTGCAACTCGGGCGCCTGCACCGACAGGTCCACGGCGCGCCGGGCGTGGTAGAGCACCGGCATGCCAAAGCCCAGCGCGGCACGGCGGGCCAAGGCCTGGCCGATGCGGCCAAAACCCAGGATCCCGAGGGTCTTGCCATGCACGTCGCGCCCGAACAGTTCTTCACCGATGTTGCGCTGCCAACGCCCTTCACGCACATGGTTGGCCAGCTCGACCAGGCGCCGGCTGGTGGCCAGGATCAGCGCAAAAATCGTGTCGGCCGTGGTTTCAGTCAACACCCCGGGGGTGTGGCACAGCAGGATGCCACGCTGCTCAAGCGCGGCCAAAGGGTAGTTGTCCACGCCCACCGAGATGCTGGAGATCACCTTCAGACGTGGCGCCCGCGCCAGCAAGTCGGGGGTGATGGGGTAGCTGGAACCGATCAGGCCATCGGCCTGGGCCAGGGCGGCCTCAAAGGCCTGGCACTGCCCCGGCTGGCGCGGGTCGGCCACCGTGACCTCGTGGGCCGCCTGGAGCCGGGCCAACTGATCGGGCGGCAAGGCACGGAACACCAGCACCCGCTGGCGCCCTGCGCCCAACTCGGCGGCTGCGCTCACAGGCCAGCCTCGTTCAACTGGGCCCGGGTCGGCAGCCCTTCCGTATCGCCCAGCACCTGCACCGCGCGGGCGCCGATCCAGGCGCCGCGGCGCACCGCCTCGGCCACGCTGCGCCCCTCCAGCAAGGCACTGACCACGCCCACCGCAAAGCCATCACCGGCGCCCACGGTGTCCACCACCTCGGCCACTGGAAAGCCCGCCACCCGCCCCTGCACGGATTGGCCCGCGTGGCGCCCTTCGTAGTAAGCGCCTTGGGCCCCGAGCTTGACCACCACCAGCTGGGCGCCCTGATCAAGGTAGAAGCGGGCCATGCCCTCGGGCGTGTCGTGGCCGGTCAGCAGCCGGCCCTCCTCGATGCCGGGCAGCACCCAGTCGGCCAGGCTGGCGAGTTGATTGACCTCACGCCGCATCACCTCGGTCGAGGGCCACAGCGTGGGGCGCAGGTTGGTGTCAAAAGAGATGCTGCGGCCCGCCGCCCGCATCTGCAGCAGGGTCTCGCGGGTCAGCGCCAGGGTGCTGGGCGAGACGGCGGCAAACACGCCTGTGGCATGCAGGTGGCGCGCCGCCGTGAGCCAGGGCCTGTCGAGGTCGGCCGGGCCCATCTGGCTGGCGGCCGAGCCCTTGCGGTGGTATTCGATCGGAGGGTCGCTGCCATCGTCCACCCGGCCCTTGATCAGAAAGCCGGTGCGTTGGCTGGCGTCACACACCACATGCGAGCAGTCGATGCCCTCGCGCTGCATCTCGGCCAGCAGGTAGCGGCCCATCGAGTCGGTGCCCAGGCGGCTGGCCCAGCCCACCCGCAGGCCCAGGCGGGCCAAGCCGATGGCGGCATTGGTCTCGGCCCCCGCGGTGCGCTTGTGAAAGCCGCTCACGGCCTCCAGCGGGCCGGGGCTGTCGGCCACCAGCATCATCATGGCCTCGCCAAAGGTGATCACGTCCAGTGCTTGGGCGGCTGTGGGGTTCAGGGAATCAGTCATGGCATTGCGGAAAATGGCGCAGTCAGGTCAAAAAAGGGGCTTGTCAGGCCGGCGCGTGCACCCGTTCAGCACGGGCTTCACGCAGGCGCAGGGCTTCGCGGCGCAGCAGGGCCAGTTCGGCCCGCACGGTGGCGATCAGGTCAGCGCCCTGCAAGGGGTATTCAATGGCCCAGGGCACATCGGCCGGCAGCTGGCCCAGCACTGTGCGCCACGGGGCTTGCGACTGGGCCAGCGGCACGGCCACCCAGCGGGTTGGCTCGCGCAGCACGCCCTTGCAATGCACATAGCCCACCTGCCCACCCAGCGCCAGGGCGGCGGCCTGGGGGCATTCGCCCACCCAGTGCCAGTTGCCCATGTCAAAGGTCATGGCCAGCGGCAGGCCCTGGGCCTGAGCGGCAGAAAAAAAGCGCTGCAAGGCGGGCAGGCTGCCGGCCTCGGGGGTCTGGTCGTTTTCGATCAGCAACTCGGGGCCCGAGGGGGTCTGGAGCAGCGACTTGAGCAGCGCCCAGCTGCCAGTCGAGGCGGGGCCAAAACCACCGATGGACATCTTGAGGCGAGCGGCCCCGAGCAGGCGTGCTGCCGCCAGGGACGAGCGCAGCGCCGCCTCGTCCAGACGGCCGTCCTCGCGCCACAGGCCGGTGGGGCACGAGTAGACCGCGTGCAGCCCTCGGGCGGCCAGCTCGGTGGCCAACTGGGGCAGTTCGGTGCTGGCGTCCCGCAGCAGTTCTTCGCGCACTTCCACCCCCTCGGCGCCGGCGGCGGCAGCCACGCGGGTGAAGTGCAACTGGCCCAGTCGCAGCACCTCGCTGGCGCCAAAGGCGCCGAGCGAGATCAGCGCTGCAAAGCCACGGCTGGGGCGGGTCAGGTCGGTGCGCATCATGCGCCCTGGTGTGAGGGCAGGATCTGACCCAGGAACTGGCGCGTCTTCTCGTGCTGTGGGCTGCCAAAGAAGCGCTCGGGCGGGGCCTGCTCCAGGATGCGGCCCTCGGCCATGAAGATCACCCGGTCGGCCACGCTGCGGGCAAAGCCCATTTCGTGGGTCACGCACAGCATGGTCATGCCGTCTTCGGCCAGGCCGATCATGGTGTCCAGCACCTCCTTGACCATCTCGGGGTCCAGGGCCGAGGTGGGCTCGTCAAACAGCATCACCTTGGGCGTCATGCACAGGGCGCGGGCAATGGCGACGCGCTGCTGCTGGCCCCCCGAAAGCTGGCTGGGGTATTTGTGCGCCTGGTCGGGAATGCGCACCCGGGTCAGGTATTTCATGGCCACCTCTTCGGCCTGCTGCTGGCTCATGCCGCGTGAGCGCATGGGCGCCAGCGTGCAGTTCTGCAGAATCGTCAGGTGCGGGAACAGGTTGAACTGCTGGAACACCATGCCCACCTCTTGCCGCACCGCGTCCACCTCGCGCCCGCCGGCGGTCAGCTCATGGCCATCGACCACGATGCGGCCCTGCTGCACCGTCTCCAGGCGGTTGATGCAGCGGATCAGCGTGCTCTTGCCCGAGCCCGAAGGCCCGCAGATCACGATGCGCTCGCCGGGCTGCACCGACAGGTTGATGTCGCTGAGCACCTTGAACTCGCCATACCACTTCTGGACTTGCTCCAGTCGGATGATGGGCGTTGCGTCAGCTTGGGCGTGGGTGGCGTGTTCGGTCATGGCAGCGAGGTGGGGCGAAAAGGCAGGAAGGGGTCAGGCGTTCAAGACAGCTTGGGCAGATCGCTTTCCAGCCACTTGCGGTAGAGCTTGTTGAGCTCGCCATTGGCGGTGTTGCGGGCCACGAAGTCGTTCACGGCCTTCAGCAGTTCGGCCTGGTTGGGGCGCAGCGCAATGCCCATGGCTTGCTGCAGCAGATTGAACTTGACCTCGAAGCTGCCGGCCGGGGCGCGCTTGTTGATCTGGGCCGCCACCGTGACCGAGCAGCCGATGGCATCCACCTGGCCCGACAGCAGGGCCTGCATGGCCGAGGCGTCGTCGTCGAAGCGGCGGATCTCGGTACCTTCAGGGGCCGACTTGGTCACCGCCACGTCTTGCGTGCTGGCCCGGGCCACGCCCACGCGCAGACCCTTGAGGTCGGCCGCGCTCTTGATGGCCGACTTGGTGGCGCCAAACAACACGATGGTCGCGGCCGCATAGGGCTGCGAGAACTGCACCTGCTTGGCCCGCTCGGGCGTGATGGCCAGCGAGGCCACCAGCAGGTCCACCTTGTTGGTCAGCAAAAAGGGAATGCGGTTGGGGCCGGTGACGGGCACCAGGTTGGCCTTCAGGCCCAGGTCCTTGCCCAGCAGGCGGGCCACGTCGGCGTCGTAGCCATCGGGCTGGTTTTGCGCATTGGTGGTGCCATAGGGCGGAAAGTCGACCAGCATGCCGACGGTGAGTTCGCCCTTTTTCTTCAGCTCGTCCAGGGTCTGGGCCGATGCGCCCGAGGTCATGCCCGAGGCCATCAGGCCCAGGGCCGAGGCCACCAGGGTGGTGGTGAAACTGCGGCGGCTGGCGCCTGCGGACAACAAGGGCTGGGTCGGGTCTTGCATGAAGGTCTCCTGGTGGAATGTGACGGGACGGAAAAAAAAGGGGGCGGTGGCGGCGTCGCCTCAGCGCGCCGTGGCGGCGGCCTGGCGCCGCTCCATGCGGGCCGCCAGCAGTGACAGCGGCCAGCACAGCACAAAGTAGATGGCGGCCACCGCGCTGAACACCAGCAGGGGCTGGAAGGTGGCGTTGTTGATGATCTGGCCAGCCCGGGTGATCTCGGTGAAGCCGATGATGGCCGCCAGCGAGGTGCCCTTGATGATCTGCACGCCATAGCCCACGGTGGGCGGCACGGCGATGCGCCAGGCCTGCGGCAGCACCACGTCGCGCATGCGGTTCACATAGGACAGGCTGAGCGCCTCGGCCGCCTCCCACTGGCCCCGGGGCACGGCCTGGATGCAGCCGCGCCAGATCTCGCCCAGAAAGGCGCCGCTGTTCAAGATCAGCGCAGCACCGGCCGCCACCCAGGGGTTGATGTCAAAGCCCAGCACCGGGGCGCCAAAAAAGATCAGGAACAACTGCAGCAGCAGCGGTGTGCCCTGGAACACCTGGATGAACAGGCCCGCCCCCGCCTGGGCCCAGCGCGACTCACTGGTGCGCGCCAGCGCCACGGCCAGCCCCACCACCGAGCCGCCGACAAAGGCCAGCAGCGACAAGGCCAGCGTCCAGCGGGCCGCCTCGAGGATGAACATGAACTCGGCCAAACCGAAACTGCGCATGGGTCAGGTCTCCGTTGCCCGCGGCGGGCAGATCAGGGTTGCGTTACAGGTCAGCATGGGGGTGGACGACACGGCTCAGCGGCGGTCGGGGTAGTTGAGCGCGGCGCGGTAGATCAGCTTGAACAGGGCCGAGAAGGCCATCGACAGCGCCAGGTAGATCAGGGCCACCACGATGTAGATCTCGAAGCTGCGAAAGGTCTGCGACTGCAGGTTGGCGGCCACCGAGGTCAGGTCGTCGGCCGAGATGACCGACACCACGGCCGAGCTCAGCATCAGCAAGATGAACTGGCTGGTCAGCGCGGGGTAGATGGCCTTGAGCGCGGGCTTGAGGATCACGAAGCGGAAGATCTCCCAGCGCTTGAGGTTCAACGCCAGCCCGGCCTCGATCTGGCCGCGCGGGATGGATTCGATGCCGGCGCGGATGATCTCGGTGGCGTAGGCCCCCAGGTTGATCACCATGGCCGTGAGGGCCGCGGTGTAGGCGCTCCAGCGCAGGCCGATGGCCGGCAGGGCAAAGAAAAAGAAGAACAGCTGCACCAGAAACGGCGTGTTGCGGATCAGCTCGATGTAGGCCTGGATCAGCCAGCGCAGCGGGCGCGGGCCGGCGGTCTTGCCCCAGGCGCAAACGATGGCCAGCCCCAGGCCCAGCGCCATGGCCAGCATGGACAGCTGCACCGTGATCCAGGTGCCCTTGAGCAGCAGCGGCCAGGCGGCCAGCACATCGGCAAATTGAAAGCTGTAGTTCACGATCGATCCGATTGATGAAAGAGCCGGTGTCTGAGGATCTGACGCCCTGGCCGGGCCAGTCAGAAACAACCTGAAACCGTTTTCAGCAAGTTTAAGAAACCGGTTTCAGGTTTCCATGGGTGAAAACCCTGGATGCCCCGGATACCCCGAATGCCCTGGATGCCCGAAATGGCTCAGGCGCCGGCCGAAGGGCCTGCTGTCGAGCCACGCACCCGCAACTGCCCCGGCAACAGGATCTGGCGCGGCGCCAGCCCCAGGCCGCCCAGGCGCTCCAACAGACAGGTGGCGGCCAGGCGCCCCAGATCGTGCGTGGGCTGGGCCAGGGTGCTGATGCCCGGGCCCACAAAGGGCGCCCAATCGGGGTCGTCAAAACCCACCAGACCCAGCTCACGCCCGGCCTGCCAGCCCAGGCGGGCCAGGGCCGCGCACACGCGCAGCGTTACCACCGAATTGCTGGCCAGCACCGCCGCGGGCTGCCCCCCGGCCTGCTGACGGCAGGCCTGCAAGGCCTCGGCCAGGGCCTGCAGCTGGGCTTCGGGCGGCTCGTCCTGGCTCTCAAAGGTGCGCCCCTGCAGGGCTGGGCCGTCGTGGCCCGACTGGTGGCAGCCCTCACGAAAAGCCGCCTCGCGCTCGGTGCGCGAGCTCACGCCCCGCACTGGCTCGGTCACGTACAGCAGTTGCCGGTAGCCCTGGGCCTGCAGATGCGCCAGCACCGTGCGCATGGCCTGGGCGTTGTCCAGCGACACGAAATCGGCCTGCATGCTGCTGTGGCGCCGGTCCACCAGCACCACCGGGCGGCCCAGGCGCAGTGCCTCGGCCGACACACCCGGGTCACGCCCCAGGGTGTTGAGGATGAAGCCCTCGACCTGGTAAGAGGCCAGGGCCGCCATGGCTTCGCGCTCGCGCCCGCTGTCGTTGCCCAGGTTGAACAGCATGACCAGGTAGCCCGCCTCCTGGCAGGCCTGCTCGGCACCGCGCAGCACCGCCACCGAATAGGGGTTGGTCACATCGGCCACCACCAGGCCGATGAGCCGGGTGCGGCCGCGCTTGAGGGCCTGCGCCATCGGGCTGGGCGAGTAACCCAGCGCCGCCACCGCACGCTCGACCCGCATCGCAATGTCGGGGCTGAGCAGGGTCTCGCGGTGGTTCAGAAAGCGCGAGACGGTGGCCTTGGACACCCCGGCCTCACGCGCCACATCGGCAATGGTGGCGCGGGTGCCGGCAGCGCCCGATGAGGCCGCTGCGGCGGCCATGGCGGGGCTGAAGGCGTTGGGAGAGGGGGGTGGGGCAGAACGGGGCACGGGCAGGGTCGGGTCAGGATTGACAAGCACGGGCCAGGGCCTCCAGGCGCCTGCGCAAGAGCGCAAGACCAGGAAGCTCTGAAACCAGTTTCAGCGTCTGATCTTAGTGCCAGACCCCTGCCCCTGGCACCCGGTGGAAACCCGCCCTCGCCTCGCGTCAGCTCACCGCGTTTTGCCTGCTCAGGCCGCCGCCCGGCGCAGACGCCACAGGCTGGTCACCTCGGCCGAGCGGGCCTTGTGCAGCGGGTCGCTGGGGTCGCTGGCCTTGGGGTGCTGGGGCTTGGCGTCGCGCCGGCCCACCACCTCGATGCCCGCCTCTTGCGCCCAGGTCTGCCACTGCTCGCGGCTGCGCAGGCCCAGCAGTTCGGCCAGGTCGGACAGGATCAGCCAGGCCTCGCCGTCGGGGCTCAGGTGGGCGGCCAGGCCTTGCAGAAAGCCGCGCAGCATGCGGCTGTCGGGGTCGTACACCGCGTACTCGATGGGCGAGCTGGGGCGGGCCGGCAACCAGGGCGGGTTGCACACCACCAGCGCGGCCTGCCCGGGCGGGAACAGGTCGGTCTGCTGCAACTGCACCTGGGCCGACAGCTTCAGGCGGTTCAGGTTGGCGCCGGCACAGGCCAGCGCACGCGGGTCCTGGTCGGTGGCCACCACCTGACGGGCTCCACGCTTGGCCAGCACGGCCGACAGCACGCCGGTGCCCACACCGATGTCGAACACCGGCTGATCCGGGCTGAAGCCGGCCGGCCAGGGGGCCTTGGCCACCAGATCAACGTATTCACCGCGCACCGGCGAAAACACGCCGTAATAGGGGTGGATGCGTGCATCCGGCCCCAGGGCCGGCACGGGCACGCCCTTCTTGCGCCACTCGTGCGCGCCCACCAGGCCCAGCAGCTCACGCAGGCTCACGACCGAGGGCTGACCGTCGGGCTCGCCCCACACCTCTTGCAAGGCCTGCCGCAGATCGGGTGCGCGGCGCAAAGGCACGCTGTAGTCGGCATTCACCGGCACCAGCACCAGGCCCAGGAGCCTGGCCCGCTGGGCCTGGCCCTGGCGATGCTGGTGAAAGGCCTCAGCCAGCGTGGTGGCCGGCGCCTTGAGCTTGCGCGGCTTGCGGTCCACACGCCGCGCCAGCGCCTGCAGCAGTTGGCGCGCGTTGTGGAAATCGCCCTGCCAGAGCAGGCCAGTGCCCTCGCAGGCCAGGCGGTAGGCGGTATCGGCGTTCAGGGTGTCGTCGGCCAGTTGCAGGCGGCGCGGCGCAGGCACGCCGGCTTCGGAGCGCCAGCGGGCCTGCTGCGGCAGGTCCTGGGCGTCGGTCCAGCTCAGGCTGGGTGGGGTATCGGTCATGCCGCCATTGTCGCGGCTTGAGCGAAGCCTGCGGGGGCTGCATCGCGCTGAATCACCCGCTCAAGGGTCGAATTCATGGAATCAACGCACATTCTTTTGGCTTTGCACCCAGAATCAGAGCGGGTTGCCCGGCTTCAGCAGGCCGCCCGCACTTCCAAAAATCAGGAGACAACATGGCTTTGACATCCCCCACCCTGCGCCCGATGGGCGCGCGGGCCCGCCGTTGGGCCCAGGCCCATCTGCTGGGCCTGCTGACCCTGGGCGCAACCCTGGGTGCCGCCCTGCCCGGCCACGCGGCCAGCACGGTTCTCGCCGATCAGGCCCCCTCGGCGGCTTTGGGGCGCCCCCTGCCCTTCACGGTCTACCTGCCCGACGGGTATGAAAAAGCCCAACAGCCCTACCCGGTCGTGTACCTGCTGCACGGGGCCGGCGGCGATGAGAACGAATGGCGCACCAAGGGGGGTGCGGTGGAGACGCTGGACGGCCTGATCAAGCGCGGCCTGATCCGCCCCTCGGTGGTGGTGATGCCCACGGCGGGCCCAGCCTCGTGGTGGGCGGATGGCGCTGCCGAGAAGGCCGGCACGGCCATCATGAACGAGCTGCTGCCCTATGTGGAGGCGCGCTACCGCGTGCAGAAAGAGCGCAGTGGACGGGCCATCGGTGGCCTGTCCATGGGGGGCTATGGCGCGCTGAACCTGTCGCTGCGCCACCCACAGAAGTTCTGTGGCGCCGCGGTGATCAGCCCGGCCATCTACGACCCGCTGCCGCCGGAGACCTCGGCTGCGCGCCGCACGCCGCAGTTCGTGCGCAACGGCCAGTTCGATCCCGACACCTGGAAGGCGCTGAACTACCCGGCCGCGCTCGACGCCTACCGGGCCGGCACCGTGCGGGTGCCGATGTGGATCGTCTCAGGCGACCACGACTACCTGGGCATTGCCCCGATGTCAGCCAATCTGTTCTGGCGCCTGCACCAGATCCAGCCACGCCAGGTTGAACTGCGCGTGATCGACGGCGACCACGAATGGCTGGTGTTCCGCGATGCCCTGCCCGACGCGCTGCAGTACGTCGACCAGGCCTGCCGCAAGGGCAGCTGATCCGATCCGGCGGCCAGCCGATCGCCCACGAAAAAAAGGCCACGGCACGAGGGCGGTGGCCTTTTGGTCTTGCGACCGAGGGCTTTCAAAGGGCACCTGACAGGCCGCGGGGGCGGCCCGGTGCAGGGCTCAGTTCAGGTCGCCGCGCTTGAGGCGGATTTCCTCGAGCTTGATGGCGCCCATGGGCGTGGTCTTGGCGGTGTTCAGCTCGCGCTTGAAGCCGGCCAGTTCCAGGAAGCGCATGGCGCGCTCATTGCGCAGCGGCACCCAGGCGGTGACGTTGGTGCAACCTTCTTCGGACAGGCCTTCGCGGGCGGCGTCCCACAGGGCCAGGCCAACGCCCTTGTCCCAGTGGCTGGGCAGAACGTACAGGGCCCAGATTTCACCGGTGGTCGGGCGGGACTTCGGATCGCGCGAGCGGTCGAAGCCGACAAAGCCGACAACCTTGCCTTCATCCATGGCCACTTGGACCTGGGGTTCGCAGTATTCGATGGCTTCACGCCATTGGGCCACGCGCTTGTCAGTGGAGGAGCTTTTCAGAAACTCGTCGGGAACAATGCCTTTGTAGGCGGCTTGGGCAGCCACCGTGTGGATTTCGGCTACGGTCTTGGCATCTCGCAGGGTGGCAGGACGGATCTCAACAGTGGTCAGAGTGCTCATTTAGGATTTATTCTTCGGACGGTCAAAATTTTCGAGAGGCAGGATTGTCGCAGATTGCCCGAAGACACCCCCGGCTTTACCCTGATACCGGAGTTGCCCGCGGTGCCGCGCCCCCGTAAAGACGAGGTCTGTGCTAGGCGCCAATCCCTTGCTCAGCGGGCGCTGCGCCCCAGCATCTGCATCTGGTGCACCAAGCCTTCGAAGCGGTGCGGCGAGATCGAACCGACCCGGCCGATCAGCGTCTGACGCACCGGCGAAATGCCCATGAATCCCAGCACGCTGCGACGCATCGAGCGCAGACCATGGCCGCCGTAAAAGCCGCGGTAGAACAGGGCCGGCATGCCCATGGTGACCACCAGGCGGGCGCTGCGTCCCTTGAGGCCCGGGCTGCTGTGCCCATCCGCCCCTGTCACCCGAACCAGGTCGGGGCGCGCCACCTGCTCCAGAAAGCCTTTGAGCATGGCGGGCATCTCGCCCAGCCACAGCGGGAAGAAGAACACCAGATGCTGGGCCCAACGCAGTTCCTCCTGCACCGACACCAACGCAGCCGGCAGAGGCTTGTGCTCCCACTCCTCCTGGCTGCGCACCAGGCTCAGGTCCAGCTGGGCCACGCAGATCTGTCGCACCTCGTGCCCCTCCAGTTGCGCGCCACTGGCATAGGCGTCCGCCAGCGCGTGGGCCAGGTGAGGGGCCCGGTGATCCGGATGCCCCTGGATGATGAGAATGCGCCGCTTCATAGGACAAGCTCCCGAGATCGGAGCCCGGCTGTTCTAACAACCCCGATGCCACCGGACTTCATCCTGCCACCGGCCAGCAGCACGGGCTTTGACGTCCCTCAACCCGAGCGCGCAGCCAACCCGCTCAGACGATGCGCAGGCTCAATTCGGGCAGGCCATCGATGTGGCATTCGATCAGGTCGCCCCGCACCACCGGCCCCACGTTTTCAGGGGTGCCCGAGTAGATGATGTCGCCCGGGAACAGCTCGAAGGCCTCGGACAGGCGGCTGATCTGCTCGGCCACCGACCAGATCATGTGGTTGAGCGTGGCCTGCTGCTTGATCTGCCCATTCACCTTGAGCCAGATGGTGCCTTGCGTGTAATGGCCTGTGCGGGCCACGGGGTGGATGGGGCCGATGGGGGCGGAATGGTCGAAGCTCTTGCCGATCTCCCAGGGCTTTTTCTGGTCGCCCATGCCGCGTTGCAGGTCGCGCCGCGTCATGTCCAGGCCCAGCGCATAGCCATAGACGCCCTCCAGGGCCCGGTCGATCGGAATGTCGCGCCCGCCCCGGTGCAAGGCCGCCACCAGCTCCACCTCGTAGTGGTAGTTGCGTGTGAGGCTGGGGTAAGGGTGGTCGGCCACCGTGCCCGGGGCCACGTACTGGATCGCATCGCTGGGCTTCTGGAAGAAGAACGGCGGCTCGCGGCTGGGGTCCGAGCCCATCTCGCGCGCATGGGCCGCGTAATTGCGCCCGATGCAATAGATGCGGCGCACCGGAAAGGCCAGCGGCTGGCCGTCGGCCGTGGCCACGGGCACGGTGGTGTGGGGCAGCTCGAAGGGGGTGGCCACCGGCCGCCCAGGCTGGGCCGTGCCCGGGGTGGCGCAGGCGCTCAAGGCCCCAGCGCTCATCAGCAGGCCGCCCTGCAGCCAGCCGCGTTTGTTCAGATCAGTCATCGTTGTCTCCAGCTGTGAAAATCGTCGAAAGTGACTGACTTCCACTGTAGAAAACGATGGCCCGTCGCCCTGCGCGCGGGCTTAAGGTTTTCCAGCACAAAGCCGGCCCAGGCCCTGCTCAGCCCGGCTGCTGCAGGCGCTGGCGCAACTGGTCGCGCCAGGCGCGCGGGCTCAGGCCCATGCTCTGGCGAAAGCGCCGCGTGAAATACGACTCATCGGCAAAGCCCACCGCATGCGCCACCTGCATCACGCGCTGCGAGGTGTGGGCCAGCAGCTCCTGGGCCCGCTCCATGCGGCGCTCGGTGAGCAGTTCGGTGAAGGTCTTGCCGGTTTCCTTCTTGAGCAGGTTGGCCAGGTAGTTGGGCGACAGAAACGCAGCCGCCGCCGCGTCGGCCAGCGTCAGGTCCTCGGCCAGGTGCTCGCGGATGAAACGGGCCACGCGCTGCAAGGCCTCGCGCTGGCTGGTCTTTTGCGCATGCTGGGCCGCCAGCCGGGCCAGGTCGGACTCGAACACCTGACAGGTCAGGCCCAACAACTGAAGCAGCAGCCCCCGCAACAGGGTGAGGCTGCCGTGGCGCCGCTGCGTGTTCTCGCGCAGCATGCGCAGCACCAGGGCTTCGACCTCGGCAAAGGCCTCTGGCCCAAAGGCAAAGTCGGTGTACTCCTGGAACAGGAAGGGGCCCAGCTCGGGCGCCAGGCTCAGGGGCACATCCTCCAGGTCCAGCGGGTCGGCCTGCAGGTCGGGGCGCAGAAAGGCTTGCGAAAAGTTCAGGATCACATAACGCGAGCCCTCGGGGTGCGAGACCACATGCACCCGATAGGGCAGCACAAAGCTCAGGGTGCCGCGGGCAAAGGGGCGCACGCTGGCCCCCACGGTCTGCTCGCCATCGCCTTGCAGGCTGACCTGGATCTGGAAATAGTCGTGCCGGTGCGGGCGCAGCAAGGGCGGCCGCACCAGCTGTTCGCGGATGTCGAAATCGAGGTGGTTGGCCCGCTCGGCCATGCCATAGGTTTTGATGTCGCGGGAGGCACTCACAGGATCAGACAGAGGCAGGATGGAGACCACAGGGCCCGGGGGACCGGTGACGGCCCTCGGCGTTCAGTGCGCGCGATGGCCCCGAAAAGCGCCATGTTAGCGGCGTGCGGGCGCTTCACGCGACAAAAGGCGGCTCCGTTGTCGCCTGGCCACCCCCGCAGCCCCCAAGGTCAGCGCCTTGCCCAACAGGCCACTTGGCCGGCTTGCAACGGCCAGTTACTGGGGTAAGCCCCGTACCGCGCCTGAGGCTGCGCCCCCTAGATTCGGTCATTTGTTCATTCATCGGGGCGGGCTGTCACGTGTCTTTCAAGTTCTTACCGCGTTGGACCGCTGCGTCCGTGTCGCCAACCCCTGGCCTGGGCCGGGCCCTGGTGTGCAGCGCCCTGCTCCTCGGGGGCTGGCTCACAGGCTTGCCGACCAGGGCGGCGACGGCGGCCGGCGCGGTCGAGGCCGGCACCGCAGCCCCCGGGCCGACACCGCTGCGCATCGGGCTGATCGGCCCCTTGACCGGGCCCTCGGCCGATTTCGGGGTGCCCATGGCCAACGGCGTGAAGCTGGCCATTGACGAGATCAATGCTGTGGGTGGCTACCTGGGGCGCCCCCTGGAGCTGATGATCAAGGACGATACCGCCGACCCGGCCCGCGGCCGGCAGCTGGGCGAAGAGCTGGTGCGCGATCAGGTGGTGGCCACGATCGGCTATTGCAACAGCGGGGTGGCGCTCAACTCGATCGAGGTGTTTCAGAAGAACAAGGTGCCGCTGATCGTGCCCTGCGCCACCGGCACCGCCCTGACCACCCAGTACCCGGCGCCCGAGAGTTACATCTTCCGCGTGCAGGGCCGCGATGCCCTGCAGGCGCCCTTCGTGGTGGACGATCTGGTCAAACGGGGCTGGGACCGGGTGGCCATCTTCGCCGACACCACCGGCTATGGCGAAGGCGGCACGCGTGATGTGGTCGCCGCGCTGGCGGCCAAGAACCTCAAGCCGGTGTACACCGCCCGCTTTGCGCTGGGCGTGAAAGACCTGTCCGACGAGCTCAAGGCGGCGCGGGCCGCGGGGGCCAATGTGATCTTCAGCTACACCGTGGGCCCGGAAAACGCCGTGGTGGCGCAGGGCCGCAAGGCCCTGGGCTGGAAAGTGCCCCAGGTGGGTCCCTGGACCCTGTCCTTCCCCTTTTTCATCGATGGGGCCAAAGACGCGGCCGAGGGCGCGTTGATGGCCCAGACCTTCATTGCCGAGCCCAGCAATGAGCGCCGCGCCGCCTTTCTGGCCAGCTATGCGCGCAAGTTCAACAGCCGGCGCATCCCTGTGCCCATGGCCGCGGCCAATGGTTACGACGCCAGCTACCTGCTGCTGTATGCCTTGCTGGCCATCAACAAGGGGCCCGCCGACGGCCCGGCCATCAAGGCCGCGCTCGAAGGCCGCATGAAGACCTACTACGGCGTGGTGGCCACCTACGACCACCCCTTCAGCGCCCAGGACAAGGAAGCCATCTCGGCCAACATGCTGGTGATGGGCCAGGTGCGCAACGGCCTGGTCACCTTTGCCTACCCCGAGGACGCGAAGCGCAACCTGTTCGTCCAACGCAAGCAATGAGCCATGGGCCCGCGCGCGCTCAGCGTTGCCAGCACTCGGCCGGGCCGCTGCCGGCAACCGGGCTCAGCACCGATCGCTGCCCGGCCTGATCGAGCACAAAATCGCCACAGGGGTCTGAGGCCTGCACGCCCTGGCGCTGCGCCGTGAGGGTGTAGGCCGCCAGATCGGCACTGGGCGCATACCGAATGCGGTAGTGCCCCGCCGTGCTGAGGGACAAAGAGGCCGGATAGGCCGCCGCCTCGGGGTACTGGCCGTGGATCGAGGCCACCCGCTCCAGCCATTGCGCGCCGCGCAGCAGCGCCTCGCGAGCATCGCTGCGGCGGGCCCGCTGCAGCGTGGCCTGGTACCCCGGCAAGGCCAGGCCCGTCAGCAGGGCGATCACGGCCACCACGACCAGGAGCTCGATCAGGCTGAACCCCTTGGAGCGACGGCCTCGGAATGGAGCACGCGACATGAACAACTCCTGGGCTCACTGAAGCTGGCGCCAGCCGATGCGCGCCGAAGGCCCGCCCAGCACGCGCAGGCGCATCGGCCCGCCCCGCCCCAGGCTGATCACGTCCGGGCCCGCCGAACGCTGCCACAGGCGCGCCTGTGGCCCGGCGCGCCAGCCACTGATGTCGGCCAGCTCGGTGCCGGTGAAGCCGCCACCATCGGTGTCGAACGCCGGCCATGGCGCCGGCGCGCCGCTGAAGACGTCGAGCAGGTACTCATGACCGAGTGCCTCGCGCAGCGGGGCCTCACAGCTTGGCGAGCCCGCCTCGGCCGGTTCGCTGCGGGCGGGCACCAGGCTGCGCTGCAGCCACAGGCGGCCCAGCACCTGGCCGCTGGAGAGCACCCGCTCGCCTGGCTCGGGCAGGTCCAGGTACCAGCCGCGCACGGGCGCTGGCCCGCGGTAGTCCACGGTGTGGCGGCTGCTGCGGTAGAAGCTCTGCGGGCCCTGCCGAATCGCCTCGGTGCGCTGCTGCGCCACCAAGGGCGAGGGCGAGAGCCGCCGCCAGCCCTCACCCACGGGGGTGCTGGGCCCCATTTGCACGGTCGAAGCCCCCAGGCCCACGCGGGCCGTGTCCCAGAGGCCATACAGGGTCTGCACGCC
>Ga0208888_100456_pt1 | contig 18691 bp, 15 predicted proteins | sample LakWasM115_HOW13_2_FD_183929 | JGI IMG/M metagenome (GOLD analysis project Ga0208888, IMG submission 183929) | Freshwater sediment methanotrophic microbial communities from Lake Washington under simulated oxygen tension - Sediment Metagenome... | ecosystem: Environmental > Aquatic > Freshwater >...
GACTACAGTTGGAAAGATTATTGATGACAACCCAAAGTTGGCTACCATATTAAATTTTGAAGTTCAAAAAAAAGAGGCTTTTGTTTTTGAAGCGCATTCAAATTGGATTATTTCGATAGGTAATAATAAAGTTAGAAAAATGCTTTCGCATCAATTACAACTCAATTTTGTGGTGGCAGTGCACAGTAAGGCCGTGGTTTCACCATTTACAACGATTGGAGAGGGAACGGTAATAATGGCCGGAGTCATAATTAATCCGGATGTTGCTATTGGTAAACATTGCATTATAAATACAGGAGCCGTTTTAGAACACGATTGTATAATACATGATTTTGCTCACATATCACCTTCAGTAGCTTTGGCAGGAGGAGTCATTGTAGGCGAAGGTTCTCATATAGGAATTGGAGCTTCTATTATTCAAGGAGTGAAAATTGGAAAATGGGCCACTATTGGTGCCGGAGCTGTAGTTTTAAAAGATATTCCCGATTATGCCGTTGTTGTTGGCAATCCGGGTAGAATACTAAAATATAATAAAGAAAATGAGTAATTCAAAGATTTGGCTATCCTCACCCCATATGGGAGGTAATGAACAAAAGTTTGTTCAGGAAGCTTTTGCCAGTAACTGGGTAGCGCCTTTGGGCCCAAACGTCACTGGATTTGAACAAGATTTAGAACAGTATTTAGGTGAAAATATATTTGTTGGGGCACTCAGTTCGGGCACAGCGGCACTTCATTTGGCACTTATTTTATTAGGTGTTGAGCGAGATGACGAAGTGCTTTGCCAGAGTATGACATTTTCTGCTTCAGCCAATCCGATAGTGTATTTAGGGGCCAAACCTATTTTTATTGACAGTGAACTGGAGACTTGGAACATTTGTCCTACGGTACTTGAAGAAGCTATTAAGAACAGAATTGCCAATGGTAAAAAACCAAAAGCAATTATTGGTGTTCATCTTTACGGGATGCCTTTCCAAGTTGATGCTGTAAGAGCAGTTGCCGATAAGTATGAAATTCCATTGGTTGAAGATAGTGCCGAAGCTCTCGGAAGTACCTTTAAAAGTAAAAAATGTGGCACATTTGGCGATATTTCCATTTTGTCATTTAATGGAAATAAAATCATCACCACTTCAGGAGGTGGTGCTATCGTTACCAAAACCTTGGAGCAAAAAAATAAAGCAGTATTTCTGTCTACTCAGGCCAGAGATAATGCGCCACATTATCAGCACAGTGAAATAGGATACAATTACAGAATGAGTAATATCTGTGCCGGAATTGGAAGAGGTCAGATGGAAGTTTTGGACAAGCATATTGGTTTGAGAAGAAAAATGCACGAGTTTTATCTTGATTTATTCAAAGATATTCCGGGTGTAGCGGTTTTTAATGAGCCGAATGAGGATTATTTTTCGAATCATTGGTTAAGTTGCATTAGCATAGATTCAAGTAAGACTAACGGAGTTACAAGTGAGGTGATGCGATTGGCTTTTGAAAAGGAAAATATAGAATGCCGACCGTTATGGAAGCCTATGCACCTGCAGCCTGTTTTTAAAGATTGCCTGTATTTTGGTAACGATGTAGCCGAAAACCTATTTACAAACGGACTTTGTTTGCCTTCGGGTTCTAATTTGACAGATTTAGACAGAAATAGGATTTCAAATATGGTTAAAAGCTTGTTTGGGATATAGAATTTACTTTTTTTGGTTAATTTTACCAACCACAATAATTTTTTAAAATTGACAGTCATTACAAAAAATAAACTTTCCTCTGATTTAAAGAGTTTTTGGTCCAGAATGCAATTCGGTTTCAAACTTGAAAATCTGGGTTATTTGCCTAGATGGATGGTATTGTTTTTTGATGTTGTAATCCTCTTTTTAGCTGGATTCACCACGTATTTTTTCTTTAAAGGACTGAAACTCATTTATATAAAAAACGAACTGCTTCTTGTTTCGTCCATGATTTATTTTGTGGTTAACGTTTTTTTCTTTTGGGTGTTCAGAACCTATTCGGGCATTATTCGACATTCTTCGTATGTGGATGCTTTAAAGATATTCTTTGCTCAATTCTTTTCATTCGCCTTTTTATTGGTTATCAATTATTCCTGTATCTTTTTATTTGACAAGAAATTTTTCCTAACAACAGGCTTGATAATTAACGGTTGTTTATCATTTTCGTTTCTGTTTCTATATCGTGTAGTTGTTAAACAATCCTTTGAACGTTATTTTCACAATACCAATACCAATAAACTAACAAATGCTTTGATATTTGGTTCGGATGCGAATGCTATTGCTCTGGCAAATGCGTTGAAAGTAGAGCTTCCAAGACGGTTTAAAGTGACCGGATTTATTGATATTTCTGATCAAAACACTACTAAAAGATTACTGGATTTACCTATTTTTCATTATGAACAGAACATAGCTACCCTCTTTAATGATACTGAAACGGAAGCCTTGATTATTGCCGATAAGAACCTGTCTAAAGAAGAACGGTCTCAAATTGTGGAAGATTGTTTGGAGTATGATTTCAAAGTATATACTATTCCGCTTGTAGCAGATTTAGAAGGGCAAAACGAAATTTCAAAAACAATCAAAAACTTCGAAATTCTTGATTTGCTCGAACGAAAACCAATTGTTTTAGATACTAAAGCTATTTCGGGACAACTCAAAGGGAAAAGGGTTATGGTTACTGGTGCTGCAGGTTCTATTGGCAGTGAAATTGTTAGACAGATATTGTCGTTTGAACCTAAAAAGATAATTGTAGTTGATCAGGCAGAAACACCGTTACACCATCTTAGTTTGGAAATATTGAATGTAAATCCAAATGTAAGAATTGTTAATGTTATTTCTGATATCAGAATAAAAGACACCATTGAACAGGTATTTATTAAATACAAACCCGAAGTTGTTTACCATGCAGCGGCTTACAAACACGTTCCGTTGATGGAAGAAAATCCGGCTCAGGCTGTTTTCACCAATGTCATGGGAACTAAAAATATTGCCGATTTATCGTATCAATATGGTGTTGAAAGATTTGTCATGGTGTCCACGGATAAAGCTGTAAACCCAAGTAATGTTATGGGAGCCAGTAAGCGTATCGCTGAAAAATATGTTCAATCACTGGATTACAAACTCAAACTTCAAAACGATAATGCCAGAACGAAGTACATAACTACCAGGTTTGGAAATGTATTGGGTTCCAATGGCTCTGTGGTGCCTTTGTTTTCAAAACAAATACAAGAAGGTGGCCCTCTGACCATTACCCATCCTGAAATCATTAGGTATTTTATGACCATACCCGAAGCTTGTCAGCTTGTCTTAGAGGCAGGAATCATGGGGAATGGAGGAGAGATTTTTATTTTTGATATGGGGGAGCCGGTAAAAATTATCGATTTAGCCAAAAAAATGATACGATTAGCGGGTTACATACCCGATAAGGATATTAAGATAAAGATTATTGGACTTAGACCCGGAGAGAAATTATATGAAGAATTGCTCAACGACTCTTCTAAAAATTTGGCAACGCATCATGAAAAAATAATGATTGCGGAAGAAAATTACCATCACTTTGATGAAGTCAATAAATCGATAGATGAACTAATAGAAATTGCCAAATTTAAAACGAATCACTCTATTGTTTCTAAAATGAAAAAAATAGTACCCGAATACAAAAGTTTAAATTCGGAATATCAAGCGCTGGACGTTTAATATGACTAGTAATCGCCATTACAAATATCTAATTAAATTCCTATAATCTTAATTAAAATACAAAATCAAATCGTAAATTTGCACTTTAAAAATAATGAATGCGACCGTATTCTTATTAATACTTTAAAAAATAAATGTACTAAAATGATAAAAAAGTTACTCCTTTTGATAATATTTTCCTTTATGATACAGTCATGTGCCAGCAAAAAGGATCTGCTATATTATCAAGATCTTCAAGACAACTCCCAAGATTCTATCAGCTATTTATCTAATTATGTTCAAATAAATGATATCTTATTTATCAAAGTATCCGCTTTAATTCCAGAGTCAGTAGAACCTTTTAATATTTTGGTTAATGCTTCTGGAAATATCAATATCGAAACCTATAAAGTACAAGGGTATTTGGTAGCACAAGACGGAACCATTGCATTTCCTGTTTTAGGCACCTTAAATGTTGCTGGTAAAACGATTCTTGATGTACAGAATATGATTGCCAAAACCTTAAACGATAACGGATATATTAAAAATCCAACGGTTAGTGTTAGAGTTATTAATAGCAAAGTGACTGTGTTGGGAGAAGTAAGAAGTCCCGGCACTTACAGCTTTTCAGAACAAAATATTTCACTAAACCAAGCTATCGGTTATGCTGGTGATTTGACCATCAACGGCGTTAGAAAAGATGTATTATTAATTAGAGAAATTAACGGAACTAGAACTTATATTCACCTTGATTTAACAGCTTCCACTTGGTTCAATGGGCCTTACTATTATGTGAAACAAAACGATGTAATCATCGTTAATCCGAACGGACCTAAAGTTATGTCTTCCGGTTATTTGAACAGTTTGGGTAGCATATTGGGTATAGTGTCATTTGGAATAACCTTGATTTTATTGTTAAAAAAGTAAATTAGTAATGGAAAATACACAAATTGACATTCAAGAAAACGATAATAATTTTAACATTTTCGAACAGATATACAGGTACCTACGCTATTGGCACTACTTTTTAATTTCGGTTCTGATTAGTTTTTTTGTGGTTAAAAATTATCTGAATCATACCATTTCTGTGTATGAATCTAAAACCAGAGTAAAAATTATTGATGACTCTAAGAATAGTTTTGCCTTGCCCAATAACGGAATTTCATTATTTGCGAGATCTAAAATTAATTTGGACAATGAAATTGAAGTCTTAAAATCGTACAGAATAAGTGAGCAAGTTTGTAAAAATTTAAATCTCAACACCCAATATTATAACGTTGGGTACTTCAATAATTTAGAGATTTGGAAGAACAGGCCTTTTACCATAGAGTGGTTAAATCCATCCTTAAACATGGATAACCGATCCGTTTCATTTGAAATGGAAATCGTTAGCGGTGGCTATAAAATCACCAGTTTCAACGGCTCAGAAAAAAACATGGTGCTTCCCTTTAATTCAATTCAAAAAGTAAACGGGATATCGTATAAATTATCACTACAGGTTGGCACCAATTTGGATAAACTTTTAGGGAAAAAGTATCTGATAAAACACATTCCAGTAGAATCTGCTGTGCTAAGCCTTTCCAATAGCTTGAAAATTGTTAACAGCAATGAAAACTCAGATATCTTAAGCCTATTTTTAACTGGAGCCAATAGTGACAAATCAGAAGCCATCTTAAATGAAGTTGTCAAACAATTTGATGCCGATGGTTTAAACGACAGACGTTTGGTTTCTCAAAGGACAATTGATTTTGTTAATAGCAGATTCAAATCTCTGGAAAGAGAATTAGACTCTATTGAAACCAATAAAGCTACCTATAAGCGTAATAATGAACTAACTTTTATAGAAGCAGATGCCGCGACGGCTACTACTGGTAAAGTTACTGCCAAAAGCGATGTTTTTCAAATTGAAACTCAAATTGCATTGTCTAAAATATTAGATCAGACTATACGTGCAGACAGAAAGTTAAATTTGTTGCCAACCAATATTGGTGTTATCAATACTAATATTAATCAATATATTACCGATTTCAATACCATTGTATTGGAACGGGACAGACTTTTAGTCAGTGCAGGGGAAAACAATCCTAATGTCAAAATCATTAATAGCAAACTGGTCGATATTCAAAGGAATATTTTAGAATCTATTAAAGCGTATCAGCAAGAATTAGAGGTTTCTTTATCCCAAAATAATTTTATTAAAAAATCCTCCATTGAAAAATTCAGTGCCATTCCGAATGACGAGAAGATTTTAAGAGGTATTGAACGTCAACAAAACATAAAAGAATCACTTTATCTTTTACTATTGCAAAAGAGAGAAGAAGCCGCTGTTAATTTAGCCATAACTTCTTCTTCGATTAAAGTGGTTGATTATGCTTCAACAGACGGTAATCCTGTTGCGCCAAAGAGAAGCGCTTTCTACCTGGGCGCACTAATAGTGGGATTGCTAATACCATTTTTAATACTGTATGTTGGATTTCTGTTAGATGATAAATTGCATACCAAAGAGGATATGCTCAGATACACCCGAAACAAAATTATCCTTTCCGAGATTCCTCACATCGACTCCGAAGAAAGATTAACCGGAGTAAACGATAGGTCTTTACTAGGCGAATCCTTCAGGATCTTGAGAACCAATTTATCCTATGTTTTACCTTTAAAAACGGATCAATTAGGGCAAACCATTATGGTAACTTCTACCATAAAAGGAGAAGGGAAAACATTTACGGCTCTCAACCTATCCATATCATTCTCTTTAATGAATAAAAGAATCTTATTGATTGGGGCTGATTTGCGTAATCCACAGTTGCATAATTATTTAAATATCAAAAAGAACGAAATTGGTCTTCAGGATTATTTGCATGAAATTACGATTGACTGGAAAAATATTATCAAGAAAAACCAACTGGACAATCCTAACTTAGATATCATCTTGTCGGGTAATATTCCACCAAACCCGGCCGAATTATTATCCAACGGACGCTTGGAAAAACTGGTACAAGAAGCCAGACATGAATATGACTTTATCATTATTGATACAGCACCAACATTACTGGTAACGGATACATTGTTGATTTCTCAATTGGTTGACACTACACTTTATGTGGTTAGAGCCGGATTTACACCTAAGAAAATATTAGAATTTTCAGTTAACTTAAGCGATAGAAAGAAACTGAAAAACATGGTGTATGTTATCAATAATATAGGCATGAATTATGGGTATGGCTATAAATATGGCTACTCTTACCGATACAAATACAGTTATGCTTACGGCTATGGTTATGGCTACGGTTCAGAGACAAATGCCAAAAAATCGTTTGTAAAAAGAATATTTTCTGTATTTAAAAAGAGTAAATAAGACTTAAAAATCAAAGAAAGAATTGTTTTGAAAAAGCGATGAAAAGTGTTCATGGTTTTTCAAAACAATCTTTTTTTGCAGACACTCCAAATGTCGGATATGATGAACATCAGAACCAAGAAAGTCAATTAATCCTTTTTCTATTAAGACATCACTTATTTTAGAAACTCTTTCGCCATAGTATCCTACGGCTGACAAAAGATTTAATTGAAATAAGCATCCCACTTTTTTTAATTTTTTATAATCACTCAGCGAATGGTGGTAAAAATTATAGCGTTCCGGATGAGCCAAAACCGGCTGGTAACCGGCCACTTGAAGCTCAAATAAAATGTCATATAGTTGAATAGGCGGACTCAAATAGGAAATTTCAACAAGCACATAATTATCTTTCAACGTTAAAAGAGGCTCTCGGGTGAAAAGCTCTTTAAATTCTCCGTCAATCATATATTCTGCTGCCGCTTTAAATCGAGGTTCAATGTTTGGAATGGTTAGCGCAGCCACTGTGCTATGCTGTTTTTCTTCAATTTGAGTTCTTGAATTGTTCCAAACTTCCCCCATGACATGAGGCGTTGTGATGAATTTTTTAAAACCAACTTTTTCTAATCCTTTGATTAATTTGGATGTATCTTCAATGTTTTCTGCACCATCATCTATTCCGGGCATCAAATGAGAATGAATATCTATAAAGTCGTCAGGAATTAAATCGCGTAAAAAAGGCTTTTTCTTGAAAAAATGTATCAAAGCAATTGATTTTAATTTGTAAAATTAGTGAAATTAAAAGTATTTATTTCAAATAAAAATTGTTTGCTAAATAAATCAAGTTAACCTTTTTTGCACCTTTTCTAATTTATATATTTGCAAATAAGAAACTTAAATCAAATTAAAAGCAATAATGAAAAACAGTAGTCAATCTCAAGATTGGGATTTAGTTATTAAAGGTCATACCTCGCTTTTTGATTTAAAATTTAAAGACCTTTGGCACTATAGAGATTTGCTTCTTCTGCTTGTAAAAAGAGATTTTGTCAGCTTCTATAAACAAACGATTTTAGGACCACTTTGGTTCTTTATTCAACCCATTTTCACCACTATTGTCTTTACGTTCGTTTTCGGAACATTAGCCGGAATCAGTGCCGATGGTTTACCACACCAACTTTTTTATTTAGCCGGAATCACATCGTGGAATTATTTTTCCGATTGTTTGACCAAAACCAGCACTGTATTTAAAGACAACGCCAATATTTTCGGGAAAGTATATTTCCCCCGACTGATTATGCCGTTGAGTATAGTGGTGAGTAATCTGGTCCGATTCGGAGTTCAGTTGCTTTTGCTGCTGTTAATGATGCTTTATTTTTATTTTTCCCCAATACCCAATACCAGTTTTCACATAACTAACGGAATCTTTTTATTCCCGTTATTGGTGTTGTTAATGGCTTTGTTGGGTTTAGGCATGGGATTGATTATCACGGCAGCCACCACAAAATATAAAGATTTAACATTTCTGGTTACCTTTGGAGTACAATTGCTGATGTATGCAACCACAGTGATTTATCCCTTGAGTGCGGCGCCGGTGGCCTACAAAAAATACATTGAACTCAATCCAATGACTGGTATTATCGAAGCATTCCGCTATGCTTTTTTAGGCAAAGGAGAATTCACGGTTTGGAGTATCGGTTACTCCACTTTAGTTACCGTTGTAATTTTGTTTTTTGGCGTGATTATTTTTAACAGAACCGAAAAAAACTTTGTCGATACTATCTAATGAGCCATCCAATTATACAAGTAGAAGATTTATCAAAAGCCTATCAGATTGGGCAAATTGGAACCGGAACCATTTCCAGGGATATTGAGCGTTTTGTAATTACCAAAATTCTGGGGAAGGAAGATCCCTTTTTAAAAATTGGCGAAACCAATGACAGAAGCCTCAAAGGAGAAAGCGATATCGTTTGGTCCTTAAAAGACATCAATTTCGAAATTCAACAAGGAGAAGCTGTTGGAATTATCGGTAAAAATGGAGCTGGAAAAAGCACCTTGTTAAAATTACTTTCGCGGGTTACAAGTCCAACAACCGGACAAATAAAAGTGAAAGGAAGAATCGCCAGCCTGCTCGAAGTAGGAACCGGTTTTCACCCGGAATTGTCAGGAAGAGAAAATATTTACCTGAATGGCGCGATTCTGGGCATGCGCAAAAAAGAAATCACCCGTAAACTGGACGAAATCATCGATTTCTCAGGAGTTGAACGCTATATTGATACGCCTGTAAAAAGATATTCTTCCGGAATGTACGTTCGTTTAGCCTTTGCCGTTGCGGCGCACTTAGAAAGCGAAATTCTTATCGTTGATGAAGTGTTGGCTGTTGGTGATGCTGAGTTTCAAAAGAAATGCCTTGGTAAAATGGGCGATATCAGCAAAGGACAAGGCAGAACCGTTTTGTTTGTCAGCCACAATATGGCCGCTGTAAAAAGTTTATGTTCCCGTGGAATTGTTTTGGAAAACGGCTTAATCAAAAAAATTGATACCGTAGAAAATGCCGTGGGTTACTACCTGAGCGGTGATTCCGAAGCTCAAAACCAAATTACCTTTTCCAATGCTTACGACAAAAAGGAATTTACGTTGCATCAGATTAGCATCAATCCCGTGGGAAGTACTTCCGATACTGTTTTAGACGAATACCAGGAAATCGAAATCAATACGGCCATCACGCTGAAAGAAGTCGATAACAGCCTTCATTTTACGTATGTGCTGAACAATGAATTTGGCGAAGCTTTGTTTACGTTTTCTCATACAGGTAGCGGGCTTAAGCTGCATCCCGGACTGAATAAAGTAAAATGCGTTCTGCCCAAAGGATTCTTAAATATAGGCTCTTATTTCTTATCGTTTTATGTAATTGAAAATGCTAAAAAAACCATCTTTGTCGAAAAAGACATCATGACCTTCAACATTCAGGAAGGCGAGCGGGCAATAGGATCGTGGATGGGAAAAGAACCCGGATTTATCAAACCAATTTTTGATTGGTCAATCAAATAAACAATGAAAAAAACTGCCAAAAATATATTCTTCAAACTGACGGCCAAACTCTTTAGTAGTCTTGGGTATGAACGAAAAAGAGACTTAAAGACCTTAGATTTATATACCAAAACCTTATTGCTGCAAACGTTTTTCAATAACTTGAAAGCCATGGGTTTGTCACCAAAACACATAGTTGATGTAGGAGCCAATCACGGAACGTGGACCAGAGAAACCTTGACGTATTTCCCGGAAGCTCACTACACGCTGATTGAACCTCAGGAATGGCTGAAACCTTCTTTTCAGGACTTATTAGAGGCAAATTCCAAAATAGAATATTTGCCGGTTGGTGCCGGTTCGAAACCAGGTTCGTTTAAGTTTACCATTGTAGATAGAGATGATAGTTGTTCCTTCCGGTATACCGAAGAAGAAGCAAAGCAAATGGGCTTCAAACAAGTCGATATTCCCATCATCACACTGAATGATTTGGTGAAATCCGATAACAAACCTTTTCCTGATATTGTCAAAATTGATGCAGAAGGTCTGGATATTGATGTACTGCAAGGTGCCAGTGAACTTTTTGGCAAAACCGAAGTCTTCATGGTCGAAGCCGGTGTAGTAATTAAAGAGTTTGAAAATAGCTTTCTGAAAATGATTAACTTTATGGATGAAAAAGGCTATCGATTATTCGAAATAACGGATCTAAACCGTCCATTTACGCCCAACGTCTTATGGTTGGTAGAACTTGCCTTCGTTAAGAAAAACGGAATAATCGATTCTTATAAAATGTAATTGTTGAAATGATAAATGTAACCAAAGCTTTTTTGCCGCCCATAGCCGAATACCAAGCCCAAGTGCAACGCGCCTGGAACAACGTTTGGTTGACCAATCGTGGCGAATTAGTTCTGGAACTCGAAGAAAAACTCAAGAATTATTTATCCATTTCCAACATCATAACCACCAATAACGGAACCATTCCGTTGCAAATAGCGATGAAGTTGTTTGGCAACGGTGGCGAAATTATAACTACTCCATTTTCTTATGTAGCTACTACAGCAGCCATTGTTTGGGAAAACTGCACCCCGGTTTTTGTTGACATTCATCCGGATTATTTGACGATTGATGAAACCAAAATTGAAGCAGCCATAACTTCAAAAACTACAGCCATTCTGGCAACGCATGTTTTCGGAAATCCGTGCCATGTGGAAGCGATTGAAGCAATTGCCCAAAAACACAAACTAAAAGTAATTTATGATGCCGCACATTGTTTCGGCGTGACTTACAATAACCAATCGATTTTCGATTTTGGCGATATGAGCACTTGCAGTTTTCACGCGACCAAGTTGTTCCATACAGCCGAAGGGGGCGCCATGTTTTGCAACGATGAAAAATGGTTTAAGCAATTGTATTACAGCCATAATTTTGGTCACAAAACCGCTTTAGATTTTCATGGACTCGGTATCAATGGAAAAATTTCTGAGCTCCAGGCAGCTATGGGATTAGCAGTGTTGCCGTATATGGAAACGATTTTGGGAGAAAGAAAAAAAGTAGTCGATTATTATAATTCGAACATCGATTTTTCAAAATTGAAAGGACTTAAAATAAGAGAAAACACTCAGTGGAATAACAGCTATTATCCCATCATTTTTGAAACGGAAGCTGAGTTGTTGCTTATTGAACAAAAATTAAACGAACTCCAGATTTTCCCGAGAAGATACTTTTGTCCGTCTTTAAATACCATTGAATACACCAATGGAAAGCCCATGCCGGTTTCAGAAAGCATCGCTTCCCGAATTTTATGTTTGCCGCTATACGTTGGCTTAACCACTCCCGAATTAGATACTATTATTTCAACAATAAACACCAACCTATAATGAAACTGGCTGTCATGCAACCTTACCTGTTTCCTTATATTGGCTATTTTCAGTTGATTAATGCTGCGGATAAATTTGTGGTGTATGATGATGTAAACTTCATAAAACAAGGCTGGATTAACAGAAATTCCATTTTGGTTGGTGGCCAAGCTTTTCTTTTTACGGTTCCTTTAGAAAATCAGAGCTCTTTTCAGAAAATCAATGAAACCTTTTTAAACCAAAAATTCTATCCGTCGTGGGCTGATAAATTTTTAAAAACCATCGAGCAGAATTATAAAAAAGCACCGTTTTTTACTGATGTTTTTCCAATGCTGAAAAAAATATTGCAAACCGAAAATCAATCCATAGCCGGTTTGGCGGTTAGCAGCATAAAATCAGTGGCGGAATACATCGGAATTGCTACTGAATTTGTGGATTCTTCTGTAAACTATAACAACCAAAACCTGAGTGCCCAAACCCGGGTTTTAGATATTTGCACCCAGGAAAAAGCCAGCCAGTACATCAATCTTTCGGGTGGAATGGCCTTATATTCCAAATCTGATTTTTCAGAAAAAGGAATCGAACTGCAATTTATTCAAAGCGAAAGAATAGAGTATAGCCAATTTAATGATAATTTTGTTCCAAATTTGTCGATTATAGATATACTGATGTTCAATGAGGTGTCGAAAATAAAAGACTTTCTCAACCACTACAAATTACTATGACCATGGAAAAGATTATAATATTCGGCGTAAGCCAATTAGCCAGTTTAGCCCATTTTTATTTTGAACACGATTCGCCGCATGAAGTGGTAGCTTTCACGGTTGACAAAGATTATATAGAGGAAAAGGAATTCAGAGGCTTGCCGGTAGTGGCTTTTGAAGACATCGAAAAAAATTATCCGCCATCGGAATACAAGATGTTTTTGCCGATTAGTTTTAAGCAAATGAGTTATTTCCGCAAAGCCAAATACGAAGAAGCCAAAGCCAAAGGATACCAATGCGTAAGCTATGTTTCCTCAAAAGCCACGACCTGGCCCGATTTAAACATTGGTGAAAATTGTTTTATTTTTGAAGACAATACGATTCAGCCTTTCGTAGAAATTGGTAATAATTGCGTGCTATGGAGCGGCAATCACATTGGGCATCATACGACCATTAAAGACCATGTTTTCATTACCTCACACGTAGTGATTTCGGGTTGTTGTGAGATTGGAGAGAATTCTTTTTTTGGAGTCAATGCTACCGTTAGAGATGAAACGGTAATCGGCAGAGGTTCCTTAATCGGGATGGGAGCCATTATTACTAAAGACACACCGGAATTCAGCATTTGGCTTGGAGCTAAATCAACCATGCGGGAAGGAAAGAGTATTGATATCGACAGTATTTCGCATAAAACAAAAGGATAAGTATGTGGTCAAAAAAAGGAGTCCTATGGCATATTGACAATTATAACGATTGGATGATTTCGCATGCCTGCGTGCCAACAGCCTTGCAGGTTGATAAGGATACTATTCGAATTTACTACGCACCCCGCAACTGCAAAGGGAAAAGCATTCCTACCTATTTTGATGTGGATGCCAATAATCCCGGAACGGTTAAATACATACACGACAAACCCATTTTAGAACTAGGCGAATTAGGCACTTTTGACGATGACGGCATCATGCCTTGCTCGGTGGTCAGAGTGTCGGAAACTCAGATTTATTTGTATTATGTAGGCTGGAATCCCAGTGTTTCCGTGCCTTACAGAAATGCCATCGGATTAGCCATCAGCCACGATAACGGAAAAACGTTTGAAAGAGCTTTCAAAGGCGCCATAGTAGAGAGAAACAAATTTGAGCCTTTTTTTACTGCTTCACCGTATGTTATCAAAGAAGAAGGGAAATGGCATTTGTGGTACGCTTCGTCAACCGGTTTTGTGGTGGTGAATGGTAAACCGGAGCCATTATACGAAATCAAATACGCCCATTCCACTGACGGAATAGAGTGGGTGAGAACCAATATTACCTGTATTCCACCAGCTCAGAAATACCAATGTACGGCCAGGCCAACCGTCATCAAAGAAGAGGGTATTTACAAAATGTGGTTTACTTATAGAGGTTCGTTTGATTATCGCGATGGAAAAGAAAGTTACCGAATTGGCTATGCCGAATCAACAGATGCCGTTAATTGGGAAAGAAACGATGAAAAAAGTGGCATTGCGTTATCGGAATCGGGTTGGGATGCAACCATGCAAACCTATCCTTCGGTGATTCAGATTGGAACTAAAAAATACTTGTTTTATAACGGCAACGGATTCGGGAAAACCGGAATCGGATGGGCAGAATGGATTGTAAAATGAGAAAGAAAGTCAGTTGTCACGTCATTACTTATAATCAGAAAGATTATATCGCTCAATGCATTGAAGGAATTCTGATGCAGCAAGTTGATTTTCCTATCGAAATCATTATTGGCGATGACAAATCAACTGACGGAACCAGAGAAATCCTTTTGCAGTATGCCAAAGATTTTCCTGAAATCATAAAACTTAATCTAAGAGAAGTCAGAGGAACCGGAATTCCCGGAAAGGAAAATTTTGTGTCCACGCTCGAAATGTGCCACGGCGAATACATTTCGCTTTGCGACGGCGATGATTACTGGACAGACCCATTAAAACTCCAAAAGCAAGTTGATTTTTTAGAAAAAAATAAAGACTATGTGTTGTGTTTTCACCAAGTGAAAATTCTGCAACCAGCCGGAACTATTGTTGATGATTTTATCACAGTGGTTCCTGAAAATTGCGAAACGATTGAAACCTTAGCGCGTCGCGGGAACTATATTCATACGCCTTCAGTGGTTTTTCGGAATGTGTTAAACGGACTTCCGCCAGAGTTTGAGCACGCGCCGATTGGTGATTTTTTTATGTATATGATGTTGGCCGAACACGGAAAATTGCACTATTTGCCTGAGCCAATGTCCGTTTACCGCTATGGCGTCGGCGTATATACCGGGGATTCCCATTTGCGAAACATAAAAAGCAATCTGAAACTGTTCACAGTATTGTTGTCTTATCTTAAAGATGACAGCATAAAAAAGATAATTTTAGAAAGACAATTGAGGTCGATTACGGTTTTAGAAACCTTTTTGCAAGGCGAAGCTAAAGTCTTTTTCTTTACCAAAAATCAGTATGCCCGGTTTTTCAAATTTCTGAAATTCAATTACAACAAGCCTTTCAAAATATTCCAGAAGGTATATCAAAAAGCAACTAAATAATCATGCTGGCCATTGTCATTCCATATTATAAACAGTCTTATTTTGAGAGCACTTTAGCTTCATTGAGCAGTCAGACGAATAAGAATTTTAAGGTTTATATTGGCGATGATGCCAGTCCTGAAAATCCGGATGTTCTACTCGAAAAGTACAGCGGAAAATTTGATTTTACTTATAAAAAATTTGATGAAAATCTGGGTTCCAAATCATTGACACAGCAATGGCAAAGGTGCCTTGATTTAGTGAAAGACGAATCATGGGTGATGATCCTCGGCGATGACGATGTGCTGGGAGAAAATGCTGTCGAATCCTTTTATAATGCTGCCGATGAAATTGCCAATAATAAGTGCAATGTAATTCGGTTTGCCACACAAAAAATCAACAAAGAAGGAGCTTTAATTTCGGAGATTTACAACCATCCTGTTATCGAAAAGGCTACTGCGTTTTTGGCCAGAATGTACTCCGGGAAAACCAGAAGTTCCCTTAGTGAATACATCTTCAACAAAAAGATATTGCTCGAAAAAGGTTTCGCCAACTTTCCTTTGGCTTGGCATTCCGATGTGGTTTTGGTTTTGGAAGTGTCCCATTTTAAGAAAGTATTTTCCATTAATCAGGCAGTTATAAAAGTGAGAATAGCCGAAAATAGCATCACGGGATCCGATAAATATAACAAACAGAAAAGCAAAGCCGATGAACGTTTTGGTATTTATTTGCTGAAACAATTGCCTAAGTTTGATAAAATGGAGCAAGAAATACTGATGGATAAGATTGAAAAATCCTATCTCAACAATAAGAAAGCGTTTGCTTTGGGATTTTCAGTTTTTTCATTTTATATCACTAAATTTAGACTCTCGGAGGCATTTGCTTTCGTATCTAAAATTGTAAAATCCATATAATCCAATGCGCCAAGGCATCAATCCTGAAAAAGAAAAAAACGAGAAGAATGTTTTAAAACCGCACCGGGTGGTGGTCGTTTTCTATGTGCCAGATGCAGATAATGAATTTTACAACGAATTGGATTTGGTGCTCGATAAATGCCTGGAGTCTTTAACCCAAACCATCAATCCGGAAACGACTTGCATCACGCTACTCAATAACAATTCTTCTAAAAAAGTAGAGACCATAGTGGAAAAGTACAAGCCACTTATTGACAAATACGTTTATTATACGGAAAATAAAGGGAAAGTATATGCTGTACTCAATGAAGTAAGAGGCGTTTACGAACCGTTTGTCACCATTGCCGATGCCGATATTTTATTCTACAGCGGCTGGGAAAAGGCGGTGTTTGAAATCTTCAAACAATTTCCGCAATCGGGTGTGGTGAGTCCGATGCCGTTACCATATCTGACGTTTCATTACAATCAAACTGTTTTTGGTTACCATTCCATCAAAGGCAATATTAAATACGGAAAGTTTGTCGATGACCAGGACATTTCACTGTATCTGGATGGCACCAATTTGCCAAAGTTAATCGACAGAAAATCCCAATACAATTGGCAGGAAAAACAATTCATTCTTAAAAACAATGATTTTTCAGCCGTTGTCGGTGCTTATCACGTGGTGTCCACATACAGAACAGAGCAATTCAGAAACACTTATACTTTTCCCGATTTGAAATTTGCCAATTCCTATGAGGGTGATTTTATAGATTCTCTGGCCGATAAAAACGGATTGTACAGGCTTTCAACGCTAAAAACGTTCGCCTATCACATTGGAAATAAACTGGATGCAGTTACGCAAAATCATCAGTATGATGCTGTGAAAAATATTGACCGTGCTGGTTTCGATGCCGTCAAACCTTTCCGGAAACAAAGCAGTTTGTCAATTTTTATCCAAAGAATCATCGGTCGAATTTTCATCAAGTTTTTATGGATAAAGTAAAAGTTGACATTTTAATTTCTACCAAAAACCGCTGCAATGATTTGCTTTTCACCCTTGAAAAAATAAAGCATTTACTCAATGAGAATGTGCAATGCGTGATTTTTGATGATGGTTCAGCTGACGACACTTCTCAAAAAGTAACAACCCTTTTCCCCGAAGTTGTGCTGCAAAGAAATGAAACTTCCAAAGGCTATCTGTTCTGCCGAAACAAAATGTTGAACGAAACCAAAGCTGATTTCGCCATTTCCCTCGACGATGATGCCCACTTTTTGACTGAAAATCCAATTGACCTTGTTACCGATTATTTTTCAAAAAATCCAACCTGTGGCTTAATTGCTGCCCGGATTTTTTGGAGCAAAGCAATTACGGAATACCTAGTTTCCAACGACATTCCGCAAGCTGTAAAAAGTTTTGTGGGCTGCGGTCATGTATGGCGAATGAAGGCCTGGCGCGAAATTCCGAATTATCCCGAATGGTTTGAGTTCTATGGCGAAGAAAATTTTGCTTCCTTCCAATTGTTCAAACACCAATGGGCAATTCACTATGTTCCCGAACTTTTGGTACAGCACCGGGTGGATTTAAAACAAAGAACCCAAACCCATAACGATTTTGCTTTCCGTCACCGCCGGTCGCTTCGCGCGGATTGGTACAACTATTTTTTGTTTTTTCCAATATCGAAAGTCCCAAGAAAACTAGCATATTCCGTTTGGATGCAATGCAAAACCAAGATTTTTAAAGGCGATTTCAAAGTCATAAAACCTTTGTTTTTAGCCCTTTTTGATTTGATTGCAGCCGTTCCGAAACTGATTCAATTTCGCAAGCCACTCACTGCCGAAGAATATGACCGTTTCAACAAATTAAACGAAGCAAAAATTTATTGGAAACCGGAAAATAGTTACTTTTACTTCCGTATCAATGGATTTTTAATGAAAACCAAACCCTATTTAATTGCCGAAATTGCTCAAGCTCACGATGGAAGTTTGGGAATTCTCCATTCGTATATCGATGCTGTTGCCCAAACCGGCGTTCAGGCCATCAAGTTTCAAATGCACATAGCCGAAGCCGAAAGCAGTATTCACGAGCCTTTCCGGGTGAAATTTTCTAAAGAAGACGCCACGCGCTACGACTATTGGAAACGAATGGAATTTTCCCTCGAGCAATGGAAAGAAATTAAAAAACATTGTGATGAGGTAGGTTTAGACTTTATCTGCTCGCCATTTAGCAACTTGGCGGTGGATTGGCTAGAAGAAGTGGGCGTTCATACGTATAAAATTGGTTCCGGCGAAGTGACTAATTTACTGTTGTTGGAAAAAATTACGCAAACCGGAAAGCCCATCATTATTTCTTCCGGGATGAGCAACTATGCCGAATTGGATAAAACAGTTGCTTTTCTGAAAAGCAAAAATGCCAATTTTTCTATACTGCAATGTACTACCGCTTATCCAACAAAACCCGAACAATATGGTTTGAATGTCATTCAGGAATTGAAAGAACGCTATCGGGTTTCCATAGGTTTTTCCGATCATTCGGCCAAAATCGCTACCGGAATTGCCGCTGTAGCTTTGGGTGCTGAAATTCTGGAATTCCACGTGGTTTTTCATCGCGCTATGTTTGGTCCTGATGCCATTGCTTCTTTGACTTTAGAAGAAACCAAAGCATTGGTGGAAGCAG
>Ga0208888_100463_pt1 | contig 18537 bp, 21 predicted proteins | sample LakWasM115_HOW13_2_FD_183929 | JGI IMG/M metagenome (GOLD analysis project Ga0208888, IMG submission 183929) | Freshwater sediment methanotrophic microbial communities from Lake Washington under simulated oxygen tension - Sediment Metagenome... | ecosystem: Environmental > Aquatic > Freshwater >...
GAACGGAAATTATGAGCGCAGTATCGTATTACACAGCAGAAGGATTAAAAAAATTAAGAGAAGAACTCGATTATTTAAAAAGTGTGGCCCGACCTAAAGCCTCACAAGATATAGCAGACGCAAGAGACAAAGGCGATTTATCAGAAAATGCCGAATACGATGCCGCAAAAGAAGCACAAGGGTTGTTAGAAATGAGAATTGCCAAATTAGAAGAAGTGCATGCTAATGCTCGACTCATCGACGAATCACAACTAGATGTTTCTAAAGCCTTGGTATTGTCGAATGTGAAAATTAAAAACCAAGCCAACGGTATCGAAATGAAATATACTTTGGTAGCCGAAAGCGAAGCCGATTTGAAAACGGGCAAAATATCAGTAACCTCACCAATTGGTCGTGGATTGCTCGGAAAATCAGTAGGCGATGTAGCCGAAATCACGGTTCCAAACGGAATTTTAAAATTCGAAGTTTTAGAAATTTCCAGAACCTAATTCCATGGCAACTATTTTCACCAAAATTGTCAACGGCGAAATCCCGTGTTATAAAATTACCGAAGACGAAAACTATTTGGCATTTTTAGATGTAAATCCTAATGCTAAAGGACACACGCTCTGCATTCCAAAAGTAGAAGTCAACAAACTTTTCGATATGGACGAAGATTCCTATTTGGGATTGATGCAATTTGCCAGAAAAGTAGCCATTGCTCTAGAAAAAACGGTTGCTTGCAAACGAATCGGAATGGCTGTAGTAGGTTTGGAAGTGCCCCACGCGCATGTGCATTTAATTCCATTAAACGAAATGGATGAAATGCGTTTTCAAAATAAAGTGAAGTTGGATCCAGAAGAATTCGAAGCCCTAGCCAAAAGCATTCAAGCCAACCTATAACAAAAGCTAAGCATCAAGTTTCTTAAAACTCACTTGCATCGTAGTGCCTTTGTTCACTTCCGATTGCAACACTTTGATTTTGCCTTTGTGGTATTCTTCAACAATACGTTTGGTTAATGAAAGCCCCAATCCCCAACCTCTTTTTTTAGTGGTGAAACCAGGTTCAAAGACATTTTTAAATTGGTTTTTAGGAATTCCTTTTCCAGAATCGGTCACTTTTATTTTTACAAATTTTCCGTCGTCTTCAACCACAACCGCTAATTTTCCTCGGCCGCGCATGGCGTCAATAGCGTTCTTTACTAAGTTCTCTATAGTCCAACTGTGGAGCGCCGGATTCAACGAAACTAGAATGGGTTTTTTAGGAGCTTTGAAGGAGAATATCACTTGCTTAGAAAAACGAGATTGTAAATAATCGTAAGAGGCTAACGTTTCTTGAATCACATCAAGGGATTCCAAAATAGGCTCCGAACCAATTTTCGAAAACCGATCCGTGATTGTTTGCAACCTCAAAATGTCTTTCTCAATTTCCGAAACCGTAGTCGGATCAACATCATCCGCCTTCATGATTTCTAACCAACCAATCAAAGACGACAAGGGCGTGCCAATTTGATGCGCCGTTTCCTTCGCCATTCCCGCCCACAACTTGTTTTGCGTGGCCATTTTGGTGCTTTTATAATAATTATATACCAAGGCTCCAAACAACACAATAATCAGCACCAAGGCAATCGGGTAGTACTTCAATTTGTTCAACAAAGACGAATCTCCATAATACACATACTGAAATTTTCCAGGCACATATTCAATGACAATCGGATCGTTTTGATTTTTAAGTTTCGCCAGTAAAGCCACAGATCGCGACTTGTTGTTCTTAATTTCATCATCAATATTTTTCGTATTAATGATGCTGTCGTTTTCCGTCAGAATAATCGGAATTGTGGCGTTTTGCATAATCTTCAGCGGCAACTCAATATCGGTATCCACGCCTGCATTGTTGAACGATTTCAGCGCCTCCGCCCAATGTTCCATCTTAACACGCTCCTCGTTCTTGAAAATCTGAAAAAAAGTGTAGGTATTCCAAAGAATCAAAGAAATGATTACAAAGGAAGCAGCAATCAAAATCCACCGCGTAATGTTTTTCCGATTCGAAAATTGCATACTCAAAATTTAGCCCTAAATATAACGAAATATTAGAAGTTTGAAAGGAAATTATTTCAGGAGCTGTTTCCCGCTATTCGCTGCAATCTCTGCGAGGATTTCCGCTACTATCGGGGCTAGGGCAACCAACTTCTAACATCTTATCAACAGCCCTAGAAAGTCTAGCCTCGATTTACTATTTTTACAAAAAGAGAATTTCCATGGTAAGTATCGAACCTAAAGACCTAACGCCTGTCAAACTGCAAGGCTATTTGCAAAGCGCTGTTGCGCCCCGACCAATTGCTTTTGCCAGCACCTTGAGTAAGAGAGGCAAACCCAATTTGTCGCCTTTTAGTTTTTTTAATGTGTTTAGTTCCAATCCACCGATACTGATTTTTTCACCCGCGCGTCGCGTTCGAGACAATACCGTAAAACACACGCTAATCAATGCCGAAGACACTAAAGAAGTCGTGATCAACGTAGTCAATTTCGACATGGTGCAACAAACTTCTTTGTCGAGTACGGAATATGCAGAAGGTGTGAACGAGTTTTTAAAAGCCGGATTTACTGCTATTCCTTCCGATATCGTAAAACCGTATCGCGTGAAAGAATCTCCCGTGCAATTTGAATGCAGAGTCAATCAAATTATTCCGCTAGGAAGTCAAGGCGGAGCAGGAAACCTAATAATTTGTGAAGTGCTTAAAATTCATATTGACGAAAAAGTATTAGACGAACACGGAGCCATTGATCAAGCAAAAATCGATTTGGTTTCGCGATTGGGAGCCAATTGGTATTCGCGTTCCAATCAAGGCCTTTTTGAAGTTCCCAAACCGTTAACCACACTCGGAATAGGAGTAGATGCCATACCCAATTTCATCAAAGAAAGCCCCGTGTTTACTGGGAACGATTTGGGGTTGTTAGGAAATGTAGAATGCTTGCCTACGAACGAAGAAGTTACTATATTTGTAAAGCAAAATTTTGCTGTAAAAGGAGTTTTAAGTGCCGACGATGAACTCAAAGTGCATCAAAAAGCCAAAGAATACTTGAACCAAAACGAAGTGCTTTCTGCATGGAAAGTATTGTTAGCCAGCGACAATTCAAAATAAAATAAACAATAAAAACAGAGAAGATGGAAGTTACAGGAAGAATTAAAATGATTGATACTACAAAAGAAGTAGGTTCAGCTGGATTTAAAAAAAGAGATGTTGTAGTAACAACAGACGAACAATATCCGCAACATATTTTAGTGCAATTTGTACAAGACAAATGTGATTTGTTGAACTCGTATCAAGTGGGAGATGCCGTTAAAATCGACATCAATTTGAGAGGAAGAGAATGGACCAATCCACAAGGAGAAACCGTTTATTTCAATACCATCCAAGGATGGAGAATCGGGAAAGTACAAGCGGAAGCACCACAAACACAAGCACCACCAATGCCGGCAGCAGCAGCTTTTGAACCTGCAACAAGTTTTACAGAAGAAGAACACGACGATTTGCCGTTCTAGAATACGAACGAAACTAAATTTATTTTTTAGTTTTGAATTAAAAGGCCTATGCCATAGCTGTTTCCCATTTGCGGATACACTAAGGCATGGGCTTTGTTTTTGGCAAAAGTAAACGATTTGAATGGCGACCAATAAGAAACTAAAGTCCCAACAGCCATTCCAATTCCGGCTCCTTCTAAAACATCGGAAGTTCGGTGTTTGTTATTGGCAATTCTCAAAAATCCAGTAGCCGATGCAAACAAAAAACCACTACTCGCATACCAAATATTGGAATCTTTATACTCGTAAAAAAGTAAAGAAGCATTTGTAAAGGCGGTACCAGTATGCCCTGAAGGAAAACTATACTGGTCCGACATATCAGGACGTTCTACCTTAAAGGCATGTTTCATGACTACAACTGCAGTTCCCATAATCGCATTCGCAACAACAATATTAATGGTCTGATGCAGCAAATCATTTTTTGGAGTAAACCCCAAATACCGACCACCATAAATTTGTAAGATGCCTTCGTATTGTAGAAAAGAATCAGCTTTCGTATGAAAATCAGAGCCCAAAATGTTTCTTAATTTGGGTTGTAAATTGTCATTAACAGCCGTATTCAATAATGCAAACCCGCCACCCACTAGCAATGCTGGAACAATTAAAGGTTTGTATGTTAATTTAGATTCTGTTTTACTAGTTGCAATAGAATCTTTAGTTTGAGCGATTCCAGAAAGCATCGTTAAAGAACAAATGAGCGCAAGGATATTCTTCATAATTGGGGTTTAAAAAGTGATGCTTCCGCCGATCAGGTTGTAACCCCATTTTTGAGAGGCTGTAAAATTATAGGTATATTTTTTAGTTTCAGCTGGGTTGTCCTTCGTTATTGAAGCACTATTTTTCACGATATTTTTTCCAATAATATAACCCATAACCAAAGAAATAGGATAATCAGAAACCCAATGCACGCTGCTTTGAACCATTTGAAAGGATAACAACCCAATGAGTGTAAACCCTACAGGTTTGATCCATTTTTTATCAGGATAATTTCCAGCAATGACATACAGAGAAGCCGTTGCGGTCATTAAATGCCCTGATGGGAAAGCATCATAATTAGGTGTGTTTTTTCCAAAAGCACTAAAACTAGGAAATGGATGCCATTCGCCACCAGGATTTCCTTGCTCTAAAGCTGGAGTTGGACTTTGTCTTCCAGAAATGCGCTTCATGGTTTGGCTAAAAACACCAGTAACGAGAAGACTTTCCATCAATCCGGAAGCGGTGTGAAGCGATCGGTAGTCGTTGTTTACAAGACCGAAAGTTGTGAATCCAATACACAACAAAACAGGAGTACATCCATTCCCAATCAAATAAATACCTGAAGTAGTATTCGGAGGGACATTGCTGAAGGGGCCAAAACTTTTGTATCTAGCCACATCGGCCATGCACAACTTCCGACCAATTTGTCGTGATTGATCTAATAGATATTGATCTGCTGGAAGCAACGCAACTGTTGCTACACCTGCAGCACCGAGAGCGATAAGGTTGTCCGTTGTTCCTCCATCTTGAATGGAGCCTACAATTGTTTTTGGAAATTTTGTAATGAAATCAAAGAGATGTGGGCGTTCGTAAATAAAAACGGTTCCATTTTTCGAGGTGTATTTTTGAGTAGTTTCTGATTTTGAAATGCTGTCATGAACTTGAGAGGTTCCCTTTAGAATAGACAAGAAAATTAAACAAAAAAGAATTTTTTTTTGCATTAGAGAGGTAGTGGTTTAAGTTCTAAATGTATAGGTTGTAGGGGTCGCTTCTATTAAGATTCGATTAATATTTATAGAAGTGCCTATATTTGTATCTATTCTAAATACTGAGAATGTATTATTTAACTTCAGAGCTCTATTTTCCACCAGTAAACACGGCTTCAGAAGGCATTTTGGCCTTCGGCGGCGACTTGTCGTCAGAACGTTTAGTATTGGCTTATCAAAGTGGCATATTTCCATGGTTTGAAGAGGATCAACCAATAATTTGGTGGGCACCTAATCCGAGAATGGTATTGTTTTTTGATGAATTGAATATCTCGAAAAGCATGCGGAATATCCTAAACAGAAATGCTTTTCGAATTACCTTCAACCAGGAATTTAGAACGATAATTACTTCTTGTCAGCAGAGCAAACGCGAGGGACAAACCGGTACTTGGATCACCAATGACATGATTGAAGCGTATTGTACATTACATGAAATGGGAATTGCCAAATCAGTAGAAGTTTGGCAAAATGAGGAATTGGTAGGAGGTTTGTACGGAATTGATTTGGGTCACATCTTTTGTGGTGAGAGCATGTTCTCTAAAGTATCCAATGCTTCTAAAGTAGCTTTCATTACTTTGGCTAAAGAGTTACAATCTAAGAAGTATCAGCTTTTAGATTGCCAGGTTTATAACGAGCATTTGGAAAGTTTGGGATGTAGAGAAATTCCAAGAGAACAATTCATGGCTGTTTTGAGTACAAAGTAAAAAGAAGTTTATTTCTTTCTTTTCCAACAATCCATTGTGTGGTCGTTCACCATTCCGGTTGCTTGCATGTGGGCATAGACGACTGTGGAGCCAACAAATTTAAAACCTCTTTTTTTCAAATCTTTACTGATGGTATCAGAAAGCGATGTTGTGGCTTTAATTTCAGAAGTTGACTTTATAAGGTTATCAATAGGTTGGTGGTCAACAAAATCCCAAATGTATTTCGAAAAACTCCCGAATTCTTGTTGGACTTTGATAAAAGCAATGGCGTTAGCAATAGTGCCTCGAATTTTGAGTTGATTTCTAATAATACCGGCATCAAGAAGCAAAGCTTGCACTTTTTCTTCATCATATTGTGCTACTTTAGTATAATCAAACTGGTTGAAGGCTAGGCGGAAATTTTCTCTTTTTTTCAAAATGGTATACCAACTTAAACCTGCTTGAAAGGTTTCCAAAACTAGAAATTCAAACAAAGTCGCGTCGTCGTAAACAGGATTTCCTCATTCGGTATCGTGATAATTTCGGTATAGGTCATCTTTCTCGCACCAAGAACATCTGATTTTTGCCTCCATAGTTATTTTTCGTGAATGTATTTTTCAATGATGGCGTGCCCCACATAGATTAAAGGCGTCAACACAATGGCAATAATTAGTTTGACAAAGTATCCTGTAAAAGCAGAAACAATGAAAACAGAAGTAGTCATTTTTCCGGTCATCCAAAAGGCAATGCCCAGCACGATAAAGCTATCAAAAAGCTGTGAAATCACGGTTGATCCTGTGCTTCGCAGCCAAATCATTTTGTTGCCTGTTTTATTTTTGAAAAAATGAAAAATGGTAACATCAATCAATTGAGAAACTAAAAACGCGGTGATGCTTCCAATGATAATCCACATGCTTTGACCAAATACACCATTGAATTGGGAATCGGTTACCAAATTTGGACCTACAACAGCCGGAATTTTCAATGCAAAATAGAGCAATACAAAGCAATACGCAATCAAACTTGCTGTGATTAGGGATAGTTTTTTTACTCCTTTTTCTCCGAAGTATTCGTTAATTAAATCGGTAGAGATGAACACAATTGGCCAGGGCAAAATTCCGATGCTCATCACGGCGGAACCTACATGAATAAGTTTTCCGCCAATTAGTTCTGCCACGACCGCATTGGTTATAAAAATGCCGGCAAGAACCACATATACAGTGTCTTTTCTAGATTTGAACATTTCTTTTTTTATAGCAATGATTCAAATATACTTAATTATTAAACATAAAAAAACCTCAATCAAATTCTGATTGAGGTTTTTTAACTAGTCGTAAAAGCTTAGCGATACCAGCCTACGATGTTGTAGGCTACTGATTTTGGTTGCCCTTTTCCATAAGCAACACCCACATCTCGGTAGGCTTTGATTAGGTCTCTTTTTAGATTGACTTCGGTTTCAAGTTTGTAATTCCATTCTCTTTTGTCTAAATCCAAAACGCGTTTCCCAACTTTATTAGACAGTGCTTTTACTTCTCCAAAGCAGGAAGATTGTGGGTCAATTGAACTTAGTATCTCCCCAACGGCGTTTGCGGTGGCTAAATCTTGATTAGCGTTCCAAAGGTTGTTGGCCTCTGTCAATCGAAGTTTGCAATCTCTATCAATTTTCTTTTTAAATATAGGTCCAATAGCCACCATACTTTTGTTGTAGCATTCGATGCATTCTTCAGGGATAGAAGTTAATTTAAAGATAGCTTCGTCGTATTTGAATTGCGAATCCAATCCTTGGGCTTCTTTAATAATTTGAGCACATCGTGAGTTGTAATAATCGATGATTTTTACTTTGGCATTCGATACAAAGCTTTGGATGGATGCATCATTGGCTCGGATGGTTTTGATCGCTTCCATATAAGCCTTGGTTTCATTCGTTCCTACGCCTTTTACTGTAATGGTTTGGCTAGCATATTTTTTACCATCGAAACCATCGCCAATGTACAAATTGACATCTAAGGTAAGCGCCGTCATTGGAGGTGCCGTCGCTAAAAGATCTTTGGTGGCAATGTTGATATTTGCGGTAATGATAAATCTTGAATTAAACCCTGCGCTCGAAATACCGTTCGCAATTATAATTTGATCAAGTTTGTTGGTCAACGAATTGACTGCAGCTTCAGGCATGTTTTCAACTTGAGCCGGAATGTAAGGTGTTAATGCAATTCGTCCCAATGCAGCAGCACTGGTAGAGGATTCTTGAGCCGAGAGTGTCGTTACAAATCCAAATCCAATAAGGAAAAAGAATCTGATAGTATTGATTATTTTTTTCATATCGCTTGTTTTTTATTTTTCGCCCAGAACAATAACTGCTTGCCCTAAACCTTTCATCATTAATTTATTTGGAATCGCATAAGGTGCATTTTTCAGAAAGGTTTGCAATCCTTTTAGAAATCCTCGGGCATCGGTAGCTTTACCAGTAGCATCGTATAGCGGGATTCTTACTTGCTCAAAAAGCATCATATTTTCTGTTGAATCAGTAGTTGAGAAACGATTTTTAACGGTGTTGGCCGATATCCAATCTTCTATAATACTATTCAGTTCTTTACCATCGTATTCTTTTTCTAAATCACCTGACCAAGAATCGAATTTTTTGATGCGTACAATAATCTCTCTACCGTTGGCAAACATATCATCAAAATGTGCTTGTAGTGAGGCATTGAAATTATCGATATGAGCCAAAACAGCCTCCTCTAAAAGAACGGGTAATTCTGCCGAGAAAGATGGAGCGCCGGTTCCAGTTGCTGTAGCCACTTGTTTGTCGGTGTAAGAGTCAAGCCCTTGTAATGTAAAAGTCACTTGCTTTTTAGGTCCAACTGTTGTAACGGTCCAAGTAAGCTGCATAATAATGTCGGCTTTCGCAACTTTTTTCAATTTGTCGATAGGGCTTTCTACCACACCAGCGCCTGTTTTTGAATTTAGCATGGCGTTTTCAGCACTTTCGGATTCAAGTGTTTTAATAGCGGATTCCATATTTTTTAATGGAAAACCACGATCAGCCATCAACCCGTTGATTTTTGCCACTACTTGAAGTAGGTCAGCATTTTCTTGAAAGGCTTTTTTATAATCTGGGATTTTTACTTTAGTTCCCTGATTGTCAAATTCCATCATGTATCCGTTTTTGTTGCACCAAACATCGCTTGGCACTATCATAATGGTTGGTTTTTTTGCTTGTCCGAAGGCAAAACTCACGAATAGTATTGCAAGGATAGCAATACCTTTTTTATTGAATATTTTTTTCATTGTTCTAATTTCTAGATTATTTAATAATACCGTCGGCGATTAATTTCTGTTTCAATTCGGAGCGAAGTACTCGTACAATAAATCCGTTGGTGACACTTCCACGTCCTCTTTTGCGATCACGACTTATTTTATCACCAATGCGTTCGTCACGAAGGGAAATGTAATTTAAAAACTCACCTCCATCGGCAAAAAATTTATTGAAATAATCTTCATATTTCTCTTCGGCATTCACTTCAAAAATTAGTGGTTTTTGTTTGCAATCTTGTTTGCCTTCTATAAGTCCGTAAAAAAGCACATCGCGGATGGCATTCTTTTTAGCTTGTTCAACAGCATCGGAGCGATTTCTGCCATTTCCCCATGCTTTTACTGTTTCAGAACCGTCTAGTTCAACGCCCATACATTCGGTTTTATACCCGTAATTACCGGCTAGTTTTTTTTGTGCTTGAAGCGAAGCTACCGAGAGTAGCAATGCAAAAAGGGTTATTTTAATTTTCATATTGATTTCGGTTATTTAGTTAAAACCCAGAAGATAATCCTCTGATGATACCCGCAGCTTCTAAATCTTTGCGTAACGCATCTTTGTTGACTACAACAAGTACTCCCATTTTATATTCGTTACCTACTTTTAGGCGGTCACTAGCAGCTACATTCCCATCGCCTGCATCCGAAACATACTTCATAAACTTCCCACCATCGGCAAAAAATTCATCAAAGAAATCCGCTTTTTCTTCTTCAATATTCGGGCTATTGGCTAGCGCTTTTTGAGAGGTGCACCCTTGTCCACGTCCAGCAAATCCTTTGAATAAAACTCCGTGAACGGCATTTTTCATGCATTGTTGAATGGCTACGTCTTTGCGTTTAGAGTAAGACCAAACTTTAATAAGATAAGTGCCTTCTTTTCCGATACCGGCACATTCAATTTCATAACGCCATTCTTTAGTATCTCGGTCTGCTTTTTTTCTTGCTTGAGCAAAACTAACGGTGGTTATTAGTAAAAATAACATCGTGATTACTTTCATTTTTTTCATTTTTGGTTTGATTAAATTAGTATTATTTTCCTTTCTTTTGAACGATAAGCATTCCAGGATAGAAATCTCTTCCGCTCACTTTTTTGAAATACGTCCTGTCGGTGGTACTGTTTGGATTTTCTTCGTCAGCACCGTAACGATTGTCCCAAATGGGATAACTTTCGTCAACTTTTATAGAACCTACGACCACGTATTCTGTTTTGCCATCCTTGTCTTGTTGTTGTTCTAAAACATCAAATTTAGATTTAGTGGACAATCCTTCTTTAAGTCCAATTTTGGCTGTAATGGGCTCGGAAGTGAATAATGGGGTTTTGGTTTTAAACTCGTCATGATTTTTTTGGAGTTCAACAATTACGGCGTCAACTGCTTTTATGGTTGCTTTTTCTATGAGTTGTTCTTCTGTTTTAGTGGTAAAAATAGAAGATTGAACATCGGCCCAAGATTTATCAGAGCCAATATATTCCATTTTAAAAATTTTAGATTCGTCAAAAGCCTTCTTTTTTTCGGGAGTTATCGTAGCATCATCAGCCCAATAGTTGATGTAAAAATTTGCAGCTGTTTCTTCGTCCCACACCAACCGATAGAGGTATGCGTTTGTTTTTACAACATATCCTTTTCCGGCAACTGTTACTGCAGTTGAGGTTAAAGAAGTGGCGTCGGATAAACCAGAATACCCTGCAGTTGCTGCAACCGAACTAATACTGTTGAGCCAGCCACTTGCTTTTTTTGCTACTTCTTCTTTAGAAATATACCGGTAAGCATTTACAAGAACAAACGTGTTTCTGATTAATTCTTCTCCAGCATCAGCCAATTCTGCTAGGCCTCTTTTACTCGACTTGGCTTTTGAAATATCAAGCGCATCGGCGTTATAGCTTCCGCGTAATTTTACCAAATCCATATTGAAGCCTCCTTTAGCCGAACGATTGAACCATTTGGCAACCATTTCTCGAGCAATATTGTTGTTTTCTAAATAAGCTGTAATATTTGCCGATTCGTCATCGGAATTACTGGTCGGAATCAAACGATTGGACAAATTGTGATCGTTAAATTTTTCAGGAAGTGGCCCTTTTTCAAACGACTCCTTAATGGTAGAGGCATAAGGTTTTGTAGGGTCATCAATCATTAAAGTATACAAGGAACTTCTTCTATATTTGGTTTCTTTAATAGGAGATTGCGCAAAATTTGAAAGGGCAATCAATAGTATTAGTAGGGTAAAGGAATTTTTTTTCATAAGTGTTGTTGAATATTAAAATAAGTATCCAACGGAAACTTGAATGTTAGCATTAGAATATTTTGTTGTTCCGGATGTAATAGAATTGCTGTTGATATTAGTAATTCCTAAATTATAACGGGTTTGAAAAAAGACATGGCTTTTTAATTCATAACCTAAACCCAGATTTAGACCAAAATCAACTTTCGAAATATCAGAAATTGTACTGTTCGCTAAAGTTGTTTTGCTTTTTCCAGAAACTAAAAATCCAACTTGTGGACCTGCCTCTAACGATAAATCATTTTTGTAGAGATAAAATTTAGCCATTACGGGAAGGGTAACGTAATCTAGTTTTACACGACTATACCCTAAGCTACTTTGATTGGAATATCCTTGACCAGAATAAACTATTTCAGGTTGAACAGAGAATTTATCATTCACGATAATTTCTGCTAAAAACCCGGCATGAATACTAGTTCTAATAGCGTTGTCTTTAACATCACCGTACACATTAGCGATATTCAAACCGCCTTTAATCCCCAGTTTAATTCCTTCTTCTCTTTTTGATTTTTGTGCTGTTCCAATGAGGACAAAGCAAAGCACAACCATCAATGTGATTGTTTTTTTCATAATGTTGTTTGTTTAAGTTTTAATTTGTTTTGGTTTGATGTTGCTCTAGTTTTTTCTAAAAAAAAGACTTTTTAAAGCTACACAATTTTAACGTTTTTATTTCATAAAAACAATACTCATTGTTGGCTATTTTTTTAAAATAAGCCATAAAAAAAGGGAGACACTGTAAATTTTGGTCTCCCTTTTTCTATGCAAAAAGCAAATATAAGAATTATCCTAAAGCAGCTCTTTTGAAACCAGTTACGGTTAAGTTAGCATCAACAGATTTAATGTAGTTGGCTACACTCATAGAACTATCTTTAATATAATCTTGATTTACTAAAGTGTTGTCTTTAAAGAAACGTCCTAATTTTCCTTTAGCAATATTTTCAATCATCGCTTCTGGTTTCCCTTCTTGACGCAATAGGTCTTTAGCAATTTCAATTTCTTTAGCGATGGTATCTGCATCAACTCCAGCTTCATTCAAAGCGATTGGATTCATGGCTGCAGCTTGCATGGCTACGTTTCTTGAAGCTTCTTCGGCACCAGCTACATTTGCTGATAAAGAAACTAAAGTAGCAATTTTATTTCCAGCGTGGATGTACGATCCAACAAAAGCACCAGACAATCTTTCGAAAGAACCGATTTCGATTTTTTCTCCGATAACTCCAGTTTGTTCAATTAACTTTTCAGCAACGGTGATTCCGTTGAAATCAGCCGCTAAGAAAGCTTCTTTGGTGTCAAAATTCAAAGCCAAAGCAGCGAAGTCTTGAGCTAATTTTACGAATGCTTCGTTTTTACCAACGAAATCCGTTTCGCAATTCAAAGAAACTACAACACCTGAAGTTTTGTCTGCATTGACAACAGCGATAACAGCACCTTCGGTAGATTCTCTATCGGAACGGTTAGCCGCTACTTTTTGTCCTTTTTTGCGAAGGTTTTCAATTGCTAAATCGAAATCTCCGTCTGATTCTACTAATGCTTTCTTGCAGTCCATCATTCCGGCACCAGTAATTGTTCTTAATTTATTTACGTCTGCAGCAGTAATTGTTGCCATTTTTTCCATGATTTTTAAAGTTTATAAAAAAAGTCGCTTTGTTGAGAATGCCCACAAAAGTAAGCTTACATCATCAAAACGACTTTATCTTACTGTTATTTATTCTTCTGTTTTTTCAGCTTCTTCTGTAGCTGGAGCAGCCACTTCGGCTACTACTTCAACAGCTGGAGCTTCTGCAACTACAGCTGTAGTTTCTTCTGCAACAGTTTCTTCAGTAGCATCTTCTGCGGTTGCATCGGCATTTCTGTTCGAAAGTCCGTCAATAACTGCGGCTGTTACTAAAGATAAAATTTTATCGATTGATTTTGAAGCATCATCATTGGCAGGAATTACGTACTCTACTTCACGAGGATCTGAGTTAGTATCCACCATTGCGAAAACTGGAATGTTTAATTTTTGTGCTTCTTTTATGGCGATGTGTTCCGCTTTTATATCTACTACGAACAATGCAGCTGGTAGTCTAGACATATCAGCGATTGAACCTAGGTTTTTCTCTAATTTAGCACGAAGACGATCTACTTGCAAACGCTCTTTTTTAGAAAGCGTCATGAATGTTCCGTCTTTCTTCATTTTATCAATAGAAGCCATTTTCTTAACGGCTTTACGGATTGTAACGAAGTTGGTCAACATTCCACCAGGCCATCTTTCAGTGATGTACGGCATGTTTGCAGCTTTTGCTTTTTCAGCAACGATATCTTTTGCTTGTTTTTTGGTAGCAACGAATAATATTTTTCTACCAGATGCAGCGATTTTTTTCAAAGCTTCGTTAGCTTCTTCAATTTTAGCGGCAGTTTTATATAGGTTAATGATGTGAATACCATTACGCTCCATATAAATGTAAGGAGCCATGTTTGGATCCCATTTTCTAGTCATGTGTCCGAAGTGAACACCTGCTTCTAGTAATTCTTTTACTTCTACTTTATTTGACATTTTTTTGTACTAGTTTACGTTCTGTTGAATTAGCAATGTAGAGATGGCGTTATACGGCTGACTACATTTAGATGCTAAACTAATTTCCCGAAATCGGGACAACAACAACATTGTTATTAATTTTAATTTGAATCGAATGTCTTGTCCATATCGAACAAGACAGGCTGTATTAACGTTTAGAGAATTGGAATCTCTTACGAGCTTTCTTCTGACCGAATTTTTTACGTTCTACCATTCTTGGGTCTCTTGTTAACAAACCTTCTGGTTTTAAGATAGCTCTGTTTCCTTCGCCAACTTCACACATTACTCTTGCCAAAGCCATTCTCACAGCTTCTGCTTGACCTGTTGAACCACCTCCATAAACATTTACTTTTACGTCAAAGTTGTTTACATTTTCTGTCATAGACATCGGTTGTAATACTTTGTATTGTAAAGTTGCCGTTGGGAAATAAGTTGCAAATTCTTTTTTGTTCACAGTGATTTTTCCTGTTCCTTCTGAAACATACACACGTGCCACAGCGGTTTTTCTTCTACCGATTTTGTGAATTACTGCCATTACTTAAGATCGTTAAGGTTAACTGTTTTAGGTTTTTGAGCGCCTTGTTTGTGCTCTGAACCTACAACAACATTTAGATTTCTGAAAAGTTCTGCTCCCAATTTGTTTTTAGGCAACATACCTTTCACCGCTTTTTCTACTAGTAATGCAGGGTTTTTTGATTGCAATACTTTAGCAGTTAAAGTTCTTTGTCCTCCTGGATAGCCTGTATGACGCATGTAAATTTTGTCATCCATTTTTGTACCCGTAAGGTTAATTTTTTCTGAGTTGATAACAATTACGTTATCTCCACAGTCCACGTGTGGTGTGTAACTTGGCTTGTACTTACCTCTCAAAATCATAGCGACTTTTGAAGCAAGACGACCTAAGTTATGACCATCAGCATCTACAACAATCCACTCTTTTGTAACGGTGGCTTTGCTTGCAGACATTGTCTTGTAGCTTAATGCGTCCATAATATTATTTTAATTAAACATTCCATCCCCAATAAAGGGGTTGCAAAAGTACATTATTTTATTTTAAATACAAATACCTGTAAAAGATTATTTTAAGGTTTTTTTGAGGAGGTTTATTTTTTTGGAAATGAAGCGGATAAAGGCTAAAATTAGACAACCTTTCTCTGTATATTTTAGTTTATATTATTTGTTTTCTTATTTTTACGTTTCAAAATAAGTCAAATGAAATCGAAAGCCACACTAAAACAAATCGCGAAGGAACTACATGTTTCTGTTTCGACTGTTTCTAAAGCCTTAAATGACAGCCCAGAAATTAGCGAACAAACAAAAATAAAAGTTCAAGAATACGCCAAGCTAAAAAATTACAAGCCCAATATCATCGGATTAAACCTCAAAAACCGGAAAACGAAAACCATTGGGGTGATTATTCCTAACATACTCAATCCCTTTTTTGCTAAAGTGTTTACCGGAATTGAAAAGGTTGCCGAAGCGAAAGGCTACAATGTCATCACTTGCATCTCCAATGAATCTTTAGAAAAAGAAATCAATACGTTAGATGTTTTGAGCAACGGTACCATTGACGGTTTCATTTTATCGGTTTCCGAAGAAGCTCAAAAATTGCAAGAATACAATCACTTCAATGAAATCATTAACGATGGAACTCCAATAGTAATGTTTGATAGAATCTCTGACGAGGTCGAATGTGATAAAGTTATTGTAGACGATTTCGATTCGGCCAAAGACGCAACTCAACATTTAATCAATACGGGTTGTAAAAAGATTGCTTTGTTTTCGGCCATCGATAATTTAAGCGTAGGAAAATTAAGAGCACAAGGTTTTTTCAAAGCTTTAGAGTTGAATAAAATGGCCATCGATCAAAATTTGGTAGTTTTAACCGATTCCGAAACCGATTTTGACACCAAAGCCAAAGCCGTTTTTGAAAATCAAAAAATCGATGGCGTTTTTGCCTTAGATGAACATTCTTCCGTTTCTGCTATTAAAATGGGATTAAAGAAAGGCTATAAAATTCCAGAAGAGCTTTCAATCATTGGGTTTGCGGATGGAGTTTGGTCAAAAAGACTAACGCCAAGTTTGTCTACCGTTAGCCAACACGGACCAGAAATTGGAGAAGCTGCAGCAAAATTGCTAATAGAACGACTAGAAAGCAAAGAAGAAGACGAATTGCCATTCAAAACAACGGTAATTAAAACCGAATTAAGACAACGGGAATCAACTAAAAAACTATAATTTGTTCAATTGATATAAAAAATGGGCTTCACCAAGCACTTTTTTTTCAAAGACCAATTCAAAAGCCATGTCATTTTTTAATGCGATGGCTTTTATTTTTTCCAATTGGCAGTCTTCAGATAAAATCATGTAAATTTTGTTATTATGACTGCTAAACTTTGGAAGTTGTAAAAAGAGCTTTTCAAAATACTCAAAACCTTCTCCGCAAAACCAAGCCATTTCTGCCACCGATTTGGGTTCTTTCGGATAATAAGGTGGATTTATAAAAATAAAATCAAAAGTCTTCGTTTGCAATTCGTCAAACAAATTCGATTCAATAATCTCAAGTGCTACTTCATTTCGAGTGGCGTTTTTAGTTAGGGCATCCAAAGCAATTGGATTGATATCTGTGGCGGTTACCAATGCTCCATTTTTTGCTGAATAAATGGAAATAATTCCGCATCCGCAACCCAGTTCTAAAAATGTCTTTCCCTCTAATGAAAGCGTTTCAGAGAATTCTAATAGTATTTTGGTGCTAATCGTGAGAAATGGAGGGAAAACAGTAGGCTCTACCCAAACCCAAATGTCTTTGTACTTGTATTTTCGGGGTTTCAACAAGTAATAGGCGCTGGCTTTTTGCAGCAAAGGGCTCACGATTTTTTTGATAATGGTTCTCATTTATTCAGAATAAAATCCTTCGATTTCGGGTTGACGGTATTTCCAAAGTTTTTGCAATACTTTGATTTCATAGGGATACTGGTAAAATCCAGTTTGGTAGCGCCAACTCGAAAGCATTCGCAATAGTTGTCTTTTGGATCCTCGAATTCTAAAATCGGAAACCGTGGGATAATACCCATTCAATACCGTTTCAAAATCCTTGATGGTATCAATCATGTAGGGTTTTAACCAAGGTGTTAAAGGATTTTTTCGCAAATCGAAATTTTCCCAACTCGGCGAAATCCAATCTTCCAAGTGTTTAGGGAATGTGAATCCAGCCTCGAGAATTTGTTGGTACAATTCGGAACCTTCTGTAGGTACCGGACTGAAAAGGTAAATGATAATTTCTGCATTCGGATTGATTTTCTTGATTTCTTTGATGAAATTGATATCCCACAAAATTTGATCGTAAACTTCCTTTTCCGTTTTGGCAGGCATTCCTAAAACAAAAGAAAGTTCGGGAATAATATCGGCACGTTTCATTCGAAGCACAAAATCTTTGATCATCTGACCCGTTTGCGTTCCGCCTTTGTTCATTTGTTTTAAAACGGCGTCGTTTCCGGTTTCGGCACCAAGGAAAATCATTTTGCAACCCGCTTTGCGCATCAGTTTCAAGTCTTCATCGGAGTATAAATTGATGGTGTCGATTCTTCCTTCGCCCCAATAACTGAGATTGTCGTTTAGAATCAATTCCGAAAATTCCAAAACTCTTTTTTTGGAAGTGAAAAAATTGTTGTCGTGAAATTCGATAGCATCAATAGCGTAATTTTCTTTGAAATACTTGACATCTTCGTAGATTCGCGCAGCGGACATCCCTTTCCATTTCGCATTAAAAATCGGTACCACGGCGCAAAACGAACACGAAAAAGGGCATCCCATGCTCGAATGATACGATAAGGTTTTGCTTCCCATAAAGGTTTTGGCTAAATAATTTCTAACGGGATAAAACGAATTCAAATAGTCGTAAGGCAATTTCGGCAACGTGTCTTGATCCAACAAAGCTTCTACAGCAGTTTTCACGATTTGATTGTTGAGGTCTCTATAAATCAAGTTTTTGATTAAAATTAATCCGCCTTTTTCATTCTTCTCTAAAGCCTTGATGAGTTCTGGAAACGTATTGTCGCCCGGACCGTTAACAATGTAATCGACGTAGCCCGACTCCAGAGAAACTTGGTATTGATTCGAAGCGAAATAACCGCCCCAAATGATGCAAACGGTCGGAAATAATTCTTTAATTTTTTTAGAAAATGGAATCGCTTGTCGTAATTGTGGTCCTGGCATCACCGTGCAACCGAAATAGTTGAATTCGCCAGTTTTCAAATACTTTTCGATGGATTTCCAAGGATCAACCTCTAAATTTCCGTCGATTAAAACATAGTCGAACTCGCCATGGATCGAAGCGCCAACTTGCAAAATAGAATTGGGGATGCGGTGCTTTCCATGGGCACTTCGAGGGTTGAAAAGGATAACTTT